>ENA-OOYR01000023-OOYR01000023.1-human-gut-metagenome-genome-assembly--contig:-NODE-23-length-140064-cov-4.235006_pt1 | contig 140064 bp, 99 predicted proteins | sample MGYA00241701_ERZ501374 | MGnify/ENA primary metagenome ERZ501374 (study PRJEB25962, sample SAMEA2042655) | human gut metagenome | biome: human gut; feature: human-associated habitat; material: faeces...
CTCTCAACCTTTCCTTCTGAGCTCTCAACCTTTCCTTCTGAGCTCTCAACCTTTCCTTCTGAGCTCTCAACCTTTCTCTCTGAGCAGCTTTCTGAGATTCTAACTTTTCCTTCTGGCTCATTAACATGATATTTTGTTCCTCTTCCATTTCCTTTTGAAACTAAGAACCCCTCATTACAAAGCTTCTTCAGCATCTTTGTAATGTCCGAACGATGTTGGGGGACAATATATTGCAGTTGGCTGTTACTAATTTCGTTTTCGCTATAACAAGTCACTAAAGCTGTTAACTCATCTTGTGACAAGCTCTCAACCTTTCCATCAAATAGTTCCTTTAGTTTAATTACCGCATCATCCGGTAATAAGCTGATCATAGGTAGGGTTAATTCTACTTTGTCAGGTCGATTGAATTCTTCAACATATGGTTTCTGCCAGTTAGCTTCTCTCCAGCCTTTTATTATCTTATTTACTCCACTTCCCGCTTTCTCTGAAAAGCCGATCAGCATAAACATTTTCTGTAGCGCCTTATTGCGACATACACTATCTCCTCCTTGATAATATTGTGCTTTGCTGACAAGCATTGTTCCGGGGTTTTTGAAACGATATTTATCGACCCATTGTTCAACGACAATATTTCCTTCTTCTGAGAAGTCGCAGTGAATGAGAGCATTGATAAATGCCTCACGTACTGCGATATGGGTAGGCGTTTCGTCAATGCGTATTCCATTTTTTATTTGAAAAGGTTTTGGCAATATGGCTGTCAGTTTGGGATATACTTTACGGTAGAACTGAAAAAGGTTGGCTTCCCAAGTGCCGTCCGGACAGATACGGTCTGACCATCTGAGAGAAATATCCGTTTCCAGATGCTCTCTATAATCCGGGAAATAGTTTGGCGCACATTCCGGATCTGTGATGCTTTCTGTTTTCCCGAACATGAGAATTCCAGCCAATGTGAATCCTTCTTCTTTGGTATGTCGGTCTCTGCGGTATGCTTCCAGTTTGGTTAAGAAGTCCAGATCATCTAAGCTAAGCCATGGGTGGGATGGCTTAAGGTTAGCAAAAAGTCGCCTGTATTGAATCAGTGTCTCTTTGTCAATATCGTCCATAGAATAATTGGACAGAATTCTTGAATCGCGTGGATGGCTTTCGTCTGAATCTGCAATCATGCGTCTGACTTCTGCATCCGTACATTTATAGTCACCTTCGTGATTACGCTTAAATGTATGTCCGCCAAAAGGATTTTTGGTTCTGTAGATAGGACGTTGTGTGCGACTTGCCCGGGGGACGTAAATCAGAAGAAGCCTTTTACCTTTATAAGATCCTTCATACAAATCTTTGTCCACAAGAAGGTTTTCATTTATACAATCCGGGTTGTTTGCTTGGTTCCAAAAGTCTTTTTTGTATTGGCCGATTTGCTCTTTGGTCAGTCCTTCAATGATAAACTGTTGCTTGTGTTCTTTGACACCTAGTACGATAATTCCCCCATCTGTATTGGCGAAAGAAGAATAAGTATCCCATAAACTATTAGGAAGACCATCTTTGGCTATCTTAAACTCTAAGTCTACAGTCTCCTCCTTCTGTATCAATGAGTCTATATAGTCAATAAAATCCCATTCTTCCAGGTCGTTTAGTATGATAGGTTTCTTATGATCCATTTTTCTTTCTACTTGATTTTCTGCAAAAATACGTATTAATTCGTACCTTTGTACCCTCCTATCACATTTAAATGATTATCAGATAGTAAAATGAATATAAAAGATTTTGAAATAATGGCGCCTGTCGGTTCGCGTGAATCCCTTGCGGCGGCCATTCAGGCTGGAGCCGATTCTATCTATTTTGGTATAGAAAACCTTAACATGCGTGCCCGTTCTGCCAATACGTTTACCGTTGATGATTTGCGTGAGATAGCTCAGACATGTGATGAACATGGAATGAAAAGCTATCTGACCGTTAATACCATTATCTATGATAAGGATATTCCTTTGATGCGTACCATTGTGGACGCGGCTAAAGCGGCAGGAATATCAGCGGTGATCGCTGCCGATGTAGCGGTAATGAACTATGCCCGTCAGATCGGTCAGGAAGTACACTTGTCTACTCAATTGAATATATCGAATGCGGAAGCCTTGAAGTTCTACGCCCAGTTTGCCGATGTCGTAGTGCTGGCCCGTGAGTTGAATCTGGAACAGGTGGCCGAGATTTATCGTCAGATTCGGGAAGAGAATATCTGCGGTCCGAGCGGAGAGCAGATTCGTATTGAAATGTTCTGTCACGGTGCCTTGTGCATGGCAGTCTCCGGTAAGTGCTATTTGTCTCTGCACGAAATGAATCACTCGGCCAATCGGGGTGCCTGTATGCAGGTATGCCGCCGTTCTTATACGGTTCGCGATAAGGAGACGGATGTGGAACTGGATATCGACAATGAATATATCATGTCACCGAAAGACTTGAAGACCATTCATTTTATGAATAAGATGATGGATGCGGGTGTGCGTGTATTCAAGATTGAGGGACGTGCCCGCGGTCCTGAGTATGTGCGTACGGTGGTGGAATGTTATAAAGAAGCGATAAAGGCCTATCTGGATGATACGTTTACAGACGAAAAGATTGCCGCTTGGGATGAACGTCTGAAGGCAGTCTTTAACCGTGGCTTTTGGGATGGCTACTATCTGGGACAACGCTTGGGCGAATGGACACGGAATTATGGTTCGGCCGCTACGGAACGTAAAATCTATGTGGGCAAAGGTATCAAATACTTCTCCAATATCGGTGTCTCTGAGTTCTTGGTAGAAGCTGCCGAAGTCAGTGTAGGTGACAAGCTGCTGATAACGGGACCTACCACCGGCGCAGTCTTTATGACACTGGACGAAGCGCGTGTCGATCTGAAGCCGGTAGAGACGGTAAAGAAAGGTCAGCGTTTCTCAATGAAATCAGAGAAGATACGTCCCAGCGACAAATTATATAAATTGGTATCTACCGAAGAATTGAAGAAATTCAAGGGACTTGATGTAGAACAGAAAAGAGGATAAACGATGAGCCAGTATATCTACGAATTGGAGATGAAGGTGCGTGATTACGAATGTGACCTTCAGGGGATTGTCAACAATGCCAATTATCAGCATTATCTGGAGCATACCCGCCACGAGTTTCTGACCTCGGTAGGTGTTAGTTTTGCGGCGTTGCATGAACAGGGAGTCGATCCGGTAGTGGCACGTATCAATATGGCTTTCAAGACTCCGTTGAAGAGTGGGGATGAGTTTGTCTCCAAACTGTATATGAAGAAAGAAGGCATCAAATACGTATTCTATCAGGATATCTTCCGCAAAAGCGATCAGAAAGTAGTAGTGAAATCCACTGTTGAGACGGTATGTGTGGTAAACGGACGTTTAAGTAACAGCGAATTGTTCGACAATGTCTTTGCTCCATACCTGAAATGACCGATAACGAACAAGAACAAATATATAGCATCGCTCTGACAATGGTGCCCGGTATCGGGCACATTGGAGCGAAACGTCTGGTAGAGGGCATGAAGAGTGCCACCGATGTGTTTCGCTTCCGGAAAGAACTGGCGCAGCGATTATCCGGAGTACATGAACGGGTGTCGGGTGCACTGGACTGTCCGTCAATTATTGCCCGTGCCGAACAGGAACTTGTATTCCTGCAAAAGAATCATATCCGGTGCCTGACTTTTCATGATGAGGCGTATCCTTCCCGCTTGCGGGAGTGTGAAGACGCTCCTGTTGTCCTGTTCTATAAGGGAAATGCCGATTTGAACGCTCTCCATATCATTAATATGGTGGGTACCCGCCACGCTACTGATTACGGTACACAACTCTGTACTACTTTCCTCCGTGACTTAAAAACTTTGTGTCCTGACGTATTAGTTGTCAGCGGCCTTGCTTACGGCATTGATATCAATGCCCACCGGAGTGCATTGGACAATGACTTGCCTACGGTCGGCGTGTTAGCTCACGGACTGGACCGTATTTACCCTTCTCTTCATCGTAAGACAGCCGTTGAAATGCTTGATAAAGGCGGATTGCTGACAGAGTTTCCTGTCGGTACAACACCGGATAAACACAATTTTATCAGTCGCAACCGTATTGTGGCCGGTATGTGTGATGCTACGATTGTGGTAGAATCGGCTGCCAAAGGCGGCTCTCTGATCACAGCCGAGCTTGCGGAAAGCTATCACCGCGACTGTTTCGCCTTCCCCGGTCGTGTGACCGACGAATATTCAAAAGGATGTAACCAACTGATCCGTGACAGTAAAGCATCCCTTCTGTTGTCTGCCGAAGACTTGGTGGAGGCGATGGGATGGACGTTGGATTCACATCCGGCAAAGGTAGAGAATGTACAGCGCAGCCTGTTTCTGGAACTGACAGAAGAGGAGCAAAAGGTAGTCCATACGTTGGAAAAACAAGGAAACTTACAGATTAATACCTTAGTGGTAGAGACAGATATTCCCGTACATAAAATGAGTGCAATTCTCTTTGAACTGGAAATGAAGGGAGCCGTACGGGTATTGGCAGGAGGAGTTTATCAATTATTATAAATCTAATGACCAACCTAAAACAATTTGAAATGAAACGACATTTTTGGGCATTCATGGCAATAGTATGCCTGTTAACCGTCCAGAACACACAAGGACAACAAATGGTTCTTGCACAGAAAAAATGCAGTTTTAGAGTGTGAAAAGTATGTTTATTGTTACTTCATTCTGTTTTTTCTCCTATCTTAGTGGCATAATAAAAAACAAACAACTATGAATCAAACACGTTGTATCGTAATTTTGTCTATTCTTGCTCTTTTTGTAGCAAGCGTATCTGTTGCCGGAAATATCTCTCTACCGGATGCTTCTCAAAAGGTTTTTGAAGGAAAACCATGTATTAACTCTCCCCGGGCGATTGGCAATTATCCTGCCAGTCCTTTCCTCTTTTATATTCCTACTACCGGTCAGCGGCCGATGGAATGGAGTGCGGAGAAACTTCCGAAAGGATTGAAACTGGATTCGAAAACAGGGATTATCACAGGATCAGTAGCTTCTAAAGGTGAATATACTGTCACTCTTAAAGCTAAGAACGCATTGGGGACCAGCACGGAAAAGCTCGTGATCTGCATTGGTGATGACCTGTTGCTGACTCCTCCCATGGGTTGGAACAGTTGGAATACTTTCGGGCGACATCTCACCGAAGAGTTGGTTTTGCAAACTGCGGATGCGCTGGTAGCCAACGGAATGCGGGATTTAGGCTATTCCTATATTAACATCGACGACTTCTGGCAGTTGCCCGAACGGGGAGCTGACGGACATTTGCAGATTAATAAAGATAAGTTCCCGCGTGGAATAAAGTATGTGGCAGATTATCTGCACGAGCGCGGTTTCAAACTCGGAATTTATTCGGATGCAGCCGATAAGACTTGTGGCGGTGTATGCGGCAGTTACGGCTACGAAGAAGTGGATGCGAAAGATTTCGCTTTGTGGGGTGTCGATTTGTTGAAGTATGATTATTGCAATGCTCCTGTCGACCGGGTGGAGGCTATGGAGCGCTATGCAAAGATGGGAAAGGCGTTGCGTGCTACGGGACGTTCCATCGTGTTCTCCATTTGTGAGTGGGGACAGCGCGAACCTTGGAAATGGGCAAAACAGGTAGGCGGACATTTGTGGCGCGTTTCGGGAGATATAGGCGATGTCTGGAACCGGGAAGCCAACAAGTTGGGCGGGCTTCGTGGTATTCTGAATATTCTTGAAATCAATGCTCCTTTGAGTGAATATGGCGGTCCTTCCGGTTGGAATGATCCGGATATGCTGGTAGTTGGTATCGGTGGTAAGAGTATGAGTATCGGATATGAATCGGAAGGTTGCACCCACGAACAGTATAAGTCTCATTTTGCATTATGGTGTATGATGGCTTCTCCATTACTTTGCGGAAATGACGTGCGAAGTATGAATGACAGTACATTGCAGGTTCTGTTGGATAGGGACCTGATTGCTATCAACCAGGATGTGTTGGGCAAGCAGGCGGAGCGCAGCATCCGTGCAGATCATTATGATATTTGGGTAAAGCCGTTGGCTGACGGTCGCAAAGCGGTAGCTTGTTTTAACCGGGCGGATACTCCACGTACTATAGAATTAAATTCAAAAACGGTGGAAGACCTGTCTTTGGAGCAGGTGTATAGTCTTGACAGCCGTTCTATGGAAAATGCTGCGAATAACATAATGGTGGACTTGGCGCCTTACCAATGCAAGGTTTATATCTGTGGAAAGCCGAAAAAATAGTCAATGACAGTACTGGAATGACAGTAATAAATCTCTGAGGTAAAATAAAGAAAGGTTGGGGCATAAAAAAAGGAGCAACGCCTTGCTCCAACCTTTGTTAACCTTAAATCTAATACTATGAAAAAAATCACATGACAAATGTAAGTCTTCTTGCTATTCCTTCCAAATAATATTCTTGTATTTGCGTCTCTTTTGATTTCTTTCACGGATTTTCACTGTTATCGCACACAATGGGTGTAAAATAGACATATTTCAATATAGCTTATAGTTTGGCGTTATAAATAGTTTCCGTTTCCGAAAGCCAGCATCCATTTAGTAAATGCACGGGTTTCATAATAGCCGGATAAATCGGATTTTTCCAATAAGAATTATTCTTGTCCTTTTCTTTTTTGCATTTTGGATGATTGTTGTGCGCTTATGACGGATGAAACAATTATCAATAAGGATAAGGCAGTGAGTTTCATAAGCGAATTTATATTTAGTGTATCATAGAACGGTTATAGTGTCGCTCCCTTATCCGCCACAATAGCTCATTCAGAGAAATGTTTTTCACTTGTGGCGATAATAGTTGATCGGAAGTTTTACTTGCATTATACCCTTTTATGGGTAAATTATTAGAATGTGCAGTTTTACTGAAATCCGACCAGGCATGTATGATTGTCCAAGATAATGGATTCTCTTTATCTTTTTGTTTGGACGCTTTAGCTGCATCCCGGTTAATGAGAGCTGCTACATAATCCGGACCACCACACAATGGATTATCAAATAATCCGGACCAGATAGAGAACTTGGCAGTAACTACCGGAATCTCAATATTCTCTTTGTTTTTCACCCATATTATATCACCTCCCATATTATACGGACTGTATTGAATGGCCACCATTCCTGTCAACCCTTCTATCTCATGGGCATATATCTCATAGGCCCGCCGGGCCTCTTTGCTGAATACATCCTTGCAGATGAATCCGAATATTTTGATATTTAATTTCTTGAAATGCCAGTTCATACGCTGTGCAAATTCAATCAGAAGTTCTTCCCGGTTGGGACGGTTTTTTGCAAATTCATCAGGATATTGATAACCTCCTCCATATTCTATCACACTTGAGTTGTCTTTCTTCATGGTTACAAAACGGTTCCAGGTGGAAGTACTAACTACTGATAGATTAATAGGGCAGAGAGTCCATGAAACCGGAGAACGATTTCTGTCTTTATTGCCATAGTACACCGGACTATCAAGGAATTCTCCCATTGTCCATTGCATATTATCGCCGTCACTAATTACAAACGAATGGAATGCTGAATTATCTTCAAAATCTATATTTTCTTTTTTTATTTCATGTATAGGTAAAGGATACATTTTATCGGAAGCTGCCATGATAACAGGAAGGTTGCGACACCAGTTTGAAGCGGTATTATAATGTCCCCATCTTGTGATAGCTCCTGTATATTCATCTTCATTTCCATAATTCCAGCCTAATATGGGTGAAAGCGGAGTAACCCATTCCAGTATTTGTTCGGAAAAAGGTCCCGTTCCATAATATAGCATAAGTTTTTGGGCTATAGCGATATCTCTGCAGTTACTTACTTTTGGGTCGATGCTAAGAGCTGAACTTCGATTAAGTTGTTTTTTGCAACGTTTGAAACATGATTCCGGAGATTCATTGCGTGCGTCTTTTAGTTTCTTTAATCCGGACTGTTTGATTCGTTTCTCTAAAGATTCTTCTACTAGTACACCTTTCAGAAGGCTGGCATATACTGTTGCCACATTAGCTGAATAATTGATTCCTTCTCTTCGTGAGTAATTTTCTCCTGTTGAGGTGTCGTTTTTATAGAGTACATACCCTTTTATAATCTTTTTTTTCATGAGATGTTCCAGGAGGTCCCAGATATCCATTCGGATTACTTTAGTGATATTCAAGCTTTCCTGTGAGCTTTTTAAAATCTTATGATAGGAATTGTTATTTATTTCTATCCAGATCATTTCATCAAAAGAACCTTCGTTCACCGCTTGTCCGCATAGACCGGATAATGACTCTAAAAGCATACTTTCTGCTCTACTGAGTCCTTCCCCATTGCATAGGATTAATTGTTGAGGTGCTTTTTGTATAAACCAGCCATGTCTGCCATTATAGGCGAATGTCATAATGGAGGATAATAAACAAATAATAAGTGCGGATAGTAATTTGATTTTCATGATCGGAATGTTTAGGATTAAAAAGAGCTTTTCCCGAAACAGATCGGGAAAAAGGCTCTTTTCTATTTTGAAGTTTTACAGTGTTGTTATCTTATCATTTAGAGACTTCCAATGGCAATGTCCGCATTTCATTAGCTGTGCTAATGTCGTCAATATAGTTGTCGGATAGAGTAATAGCGAATACTGCGATATTCTCATCTTTAGGAAGTACCAGTGTGTGTGCCTCATGGGGAAGCTCGATACCCAATTTATACATATATGTGTAGATATAGGTGTCATTCCCTTTTTCAGTGTGTCGATGAGAACCGATGTAAGCGAGCGAAGCGTTGCGAATATAACCGTCGCTGACACCTTTATGTCCCCATTGTCCGTAGAAACCGGAGTAATAAGGTATTTCAAATTCATGTGATTTACCATTAACAAGGAATGTTGATTTGCGATCCTTGTCTGTAGAGGCAGCCAGAATATATAGTTTCTTTCCCGCTGCTTCTTTGGGTAGCTGGATTGTATCTCCCTTACATTTGATAACATTCTTATTTTCATGGTCAGCAATGCTGAAGGTGATATTATCACAAGTTACTTTATCACCAATTAATTCAGCAGCGAAACTATTTCCTTTTTTATCGAAAGAAACAGTATAACCAAAGTTTTCAGGAGTGAAAGCTTTGCTATTAAACGGTAACTGAAGTGGAATATTTTTTATTGGAGCTGCTTTTACATTTCCTTTTTTCAAGCGGACAGCGAAAGTTTTGGGTCGATAAGATGCCATATCAAAACATAATTTATTGTTCTGTATAGTGACTTCACCTATTTTTTCTTCTATACCATTTGTTTCATAGGCGGACTCAATGGCGTCAGGGAATGTAATTTCTACATTTTGTGCAGATTTACCTTGCATCTCGTATAAACGGATGATGTACAAATCACTTTCTTCTGCTTTTTTTAGGGAACGAATAGCCACTTGGGGGGTATTTACTTTTACGAAAGAATACTCACGCCCTAATGCACCTTTATGTTTGGGGGTGTTGAATACAGCCAAGTGACTGTTCAGAGACTCTGCCAAATGACTGATTCCGGCCTGCAATGCTTCGTTCTGATGACCGACGATTGAATAAGTGAAGGTATGATGACCAAAGTCTTGCTGCTCCTGGTATTTATATCTGTCTTTGGTGCTAGGAGCATGGAGTAGTGTCAGGCGTAGAGTGTTATCATTGGGTTTATCCCATCCATACTTACAATCATTCAGGATTGAGATTCCGTAACTTTTATCGGGAGACGTAATGTCTGCCCATTGCTGTGCATATACTTCATAAGCAATATCTGTATTGTTCTTACGTTTTACAGTTCCGATACCCAAATCATAAACAGCTTCCTGGTTTTTTACATTCATCGGAAACTCTGCCTTTAATACGGCGTCTTTTGTTGACCAGTCTATTTCATTAATGATATCGATTCGTTCATCATTTGCACCTTCACTCATGCGGATATATTGTACGAATTTCGAAGATTTAAAAGTGCGTTCAATGCGAAGAGCTGCATAACAGGGGCCCTGTTCTTCGATACTGATACGAACATTTTCCGAGATTGGAGTTCCGGGCTTATTTATAGTCTTCTTTTGAATCTCCCATGCAGGCCATTCTTTCGATTCATTGCCTATGAGCAAAGCCAGACGGAATGCCTTGCCCTGTTCTACCAGTTCCTTATTACTACGTTTGTCAACAATAGAAACAATATCGCCATTAGTATCTAAAGTCAGTTTATAGATGCTGTTTTCCAAAGAATTTTGAGTTGTTTTTAAGAAGGAACCCTTATTGTTTTTTCCAAAACGGACATCATATACGGAGCAGCTTAATGGAGCTACAGAAGCACTAAAGGCAATGTGTGCTTTCCCGTTTTCCCAATTAAGTAATTGTGCCGGAACTTCTTTGCCGTTGGCGTCAAATACTTGTACTCCAGCAGGCTCCTTTGAGATATTTATATAGGCTTCTGCCAGTTCTTTCCGTTGGGCGGCCATTGCATTATAAACGATGAGTGCAGTTCCTTTTACTCTTGTATCCAAGCAAGAAGCGAGAGAACCGACTCCGGTACGGATGATATCATTAAACTGCGTTTGAGAGATCAGTTCATCATTCCAGGAATAGGTATAGGCTTGAGGAAGACTCGTTCCTGTGAGGTCATCGTGGAATTGATGCCAGATAAACCGACGCCACGCATCAGTCAGCGTATTTGCCGGATAGCTTGCTCCGTCAATATAATCAGCCATTACTGAGATTCGTTCGGCTGCATCGCCTAATTGTTCGTTCCGACGATTATATAATTTCATAGCTGCCTGCGAAGTATAACAGCCGGTGGCATGGATGTCCATCAGTAATTCACCATCGTATACAGGAAGTTCAGGATGATTATCGAATGGCAGATAGTCTTTGTATAACTGATCGGAAGTAGCACTGATAATTTCAACTTCTCCACTGCCTTTAACACCTTTTTCTATGGAAACAACCGAATTTATATTAGCAGAACCACCTCGGTCTCCTGCGCCATAGTAACGGTATGCAGTGTTATTGGCTCCATTTTTTGCTGTATTTTTTAGGTCGTTATCTTGGCTGATATCTCCACCATTCCATTCGTGAACATAGTTTTTGCCATTTAAAGCTGCCATGATGCGTGAACCGTCTACCCCTTGCCATAGACCGATATTGAATGGCATCTTGGATTTTCCGTGCATATTATGGTGTCTCCATTGTAATTTTTGCGTTGAGAAACCAATTAAGCCACAATGTGCTGCAATAGTGGGCAATGTATAACTGAATCCAAAACAGTCCGGCAAGAAGATATCTGTAGATTTAACTCCAAACTCTTGTTTATAGAATTGTTGTCCCAACAGAATATTGCGGAAGAAAGATTCGGGTGAAGGTACGTTAGTATCATTGGCATCCCAAGAGCTACCTGAGATATGCCAACGACCTTCTTTGATATATTTTTTCACTAGTTCATACTCAAGCGGGTAATACTCTTTCATCCAGTTGTATTTCACTCCGCCTTCAAAGTTAAATACATAATTGGGATAATGCTGAAACAGATAGAAGTTTCTGACCAGTGTATGCTTGAGGTATTCGTCAATGGTTGTCTGTACATCCCAGTTCCACTGAGTATCCAAATGCGAATTCGAGACTATATAAGCTTTGTACTTTTTTTGTGCCTGCAGCGGACTGAGTCCTGTTGCAGCAAATAGTAAAGCTAATAAAATGGTTCTTTTTTTCATTTTGATAATTCCTTTATTTCTATATTAATACCTATTTATTGATTGTGAATTTACCTTCAAGCTTGATATCCTTTGAAGAAGCTCCGATCATTACTTTGAATGTACCCGGTTCTACCTGAAATTTCATATTTTTGTCCCAGATGGCGAGGTCTTGTGGGCTCAGTGTAAAGGTCACTTCTTTTTCTTCGTTCGGTTGCAAGGTAATTCGTTCAAAGCCGCGTAGTATTTTTACGTATGTTGTGACGCTACTGATTTCATCTCTGAGATAAAGTTGTACTACTTCATCACCAATTCTTTTACCTGTATTTTTAACTGTACAGCTCACTTTCACTTCCCCTAGTACTCCTTGTTGTTCTGGAGATATTCTTAGATTGCTGTATTCGAATGTCGTGTAGCTCAATCCATGTCCAAATGGGAAAAGAGCACCGGTAACTGAAGTGCCGCAGCCGCTGTCAGACCCTGGCTTGAATGGAAAGGCAAAAGGTATTTGTCCTACTGACTTTGGGAAAGTGACTGCTAATCTACCCCCAGGATTATTATCTCCAAAGATTGTTTCTGCAACTGCCTGTCCGCAGAACTCTCCCGGAAACCATGCATGGAGAATGGCAGGTACATATTTTTTTGCATAATTAATGCTGGAAGCACGACCGTCAATCATTACCAGAATGGTGGGTTTCCCCAGCTTGCATACAGCTTTCAGTAATTCTTCCTGTCTGCCCGGTAAGTCAAGACTTGTGCGTGAACGCTCTTCACGCACAGTAACCTCACTACCTCCTAATACCATAATTACAACTTCGGCTGATTTTGCAGCTTCAATTGCTTCATCCATCATCTGCTGCTCTTTGGGCGTTATATCAAAAGGTAGAACTTCACTTTCAGGAAAATGTGGATCCACTATTTCACATCCCTTTTTATATACCACCTTAGCTCTCGGCAGGGCTTCTTTAATACCTTTGTACACTGTTTTGATTGGGGCATTGGAAGGACCGTAACGGCAGATGAGCTCTTTTTGCTCATCTGCGTTCGGACCTATTACAGCTACAGATTTCAATGTCTTTTGAAGGGGCAATAGGTTATCCTGATTCTTCAAAAGAACAATTGACTGACGGGCGGCCTCCAATGCTACTGCCTGATGTTCTTTGCAGTGCACTATTTTATCCGCTAATTTTCCGTCACCACGGTAAGGATTATCAAATAAACCTAACCAAAATTTGACATACAAAATCTCACTTACGCGTTGATCGATAGTAGTTTGTGATACCTTTCCTTTGGCAATAGCGCTTCGCAACGGCTTTATGAAGCCTGCCGGAGAACTGAAGTTAGTGCGTACATTTAGTCCTGCATTGACCGATTGTACTACTGCTTCTTCATTATTATCAGCAACTTTGTGTTTGCCTGAGATGAATTCGACAGCATCGCTGTCTGAGACAACGTATCCTTTAAATCCCCATTCCTGACGTAAAATCTGCGTGAGGAATCGATAACTTCCGGTAATAGGTTCACCGTCATAATCATTGTATGAGCTCATAACTCCCAATGCTCCTGCTTCCTGAAATGCAACGCGGAAGGGCTCAAGGTAGAGAGTACGCATTTCACGCGGAGCCACGTGCGGGTCCGTACGCGTACCTCCGTCACGTCCGCCCACTGGAATACTATATACGGCGAAGTGCTTTGGAGTGGCTACCAACTTGTGTTTCTGCAAACTTTGAATCATCTGCTTTCCTAACTGTCCTACTAGGTATGGATCTTCGCCATAGCATTCTACCGCACGTCCCCAACGAGGGTCTTGTGCTATGTCCAGAATAGGAGAGTAGATATTTGTATATCCCAAAGCAGTTGCTTCTTTAGCTTCTACTTCACCAATCCGGGCAATCAGCTCTTTGTTCCATGTACTTCCCTGCCCGCATTGGGCAGGGAAAAAAGTAGCCTTCTCATGACAAACCCCACGAATTCCCTCATTAGTAAAGTCTACCGGAATTCCTAATCGTGTTTCTTCAACAAACCAGCGTTGGATATCATGTATAGCTTTAACGTGTTTAGTATAAGGAAATGCATACTCAGAGCCGAACTTCCCCAGTCCGTTATGCTCTTCGTCAATGTTTCCTATACCGTCTTTCCATATTTCCGACTTCCATTTTTCAGTTGGTAATGCGTCGGCTAGAACACGACCGGAACCGTAGAGAGTTGCCATCTGACAAGTCTTTTCATCCATATTCATCTGACTTAACAGGTCTTTGACGCGCTCCTCTATCGGGGCAGACGGGTCTTCATATATGTCCATCTTGCCATTTTTATTAAAATCAATCCATCCTTTTCGATAGATATCGTCTTTAGGACCTGCCTGAGTGATTGCCGGGATAGACAACAAGCAGCTTAGTAATGTTAGTTTTAGTTGTTTTTTCATCTAAAAGGTTTTATATATTGTATAGTTATTGTTCCAGTTACTCTTCTTCCACTTTAACATTAGGATAGTCACTTATTAATACATTTTTTATTTGAGTATGTGTGCCTTCATACACGATTGTGCGCCGTTCTCCTTCTGTCAAATCTTTGTATTTATATTTTAAATACAAAACACTGGTCTGTACATAATATCGGGTATCAGTATCGTGTAGTACATACTTTCTTGTAAGAGTACTAGTAATTGGTTCTAGCCCTAATTCGACATTTCTGGCAGTCAGAGTTATATGTTCTTTTTCATCAAAGCTAAGATTAATAGCATAATCTTTATAATTAGGGTCTGTGTCCTGATTGGTATTACCGGCATACATATAGCACGTATTAATTGATGAGGCATATAATTTGGCACTGCCAACAGAAGTACTCTGACTTGTTCCGTCAATTGTAATCTTACCAGACCCTGAGAATGTTCCGGAAAACCTGTTCGTAGGTAAAATGTAAGCTAATAATTTGCTATATTTGCTTGGTCCAACCGATTCTCCGGTGGAAGATTCTATTTTCAAGGGTAATACATAGTCGTTGTAGATATTTTGAATCTTATCCAATTCTATCTGAATTTTGGCTGTCGTTTTGTATTTTCCTTTAGGAATAGTATATACTTCCTGATCGAAACTATAACAATTGGTTGGAAGTTCTATATAATAGGAATTTATTTGATTTTTAAATTTGTCGAAGTTATAATCGGCTAAAGTATCTGGGTCATTAGTTATTTTAAGAGTTATATCTTTATCATTCTCAGAAGTTCCGTTAATACCGAAGTCAATTAATAATTCGGCAATATTTCCATCTTTAATCTTCACTTCACAGGTTTGCCATCCATTTTCCACCAAATAGGAAAATTTGTGGAATAGTTCGTTGTTTAGTTCATCTTGACAAGCTGTGAAGATGGATATTCCTAAAGTAATGGATATTATGTTTATTATTCTTTTCATATTCTTTTTTGTTTTAATTACCATTCTGGGTTTTGTGTCAGATTGACGTTACGTTTTAATTCAGCAGTTGGAAAAGGCCAAAGGTACATTTTCTTCAAAAAGACTTTGGGAATAGCAGTCACTGCAGTTGTAATATAGAATCCCTGTCTTGATTCGTCGTCCTTTGTAATGTTGATGTTACATCCCATTAATGCCTGATTTTCCTCTTCTTCTGCATCTTTCCATCTTCTTAAATCAAAATAGCGGAAACAGTTTTCTGCAAATAGTTCTATGTGACGTTCTCTTTTTAGTACTTCTTTAAAATTTCTATAAGTATTGTAAGTATTATCATCAAAATCAGGTAAGCCGGCACGCATTCTTATGGGTTTCATCGCTTCCCTCATTTTGATGGGATCACGTTTGATTTCCACTTCTTGATCATTGAACGTTTGCATAGTATATGTGTTTCCACTGGTTAACTCATTGAGAGCTTCTGCATAAATGAGTAAAACTTCTGCATACCGTATAGTCGGTTCTGTTTTATTTGTTCTATATCCACCCTCAGAATAAGAGTCTTCTTTGTTGTAGTATTTTTTGAATCCTATGCCGGTCAATGGACAGTTCTCTGTAAATCCTTGTTTACCATTTACTTCATCTCTGTAATACCAACATTGGAAATTTTTCTCACTAGACAGCGAGGAACTTTCACATTCCCATGTAGCACCATTAAAACCAACACAAGCGTAAAAACGTGGTTCACGTTTTGCATACATCAGTGATACACCTACTCCCATGAAGGGGGCTCCATTCATTGTTTGCGGGTCATTAGCTGTTTCTGTGAATCCTTCTCTTACATAATATCCTGTTGTTTCTGCCTCTTCTATAGTTTGTCCATTGTTCATGTAATAAGTATCGACCATTTTTTGAGTAATAGCGACTTTGTTATCTCCGTGGGCAGTTCTGGGCATACTTTTTTTATTAAAGAAATCTTCGATACCACAATTTCCTGTTGCTTTGGTTTTAGTGAATATTAATTCAGGATTTTTGGAACCACGAATTGTTCCATCAAACATTTCTTTATAGGAAGCATAAGGATCTATATTGCTCCATCCATTGGGAAATTTTTCATTAGAATAAGTTTCATGATAGGGAGGGCGTTCATATGCAGGCACATTATTTTTGGGCTCTACTGTATATAAGCTGTATTGCTGTAGATTAATCACATCTTCTGCGGCAGCAGCGGCCCGTGCCCATTTTGATTCATCATATTCTTGATTATATAGTTGTGTGCCGTCCAGGTTTTTAATATTAAAGAAATCAGTATTTCCATTATTCATAGGACTGGCCGCATATAATAGTATTCTAGCTCTTAATGCTAAAGCTGCACCTTTGGTAGGGCGTCCTAAATTATTAATGGTACGTGTTCTTGGCATAACACGAGCAGCGAGCTTTAAATCATTGTCGATGAAATCGATGATTTCATCAAATTTAGCGCGGGGCAGAGATAATTCTTCATATGAAAGACTGACATCTAATCCATGTTCAGGAATTAAAGGTACAGGACCGAAAGTTCTTATTAAACTCCAATAGGCAAATGCTCGTAAAAAACGGGCTTGTCCCTGCATATCCGAAATGTCCTCATACGTAAGTTCCGGACACTCTACTACTTTGTCAATAAATGTAGAGGATTTACGAATACATTCATAGGTTCTATTTAAATGGTTTTCGTAAATAGGGAAATTACTGGCACTATAATTACAGTTCTGCAGAGCTTTCCCGTCCGGGTGAACTAAATCATCACTAGCCCACATCAATTTGGAACCGAACTCTGTTAGATTGTCTTGTTTTAAATAGTCGTATGTATTGGATAGCCATCCTTCTACATATACTCGTTTGGAGAAAGCGGAATCTACCGATAGCATATCATAGAAATATTTATCTACGTCCAGGAAATCTGCACATGAGTGAAAGGATAATGAAGCGCAGAAAATAGTAATGAATAATATTATCTTTTTCATATGGTGTTTTATTTAGAAACTTAATTTAATATAGCAAGAGTAGGTTCTGTTTATAGGATAAGCATTTCCACTTCGAACTCCACTATTTTTTTCATCAGTAGTTGCATTCTCAGGATCCCACAGTTTGAATGGGCTCCAAGTGTGTAGATTTTCACCTATAAATCCGATTTGCATATTGCTAACAAAGAACTTACGAGTAAAAGTTGTAGGAACATTATAGCGTAGTTCAATGTTTTTAAGGCGAATATAGCGTCCATCCCTTAACCAGAAAGTTGATTTCTGATTGTTGTTGTCATTATTCCCCCAGGTTAAACGCGGCCAGCTAGCATTCGGATTTTCGGTAGAAACATCTCCGGAGATTTCACTTGGGATCCATCGGTTGTCATCCACCATAGTCTGCAGAATATTACCGGTTTGTCCATTTCGGAATGCGTGTGGCCCATTTCCACCGATGAAGAAGTCACATTTTCCTGAACCTTGGAACAGGATATTGAATTCAAAATTCTTCCAACTTGTACTTAATCCCATACCATACTGGACCCCCGGAACAGTTCTATAACCAATTGGAACAATATCATCATTGTTGACCACTCCATCACCGTTTACGTCTTTATATTTGATATCTCCGGGAAGTACCTCTTTTCCGCCGAAGTCTTGTCTTGGACTACTGCGAACATCTTCCTCATCTTTGAATAACCCCATAGCTATTAAGCCACGCGTTTGATTCATTCGGAATCCTTTTTCCATTTTGTACCATAATTCGTTGGCTGCCTCATCTTTATCCAGAATCTCAGTATTCTGATAAGTCATATTTGCACGAATAGTGAATTTTACTTGTCCGATTTGATCGGAATATGCTGCATTCCAGTCGAATCCGTAACTCTTCATTTTACCTACATTAGCCATTGGAGCTTTATCTGCCAGTCCTGTTGTTTCAGGCATATGACTGCGTGTCATAAAAATATCATCTCGTTTATCCAGGAAAATATCAGCGACTCCTGTGAATTTACCGTGGAATAAACTTAAGTCAAATCCCAGGTTATATTTTTTAGCAACCTCCCAAGTCAGATTAGGAGTGCCAATAGTACCATTTCTGTAACCTTGTATTTTGTTTGTTCCAAATTCACCAAATGAGTAGTCACCATCCGGATGCGAATTTACCAATCCAATGTATGGAAAACGACGTCCACCGATAATATCATTTCCTACCTCACCATAAGAAGCCCGAATTTTAAGCATTTCTACCCATGGAGCAATCTTCTTCATAAACGGTTCCTCAGAGATAACCCAACCGGCAGAGAAAGCTGGAAAGAAGCCAAATTGCTTCCCTTTTTCAAAGTTTTCCGAACCGGTGTATCCCCAGTTCGTTTCTACAAGATATCGATCTTTGTATGCGTAAGTGAATCGGCCTGAATAAGCCAGATTTCGCTTCGGAATAGATTCGATAATGTCTGTGCCTAAATTGGTATCAGATTTTTCTTGTAAATAGACCATAGCAAATGCGCCAAAACGGTGCTTTTGATTAAATAGTCTGGAATAACTGAGAGAGGCTTCCGTATAATATCGTTTATTTCCTTTAGTAGTTGATTCCTGTCCCATTAACTGTGCTGTCTGCACTCGTTTTAAAATAAGGTTTCCGTCCGGATCACGATATTTTTCTGCTTCCCATAATTCAGGAGTTTTAATTCGCTTAATTTCATTTTCATTGTATGTATCAAATGCAAATGTTCCTACAAATTTCAATCCTTGAGTAATGAAATCCAAGTCTTGTTCCAATCTGATATTAGTTTCCATTTTATTTTGCCAGATAGTCTTATAGCCTGTTTTGGTCATATAATATTCTGGTGTTTTCACTCCATCTACGGATGGTTCCTCACCGGTCGAGTATTTGCGGGGAATACTCAGTGGAGTCAATCTGGAGAAAGATCCCCAGATGTCATCTGTGCTGCTACCTGGTTGAGTGCGATTAATTAGGTAGCCGCCGATTCCCACTTTAACAAGTGTTGTTTTAGTGACATTCATATTTACGTTGGCACGATAATTGAATCGTTTGTAAGTTGTGTTGGTATTGTATTTATTTTCGACACTCTTACTTTTATAAATACCTGCCTGACTGTTATATCCTAATGAAACATAGTATGTTACATTTGTTCCACCTCCACTTAGGTTAATGTTTGCTATGTATTTGGGAGATACTTTTTTCAGCATCAAATCACGCCAATTTACATTTGGGAATAAATCCGGATCGAGATTATTCTGTATAATATCTAACTCTTCACGAGTATAGTGAGGAGATTCGTATCTGCCTATACGGGCTTCATTTGCCAAGCTGGCATAAGTAAAAGCATCAGCATATTCGGGCATCGGGCCTCTGGCGTCTAATCCTGCTAATACTTTTGCATTAATTTTTACTTTTCCGGCAACTCCCTGTTTGGTGGTTACCAATACCACACCATTTGCACCACGTTGCCCGTAAATGGCTGTCGCGGAAGCATCTTTCAGTACGGAAAAGCTTTCAATATCTTCAATTGGAATTTCATTAAAGCTTCTTTCTACTCCGTCTACCAAAACTAATGCTCCCTGATTTGCACCGAATGTGCTGATTCCACGAATCCAGAACTCGGACATATCTTCACCCGGTTCGCCAGAACTCTGTACTGCGATGATTCCCGGCACTACTCCCGCCAGAGAGTTGGTGATATTGGAACTTGGTGCTGTTAATTGGGCTATATCTACTGTAGTATAAGCTCCTGTCAGAGTCTTCTTTTGCTGATGTCCACTGGCTGTTACGACTACTTCATCGATAGTCTGATTATCTTCTTGCAGAGTGACTATTGCTTCCTTTTTATTTTTAATTTTTATAACAGGTATTTCCTGGGTAGTATATCCAATATAAGAAATAACCAATATGTCGTATTCCCCTACTTTGATTTTAAACTTTCCGTCCATATCTGAAGTTACACCGAGGCCTGGCTGGTTTTTAGCTATAACTGTTGCTCCGATAATAGGATTACCTGTTATGTCTTTTATGATTCCCTGTACTTCTGGTGTATTATTCTCTTTTTGTAATTGCTGTGCGGAGATATTATCTTGTACTCCCCATAGTGTTGTGATAAGGAGCAGAATGAATATTCGTTTCATGTTATTCATGGATAATTTATAGATTTATATGTTATTCGATAACTACATTTCTGACGCAATGATTTCCTCTGTCCGCAACGATTAAAGCGTTACCTGAGAATGTTACGGCTTCAGGTTCATAGAATTTAGCTTTATCGGGTAATCCGTCTGTATGACCTGATTTTTGAGGTTGTCCGGCGTATAGGGTTACTTCACCTTCCGGTGTTATTTTTCGAATGCAGTGATTCATTTTATCGGGAATAAGCAAATTACCTTCAGGATCCAGGCAAGGAGTACTTGGCTGGTTAAAACGCGCACCTGTTCCTTTACCGGAAGCATATCCTGATTCTCCGTAATCACCAGCAAATAGCTCCGGAATACCAAATGTATGTGTTGCCGCATTATAAGTAACTCTATATATACAATGCTTTTTACGGGCTATAATATAAAGAATATCACCTGTTTTATTGAAAAGTAAGCGCATTTCCATATCGTTATAACCTTCACGGACAACTAACATTTTCTCATAATTACCATTCCCGGTATGACGATAAACGGCTCCTTCTGAATTGTGGTCAAAAAAGACTTCTCCGGTTTTAGGATGTACAGCGACTGAATTGGTTCCAGCTTTAGGGATAGTAACCAATGCTTTGGTATTCACAAAATTAGCATCACGTGTAGAGAATACTATATTTACATCAGTCTTTACATCACTACCTGTCCAGCGGTTGGGTATAAAAAGAGTATCCTCATTTAAACTGAAAACAACTCCGTTAGGTGATTGGAATACTCCGTTATTATCATAAACCAGTGTTTCCACATTCCCATTGGAAGCTTTTCTGAGCGCACCATTTTTGCTTTGACCCCGTCCTTCGTCTACAAAATAAATGGTACCATCATTATCAGTAACAATTTGCCATGGTCGGCGTAATAAAGCTTCTGCATATGGACCGTCTAGGCGATTATCTTCTGCAGCCTTTCCCGGTACACCAAATAAAGTACTCACATTACTTTTGAATAGATATCTGAATTCTGTTTCAGAAGTAAATTCCTCGAATTCCTCTCCTTTTTTAAGATATAAGCGGACATAGCCGGTATCTGCTCTTGAAGGAACTATCGCATAAATAATATTATCGTTCGCTCTGATTACCTTAGCTTTTTTATCGTTGACTGTTACTTTGATATAATTAGTATCTGTGCCAAAGTTGTAGCCTTTCAATATCAGTTTCGTACCGAAGCCACCACTATCAGGATAAAAAATATCAAATCTGGATTCTTCATCTGCTTTAGGTGGAAAAAAAGTCTCTTTATCGACCTTTAGTTCATCATTACAACAAATGGTAAGGAGCGATAGCAGCACAACGCATAGCGGAAATATTAGCCTCGCCTTACGACTTTTGATTTTTAAATTTTTCATGGTTCTTAGATTTATAAATTATGATTGAGATTAATACTGGTTCAACTGATTGTATCTATATAATAATTATAAGATACTACTTCTAAGAGTTGGTGGAGATTTACTGTGCTTTTTCATATTCTAAATATTATTTTGAGCGAAATAAATTAGTTAGCCTTAATTTGATAATTAAATTGGGGTTAATTAATCGGATAAATTTATTAATCGCTGATATTATCATGTATTTATTTCACTTTTCATTGTATGTTAATTGGTTATATGACAGATGATTAATTATAGCCCCCATTTTTTATTAGCTTTATTATCCGCTTTATATTCAATAAAGCCACCATTGACTATTTCTGCCCAGTCAATCCATGTTTTATTGCTTTTTACATCGTTTATTTTCATACCATTGATATAAGATTTGGAAAAATCTCCTCCTTTTATTTTCAGCTTTCCTTTAGGAAAGTGTAAAGTGATGTTATTAAAATATGGCAGACTAACGCTAAATCCGGCTATTCCGGGAATCATAGGATACAACCCGATGGAAGCAAATACATACCATGATCCCATTGAACCGCAATCATCATTTCCCGGCATACCATCTGCTTTGGAAGTGTACATCTCATTTAATATCCGGTGTACTGTTTCCGATGTTTTATAAGGGCGGTCTGTCCAGTTATATATCCAGGGAACCTGGAAGTCAGGTTCATTACCTGCAGCAAAGTAATGATCATCGTAGCCGGCATTCAGACGTACAAACAGACTGTCCAGTCGATTAGATGCAGCTTTTTTACCTCCGATGGTATCAATCAGTGTTTCCAGGTTATGGGGCACCATCCAAAAATAGTTTTCTTTGGTTGCTTCGCGCCAGTCATGATCGGGATGTTTCCAGTTTAAGTCATGATTGTGGCGTGAACGTAGCCATCTGGTGGACGGATCATATAAATTCTTCCAATTTAATGAGCGTTTCATAAAGAAAGAAGCCTCCTTTTTATTTTTCATGGCTTGAAGAGCAAACTGCCCTATAGCATAGTCTGAGGATACATATTCAAGACATAAGGAGGCGTTTTCTATCCCCTTTTCTATATAATTAGATAGTCCGGGACGTACTTCTACATTCTGTGAGTAAGTCCCTGGAGTACAGGCGCCACGTTTCATGTGCTTATAAGCCGTTTGAATATCGAAGTTCTGTGCGCCAAATGCATACGTATTGGCAATGATGATAGGCATCGGGTCACCATGCATTACGCCGGTTTCTATATTAGCGGCGATCCATCGTCCATAGCCTCCGGCTTGCTCGGCAAAATCTATGGCAGATTGCATCATGTCGGAGGCTTCTTGAGGATAGAACATGGCCAACAGCTGACATTGGGTACGATACGTATCCCATCCGCTGAAAGTAGTATAGTATTCTCTTCCGAATGTCACCTTATGAACAGCAAAATCGGCTCCTATATATTCTCCATTTATATCATTGAATATATTGGGATGGATGAGTGTATGATACCAGTGAGTGTAGAATTGGGTTAGCTTATCAGGATTATCCGAATGAACTTCTATTTTTCCCAGTTGTTTGTTCCACTCGTGTCGTGTATCCGAAAGTACTTGTTGGTAATTACGGTTCTCGTTATCCATCCGCAGATTTTCTTTGGCATTCTCAACCGAAACGTACGATATGGCGATTTTATATTCAACCGAAGCACTCTGTTCCGTATCAAAGGTAAAATATCCACCGGACTGGGCTCCTCCGATTTGTTTTCTGTCTTCTCTGATGCTATTTCCTTTCCAGGTTCCATATTCTTTTGCCTTGTGATTAAACTCAGCGGCAAAAAATATCCGGTAATCAGTTTTATAACCGCAGAAATCTCCGCCTTCCGCATATCCTTCACAGGAAGAAGGTGAAGTTATTTTGATATAAGCGTTAGAAAGGGTTGTGGAACTGACTCCTGCCCCAATCAATACGGTACCTTCTTTTTTATCAGCAGGAAATATGAACCGGGCTATTCCGCTGCGTTTTGAAACAGTAACGTCGCAGATAATATCATCTTTCATTTGTAGAGATAAACATCCGGCTGTTGCTTCTCTTATTTCTTTATAGGTCGGAAAATCTTCCATATTTTTAGGAGACTTTGTCACTTTCCCACTGATAGGCAGTACCGGAAAATTGCCCATATGCGGACATCCGGAACCGGACATCTGATTGACTACGATGCCTTTCTGCGGTGAAAAGAAAGAAGGTGTGAATTGCATCATTCCAAACGGATAGCTGGCACCAATATAGGTAAATCCGCAGCTTAATCCATTTCCTTTGCTTCCTATGCGTGTATCAACCATTTGAGCATAGTTCGTTTGGGGGGCTTGCCCGGCATTTTGAGCAATGTTTGTACTTGGGATAAATAAAATGAAGGATAAACTAATCATCCATTTTATACGATTGTTGGTCTTCATGAGGTATTTTATCTTTTAAGATTAATTGCATGCAAATTAAATAAAGCATTATTAATTGCAGAATTAAAATCGGGTTAATTAACCGGACCTTTTTTTTAATCCTACTATTTATTTCTGGTGGCAAAACGATGGCATTATGATTTTAAGCAGTATCTTTACCACCGTGAACGTAAGTCTTAATAGTATGATTGATAGTGCAAAATATAAATATCTAATTATCGAATTGATAGCTATACTAATTGCAACACCTCATTTAAGCGCTCAAGGTCTGCAGTTTTTTGGAAATAAAGTACCGATTGAACAACGGACTTCCTATACTATTTTCTCGAAAAAACAAACTCCGGTTTTCTCTAATTTTATCGATATAGAGTTTGAATTAAGAATATCTCAGAGTGAAACTTTCGGGTATCTGTTTCATATGCTCAATCCGATAAGTGATGAGGCATACAGTCTGACATATACCTATGTAAGTGAAAAGAATAGTGTTTTTAAATTTAATACCGAAGGAAAGGTTAATCATATTTCAGTCACTGTGCCTAATGACTCTGTTATCTCACAATGGTTGCCTGTAAAATTAAGAATTGATCTTCTGAAGGGTGAAAGTCTGTTGATGATTGCCGGCAAGAGAGAATATGGAGCAAATTCTGTTGCTCCGTCCAATCAAACGTCTCCTGTACTTATTTTCGGACGTAGGGAACATCTGGTGGATTTGCCGGCATTTGCTATCCGTAATCTGAAAGTATCCGGTGAAAGGCAGAACTATTCTTTTGATTTGAATGAGAGCCAAGGACATGAGGTGCACAGTAGTGACGGTAAAATACTGGGATGGGTAGAGAATCCTTATTGGTTAATAGGAGATTCTTATCATTGGAGGAAAGATATTTCTTTCATTGTTTCTCAATGTGTGGGATCAAAGTTTAACTGTAAAGAGCAGGAAATACAATTTATCAGTCCCGATTCGTTATTTACCTATCAGACTGCAAAAAAGCGAATGCTGCGAAGACCATATGCGAGTAGGATGCCGGTAAAAATGCTCTTGGGAACTAATTTTATTAATGAATCGGCCAATCAAATGTATGCTTATGAGATAAACAACCTGCCTGTTGACAGTATCACCATATCGTCTCTGGATTTGTCCACGCTGCAATGGGAGCCTATAGGAAGAGCATACTCTAAAGTCCAGTTACATCATCATAATGGTTTTTGGGACAATAAGAATCATCGTTATATAGTATTTGGAGGATTCGGAAATAGATTATATAGTAATAAGTTTTTGGTCTACAATGAAGGAGTAGACCGGTGGGATGCTTTGCAATTTAAAGGAGACAATATAACTCCCCGCTTTTTCTCTTCAATGACCTCTTCTGCACAAGGCAACTATTTGTATATATATGGCGGGGTAGGCAATGAATCCGGCGACCAGAGCATTGGGCATAATTATTATAATGATTTGTATGGTATTGATTTGGAACGTCGTATCATAAAACGATACTGGAGCCATCCTGTGGAAGAGAAGCGTGTACCTTCCGAGCAGATGATTTTATCCGAAGACGGAAAGTATCTTTATGTGATTCGCTATGCAGAGTACATAAAAACGTCCAGTTTGCAGTTGTACAGAATATCCATAGAGGATGGTAATATGGAAGCATTGGGAGATTCTATTCCGTTTGTTTCCGGATCGATTATTTCTACCGTATCTTTATATTATAATCCGACATTAAAAGAGTACTATTGTGTAGCGCAAGAATGCAATGAGCAGGCTAAACAGGTAAGAGCTACCATTTATACTTTATCTGCACCTCCTGTGAGTAAGGCAGAGATGGAATATTATGTTTCGGGTGAGAAAAGCATTGGATGGTCAAAATTGATATTGCTATTTGCAGTTCTGTGTATAGCGGCATTGAGTATTTGGATGTTTGGCTTTCGTAAGAGGAGGAAGACTCAAAAGGAAGTTGTTCAAAGTCGTCCTGTCACATTTTCGTCCGGTGGTCATTCTGCAACGGCCCCGATGAACTCGCTGCTCACTTCGGAAACGAAGATTCGTACGAATGATAAAAAAGAAGCCAACCGGATCTATATATATGGTATGTTTACTGTTTATAACCGGGACGGGCGTGATGTAACTCATTTATTCAGTAAGAAGCTGAAGTATATCTTTTTATATATTCTGTTGAATAGCATTAAAGAAGGGGAAGGGGTAAGTTCATCTTCTTTGAATGAGATATTCTGGCCGGACAAGGAAGAAGATAAAGCCAAAAATCTGAAGGGAGTTACTATCAGTAATTTGCGTAAGACACTATTGGAACTCGATGGTATTAGATTGGTCTATGACAAAGGTGTTTTTAAAATAGAAATAGAAGATGCTATCTGTTTTTGCGATTATTTCAATTTGCATATACATTTAGCTACGCATCCCCAGTCGTGTGAATACTTCCTGCCAATATGGGAAAGAGGAAAGTTGCTGGAGAATATCGAGCATTCATTGTTCGATAAGTATAAGCAACGTTCGGAAGACACTATTCTTTCATTGCTTCCTAAGGATTTGCCGGTTTATTATCAGCATAATGAATATCGTTATGTGTTGCGCATCTGTTTCATTATTCTGAATAGAGATCCGTTGAATGAGAAAGCATTGATGTATAGTGTCAGATGCTATAAAAAGATGAATGACTTTGAGAATCTTTCCAAAATATACTCGGCTTTCATTATTGAATATCGTAAAAGTATGGGAGAGGACTATACCCAAACGATAGAAGATTTGCTTTTGGAAGAGAGTTAATCAATCATTTGTTTTTATATCAGCATGATACTTCTTTTTTAAACCATACACCAAATACAGGATCAGCCAGAATGATTTCTTTTCCGTCTGTTTCTATTAGTTCTTTTTGTAGTAATGCACTCTTCAGCCGAACGATATTGGCAGAGGTTCCGAGGTTATATTTTAGAATGATCTCCTTACTGCTAAATTTAGAGTGTATCCCATCGATGACCGCTTTTAGGAAATTCATCTGATAAGCGGAGAGATTTTCAGTTTCGCTTTGAAAAAGAATATTGTTTTGGTCTAGTAAATCTTCCAGAGCATGAGTCAGCTGTTCCTCTGTTGCTATATCGGTGGTGCGTATCCAAAGCAACCAGGCAAGTTGTTGTACGTAGGAAGAGTGATTGTCCACAAGGCGACAGATTTCTTTGGCAAGCTCGGGTGAAATGTGCTTCCCGGTATTTTCAAAGCGTTTGCAGATATATTCTATCCAATATTTAGTCTCTATTTTGGTGAGATAGATCGCATCTCCGAATTTGTAGAATGGAAGATTCTTTTTTTCGAAAAGTTCATTCATCAGATGTTTCTTACTTCCAAAAAGGCAATATGAGACATGCTGCTGTAGTTGCCACACCGTACGTAGCTTTTTCTGAAATGTTTTTGAATCCTCAAAATCTGAGATTTGTTGGAACTCGTCAATGCAGATCACTATTTGAATCCCTTTTTCTATCGCAATCTTTTCAGGTAATTGCAAGATATCATTTCCGGCATTATCCTGCATGCTATACTCAAAAGAGATAGAAAAGTCGTTCATAGGGTCTGTGCCAATGGAAATTTTGGGATTGATATGTGCGAGAAATTGTTTGGTGTTCTCAACCCACTCGTCCCATTTGGAAGAAGTTTGTTTTAATACAGAAGTAGCAAAAAGACGATAGAATTCGCTTTCGGTACGACAGGAGAAAATGTCTAAATAGACTATCTTTCTGGTCTTTGTTTGAGCTAGCTGGGCTACTTTCTTCACAAGCGATGTTTTCCCCCATCTTCTTGGGGATATAAGTATTGTGTTCACACCATGTGTGAAATTAAGGAGCAGACGCTGGGTTTCTTTCTCTCGATCGGTGAAGTTATCTCCGGAAGTGGCTACACCAAAAACAAATGGCTTTTCCATGCTTATCTTTTTGTTGGAACCTTGCAAATATAGCGATTCTTTAATAAACTAACAAGTTTGTTACTAACAAAGTTGTTAGTAACAAACTTGTTAGTCATTAACGATGCAACCTTTGTTTATATGCCAGTGTTCCAATTATTTAATTTGTAATTAACGCTCGAAGGGCTTGAGGACTTAACAAAGGCTTTTTTATGTAACTTTGTAGTCGTAATAACAACAATAAAACTCAAATTAAAATCTGGAATCTGTCGGATCGCATTGATAACTTGAATTCAACATGCCACACAGTGATTTGATAGTAGTTTTGCTCTCATGCTCTAATGAAAGGTCTGTATTCCTTTATTCATCGTAGTTTCAGGTATGGTAGCAAGTGTGGTGGCAGGTATGAGAGCAAGCGTTTGCTCTCACTCTTCCATATATCATTGTTTGTCATTTGTTTGATATTATCTTTTGATTTACAGGATGTTAATAACTGAAGTGTCAACTATTAATGATTGGTATATCAGACATTAATAAATGAGAAATCAGCCTTTAATGGTTGATAACTCAGTTGTTTTTGACTGATAAATGATTTATTGTTTCTTGGAAGAGCAGGTTAATCGAACAGTTGTTACGGTCAAGTTAATTGAATCATATAAGTAAGCCATCAGTTTCCTGCCTTGGATACTGCAGTGTCCCGCCTTGGGAACTGCAGTATCTTGCCTTGGGAACTATCGTTTCCCGCCTTGGGAACTATCGTTTCCTTCCTGGATACTGTCGTTTCTGCTTCGGAAATCATTTCTCCGATAATAGGAGGTTATCTTCCATTTCCGATATAAGCGGCGCCTTCCCTGTTTATACCGGTGTTGCAGATGGTGGTATCTGTCACTTATCTGCAACAGGTATCTGCAACGCTGTAATCAAATGTTGATTAAATAGTTATTTCGATTTTGTTGCAGATGGCAGATGTTTTTCATTTATAACTTCTGTGTAGTATCGTGGAAAAATAGCTTTTCAACTTCTGGAGTTTCGCTTTTTTACGCTTGTTCTATCCATCCATACTCTTAAAACTTGCAAATTCCTTCCAATCGTTTCACAGAACCTTCCAAGCCTGTTTTTTTGTTCCGGTAGTATGATTTTATTTAGTTATTAACTTCTATATTTGTTCACAGAAACGAACAATTATGAAAAACGGGATCTATACATGCGTTATTCTCATGGCATTTCTTGCTTTATCAGAAAGTGTGTATGCAGCGATTCCGGTTCTCACGGTTGCGAGTGACACTATCAGGCGGGTGGTGATATATTTCGATAAGGAAGAAACAGATATTGATTTTAGTTATAAAACTAATAATCATGAAATTAATGTTTTAGATTCTTTGCTTGAAGAAAAAATAAATTCAAGATATATCACTGCGCTCAATGTGGTCACTTTTGTATCGCCTGACGGAGATTCGGTTTACAATGCCGCATTATCTGTCCGAAGAAACAATTCGATGAGAGAGTTCTTAAGGCAACGTTATCCGTATGTTGATGTCGAAAAGATTAAACTTACTTCGGAAGGAGAAGATTGGTCTGAACTTCGTAAGTTGGTGGCGTCGGATTCAGACTTGCCGGACCGGGAAGAAGTCTTGATGTTGATAGATTATCATCGGGATAACACTGTGAAGCGAAAAGAACTGTTGCAGAAGTTGAATCAGGGAATGGCTTACCGATACATTGTCCGCAATGTGTTACCTAAGTTGAGACGCGCTGAGATTACGGTTGTCCGCAAAGTTCCGGAAATGGAAAAGAATATTTTTGAACCGGTATCTTCTGTCTCCGGATTGTTTGTTTCAAAGCAGGAAGAGGCGCTTCCGAGCGATCAACCTGATAAGCCGGAGGGAGAAAGTAAAGAGAGTATGGCTTATGAGGTGGTAGTGTCGGAGGCAGAAGGGCCGGTTGAAAGTAAAACGGTGCTTGCAGTGAAGAATAATCTGTTGTACGACTTGGCGTTGGCGCCGAATCTGGAAGTAGAGATTCCGGTAGGCAAAAGGTGGTCTTTAAATGCTGAATACAAATGCCCGTGGTGGCTGAACAGTAAACATGATTTCTGTTATCAGCTTCTTTCGGGAGGAGTGGAAGGACGTTGCTGGTTGGGCAATCGTCAGAAGCGCAACCGGTTGACAGGGCATTTTGTTGGGCTTTATGCTGAAGGTGGAATTTACGATTTCCAGTGGAAGGGAGACGGTTATCGGGGCGATTATTACGGAGCTGCGGGAGTGACCTACGGGTATGCGCGGCAACTGGCTCGCCATCTGTCGCTCGAATTTAGCTTCGGCATCGGGTATCTGATAACAGAATATAAGAAATATACTCCTTACGAGGGGGATATCGTGTGGACAACTAGTGGACGTTATAACTTTATAGGTCCTACCAAGGCGAAAGTCTCTCTGGTATGGCTGATAAAAAGAGGGAGATAAGGACGTTATGCAAGATACAAGATACATACTTCTTGTGCTTCTGTCCTCGCTGCTGATGCTGACCGGATGTAGCCGTCGCGAACTATTGGATGATTATCCCGTAAGCGGGGTAGATATAAAGTTAGATTGGAACGGTGTTACCGATAAGTTGCCGGAAGGGGTTCGGGTGATTTTTTATCCGAAGAGTGCGGAAGGCAGAAAGATTGATACATACCTTTCAGTAAGAGGTGGAAAAGTAAAGGTGCCGCCGGGGCGTTACTCGGTAGTGGCTTACAACTACGACACTGAAACGGTGCAGATCAGAGGAGAGGAAGCCTATGAGACGATTGAAGCATTTACAGGCTATTGCAATGGTCTGGGAATAGCGGGAACGGAAAAAATGGTATGGGGACCTGATCCCTTATACGTAGTGCAGATCGATGATTTACATATAGCGAACAGTGAAGAAGAGCTTCTACTGGATTGGAAACCGAAATTAGTGGTAAAGACCTATTCTTTCAAGATCAAGGTGGAAGGGCTGGAATATGTTTCTTCAATTGTAGGCAGTGTGGAAGGTATGGCGGGTTGTTACTGTTTGGGCAGATGTTGCGGGATGATGAACGATGCTCCTATCTACTTTGAAGCGCAAGGGCGTTCGGGCGAAGTAACGGGTAGGTTTACTGCTTTTGGGTTACCGGAAGGGGCGATGAGTCGGGCAGGTGACAAGATAAAGCTGACACTGGCTTTTATTAAAGTAGATAAAACTGTGCAGAAAGCGGAGATTGATATAACGGAGGTGGTTACTGATGCGGAAAAAGGAGGCGGAAGTGGAAGTGGCGGAGATGATGACGGTGATGTTGTTGAGCCTCCAACAGAGATAGAGTTGCCACTTGACGATCAGGTTGAGGTTGAAAAGCCGACTACTAATCCGGATGGCGGAGGGGGTGGTATTGGTGGCGAAGTTGGTGATTGGGGAGAAGAGGAGGAAGTGCCTTTGCCCGTAATTTGAGATTAGACATAAACAAGATATAACAATATTATAAACTTAAAAAAATACGATTATGAAAAAGGTATTATTGGCGATTGCAGCAGTTGCAACAATTACAAGCTGCTCACAGAATGAAGAGCTTGAAATGCAAGGAACAAACAATGAGATTAAAGTTGGTACAGTGGTACGGAAATCAACAAGAGCGACAGATTTAGATAATGCTGGTTTTACTTCATTTACCCTGAGCTCTTTTATTGTGGAAGCTGATCAGAATTATGAGACTACAGGTTTGGGAGAGCCGTATATGGATGGTGTGACATATTCAGGTGGACAAGGAAAGTGGACAGCATCAGGTAAGTATTATTGGCCAACTGGCAAAAATGTACAGTTCTTTGGATATTCTGATGGTTCAGATCTTACGGCTCCTCAAACAGGCTATCCTACTTTATCTTTCACTATTGGTGCAGGATCTGATGTGCAGAAGGATTTAGTAGTTGCAGCTTTGTCTAGCGCTAAACCAGAAAATAACGTTAATGTACAATTAAGTTTTAAACATATTCTTACGAAAGTAAACTTCTCATATAAACCAGAGGATGGATATACTTACGACATAAAAGCTTTGAGTATTAAAGGTTTAAAAGGCGGAACTGCTACATATACCTTTGCAAATGACCCAGCTAATGGAAAATGGTCGGAAGGAAGTGGTTCTGATGTTTCCTATGATTATACATTAGCAGTGAGTGATACACCTACTGATGGCTATTATACATTAGGAGAAGCAGGTAGTTCATTGATGCTTTTGCCACAAACAATTGCTGATAATACTGTAAAAATTTCTATTTCTTATGAAGTGTTAAGAGAAGGTGGCTATACTTATACAGCTACGAATAAAGTTGTTGATATTCCGGCATCTGTTTGGGGGATTGGACAAAGCATACGCTATAAATTGTCTTTACCTGCTGGCGATGGCATAATTGGAGTTGATACAAATGAGTTACCGGAGTGGGGGAATGAACAACCACGAGAATTATAAAAGCACTAGATAGAATGATTTCTAATATATAAATGAAATTTTAAGAGCTGCATAAAGCTACTAAAACGTTATGCAGCTCTTTTTTGTTTTATATAGCGAATTCACTTTTCTCCTCTTTTTCTATTGCCATATAAAAGATTTCATATATTTTTGTTGCCAACAGGAACAAATCAAACACCAACACAAATATATGTCATCTATCTGTCAAGGTACTTGGGATTGTCAGAACTGCCCGAAAGCCGTAGACAATGCTATTGCTCACGTTATTCATCCAAGAGGCTATCACCAACCAGCCCGGAAATGTGAGGAAAACTTCATCCTTTTTTTGATAAGAGGTGAGGTATTGGTTAATAGTCAAGAATATGCAGGTACGATGCTGAGAGCAGGTGAATTTATTCTTCAGGCTATCGGTTCAAAATTTGAGATGCTTGCCATGACTGAGTGCGAATGTATTTATTATCGTTTCATTCAGCCGGAACTATTCTGTGACTTCCGTTTCAATCATATTATGAAGGAGGTGTCTTCACCATTAATCTATTCACCATTAAAGATAATCCCTGAATTGAAATATTTTTTGGATGGCTCTAAATCCTATTTGAGTGAAAGTAAAGTTTGTCGGGACTTGCTGTCGTTAAAGCGCAAGGAACTGGCATTTGTATTGGGGTACTATTATTCAGACTATGATTTGGCAAGCTTGGTACATCCACTCTCTAAATACACTTCCACTTTCCAGTACTTCATCCTTCAAAACTATAAGAAAGTAAAAACAGTGGAAGAACTTGCCCAACTTGGCGGCTATACTGTCAGTACCCTGCGGCGTATCTTCAATAATGTATTCCACGAACCGGTATACGAATGGATGCAGGCGCGACGTAAGGAAGGTATTTTGGACGAGTTGCTTAATACAAACAACAGTATCTCTGAAATATGCTATAAATATGGCTTTGAATCTCTGCCACACTTCTCCAATTTCTGTAAGAAATTCTTTGGTGCTTCTCCACGCATGCTAAGAACAAACAAAAAGGCCATCTGATAATTTTTCAGAGAGAACGTCAAATAATCTTTTTTTCTTTGTGAGCATAGTGCATTTGTTGTATATTGCTGCTGTTTCCCTTAAAATCAGTCTAATACATCTTTATTATAGAGTCGGATCACTTCAAATAAAGCCATGACAAGGCGGATACGGAAATTAAACTTTTTATTTCAGTAAATTTAAATCTATTATGGCACGTACAATACTAGGATATAAATCATAAATACTATGTAATGAGAACAAAACGAGCTTTTAAGGAATTTTGTGTATTGGGTGGTTTGGCATCTTCCGTTTGCGGAGTAGCTCAGGAGCGCCCGAATATTATTGTCTTCCTTGTAGATGACATGGGACTTATGGATACGTCGGTTCCTTTTATCGCAGATGAGAGTGGTCAGCCGGTGCGTCATCCGCTGAATGACTGGTATCATACTCCGAATATGGAGAGACTGGCTAAACAGGGTATTTGTTTCTCTACTTTTTACGCACAGAGCGTGAGTTCCCCTTCCAGAGCTTCCATCATGACCGGACAGAATGCGACCAGGCATGGAGTCACTAACTGGATTAATGCTGAGAGCAACAACCGGAATCCTTTCGGACCGCCCCAATGGAACTGGAAAGGTCTCAGAAAAGATATGCCTACCATGCCGAGAGTCCTGCAACAAGCCGGATATAAAACCATTCATGTAGGAAAAGCACATTTCGGCTGTATGGGAAGCGAAGGAGAGAATCCGCTGAATATCGGCTTTGATGTAAATATCGCAGGTTCCGGCATTGGACATCCCGGCAGCTATTATGGCGAATGGGGATACGGGCATATCAAGGGACAGAAGATTAGAGCAGTTCCTGACCTGGAGAAATATCACGGTACAGATACCTTCCTGAGTGAAGCGCTGACTATAGAAGCGAATCGGGAGATCACCAAAGCCGTAGAAGAAAAACGACCTTTCTATCTGAATATGGCCCATTACGCAGTTCATTCACCTTTCCAGGCAGACAAACGTTTCTTGTCACGCTACACCGACCCGGATAAGAACGAGCAGGCAAGAGCTTTTGCTACATTGATAGAAGGCATGGATAAATCATTAGGCGACATCATGGACCAACTCGAAAAGCTGGGAATTGCCGAAAATACGCTGATTCTCTTTTTAGGAGATAACGGTGGTGATGCTCCATTGGGAGATGAACGTGGCTATGGTTCTTCCGCTCCGCTGAGAGGTAAAAAGGGGACGGAGTTTGAAGGTGGTATGCGTGTTCCTTTCATCGCAGCTTGGGCAAAGCCTGAGAAGAAGGGCAAAGTACAGAAGAACTTGCCTATTGAAGTAGGAAGTATGCAGACACAGTTGGGCACAATCATGGATATCTATCCGACTGTTCTGTCTGTGGCAGGATGCGAAGTTCCCCAAAACTACGTGATAGACGGATTCGATCTGAAAAAGCAACTGAGCGGTAAGGTGGACAAGAAGCGTCCCGAGTCTTTCCTGATGCACTTCCCTCACGCACACCGCGGCAGCTACTTCACCACCTATCGCATGGGCGACTGGAAACTGATTTATTATTATCTTCCCGAGACTCCGAAACAACCCAAAGCCTTGCTTTATAATCTGAAAGACGATCCGGAAGAAAGGAATGAGCTGTCTGCCGCACATCCGGATAAATGCAGGGAGATGATTCAGGAGATGTCTGCCCAGCTAGAGAAGGAAGGAGCGCTTTATCCGGTGGATAAACAAGGAAATGAGTTGAAACCTTTTGTTTACTTTTAACAGGTAATAGGTTCTATTATTTCAACTGTCTGTTTTGCCAAAGCATATCTATTTGGCAAAACAGACAGAATTATATATCATTTGTCAGATACAATTGCTATGACCGGATTGGCATCCTCATCCAGTTGGCTCATCCAGTCGGGCATGTTTCCCGGTTGTTTCTGAGAAGAATCGGGAATACTGGCAGTATGTAGAATCAATCCATATTCTCCTTTATAGCTACACAATGCTGACAAATCAACTTCCAGTTCTTGGGTGAGATCATCAGCGATGAATTGCTGGCATTTTGCAAATTTGCTTTGCTGCGTTTCTTTATTATACAAACTATTGTAGACTTGTTTATTCTTTACAAACTGGGAAAAATACGAAATGTGTGTGCCAGTACATAAGCTACATAAATACTTTTGGGATCATTATACCATTGAGGATTGGCAGATTCTTACTTTTCCGAATATTCTAATTTATCATACAATCATATATGATTGCAATTATACAAATATAAATGCGTTCCTTTGTAGACAACTATATGTTTGGGAGACTTTGCTTAATAAATACGGCATAATATTGAGATATTCAATTGAGTAATAACAATAAAAAAATGATGAGATGGATACACTTAATTTGCATTCACATTTTGATAATCTGCTGTATATAGGTAGAAGTGTATTGAATGGTACAAGTAGCCACATTCAAAAATTATTCTTTAAAAAAGAGATGTGTATATATGAGTACTTGTATAAAGAAGAAACAAGTAAAGGCATTGAAATTAAAATAGATGATGTTGTCTTAGTTTGTGCTTTTGATAATGACAACTGTAATAAATCCATTCTCTACTTTAATGATATGGCTAATATCGCACATTACATTAATTACTGCAATAGTAATTTTGAATATAATAAGGAACTCAATGGGTGGATTATATCAGATAGTTATCTTGCTTTATTCATACCGGAAGATGATTATGAGAAACGGTTTGCATTTGTACAAACCTTACTATAATAGCGACTAAGTTTACTCTGTTTTTATAAATGGATAAAAAGAAATCCCCCGCCAGCTAACGCCGACGGGGGATTTATGCTATTAATCAAATCAAGCTCACGCTTAGTCTTTCAGTTTAGCGATGATGAAGTCGCGGTTCAGGCGGGCGATGTTGCTGATAGAGATGTTCTTCGGACATTCAGCCTCGCAAGCGCGGGTGTTGGTACAGTTACCGAATCCGAGTTCGTCCATCTTGGACAACATAGCTTTCGCACGGCGCAGAGCTTCCGGTTTACCTTGCGGAAGCAAGTTCAACTGGCTGACCTTTGCCGAAACGAACAACATGGCAGAACCATTCTTACAAGCAGCTACACAAGCACCGCAACCGATACAAGAAGCGGCATCCATAGCTTCGTCAGCGATGGGCTTCGGGATCAGGATAGCGTTGGCATCCTGCGGAGCACCTGTACGAACGCTTACGTAACCACCGGCCTGCATGATCTTGTCATAAGCAGTACGGTCTACCATCAAGTCCTTGATGACAGGGAAACCGGCCGAACGCCAGGGTTCAACAGTGATGGTGTCACCATCGTTGAAACGACGCATGTAAATCTGGCAAGTAGTAGCACCTGTTGCAGGACCGTGCGGATGTCCGTTGATGTAAAGAGAACACATACCGCAGATACCTTCGCGGCAGTCGTGGTCGAATACAACCGGTTCTTTTCTTTCGCTGATCAGCTGTTCGTTCAGAATATCCAGCATTTCGAGGAAGGAAGTATCACCGGGGATATCTTTCATTTGGTAGGTTTCAAAAGCGCCTTTAGCCTTCGGGCCTGCTTGACGCCATACCTTCAGTGTAAATGATATATTTTTATCCATTTTCGTCTAATTCTTTTAAATGTTTAACTTCACCGATTAGCTCTTGTAGTTACGGGTCTGAACCTTGATAGCTTCGTATACCAGCGGTTCTTTAATCAATACAGGAGCCTTTTCATCGTCACCCTGATATTCCCAGCAAGCTACGTAGAAGAAGTTTTCGTCATCACGTTTTGCTTCTCCTTCTTCAGTCTGGTATTCTTCACGGAAGTGACCACCACAACTTTCGTTACGGTTCAATGCGTCGTAAGCAACGAGCTCGCCCATCGTGATGAAGTCATACAGACGGATAGCCTTGTCGAGCTCTACGTTCATACCTTCCTTAGAACCGGGGATAAACAGATTGGTTTCAAATTCCTTGCGGACTGCTTTCAGTTCGGCGATACCTTTCTTCAGGCCTTCTGCCGTACGTCCCATACCTACGTATTCCCACATGATGTGACCCAGTTTCTTGTGGATAGAATCAACTGATTCTTTACCCTGGATGCTCATGAACTTGTCAATCTTAGCCTGAACAGCCTTTTCTGCTTCGGCAAATTCGGGAAGATCGGTAGAGAAACGAGGAACAGTAATCTGATCTGCCAGATAGTTCTGGATAGTGTAAGGCAATACGAAGTAACCGTCGGCCAGACCTTGCATCAATGCGGAAGCACCGAGGCGGTTTGCACCGTGGTCGGAGAAGTTACATTCACCGATAGCGAACAGACCCTTGATGGTAGTCTGCAGTTCGTAGTCTACCCAGATACCACCCATTGTGTAGTGGATAGCCGGATAAATCATCATCGGATTATAATATTTCACACCACTGATTTCTTTTGCCAGTTCGCCCGGATTAACGTCAGTGATTTCTTCATACATGTCGAAGAGGTTACCATAACGCTGAAGCACTACATCGATGCCCAGGCGGTTGATAGCTTCAGAGAAATCGAGGAATACGGCCAGACCTGTGTTGTTCACACCGAAACCTGCGTCGCAACGTTCTTTAGCTGCACGGCTGGCAACGTCACGCGGAACCAGGTTACCGAATGCCGGATAACGGCGTTCCAGGTAGTAGTCGCGGTCTTCTTCAGGAATATCGCTTCCCTTGATTTCGCCTTTCTGCAATTTGATAGCGTCTTCTTTCTTCTTCGGAACCCAGATACGACCGTCGTTACGCAGAGATTCGGACATCAGAGTCAGTTTGGACTGCTTGTCACCGTGTACCGGGATACAAGTCGGGTGAATCTGAACGTATGCGGGGTTAGCGAATACAGCACCCTTGCGGTAGCAAGAGATAGCAGCTGTACAGTTACAACCCATAGCGTTGGTAGACAGGAAGTAAGCGTTACCGTAACCACCGGTAGCGATTACTACGGCGTGAGCAGCGAAACGTTCTAGTTCGCCGGTGATTAAGTTCTTGGCGATGATACCGCGAGCACGTCCGTCGATGATTACAACGTCCTGCATTTCATAACGGGTGAACAGCTTCACCGTACCTACGTTTACCTGACGGCTTAGTGCGGAGTAAGCACCCAGCAACAGCTGCTGACCGGTCTGGCCTTTAGCGTAGAACGTACGTGATACCTGTGCACCACCGAAAGAACGGTTGTCCAGTGTACCGCCGTATTCGCGTGCGAAAGGAACACCCTGGGCTACGCATTGGTCGATGATAGCGTTGGATACTTCGGCCAGACGGTAAACGTTGGCTTCACGTGCACGATAGTCACCACCTTTTACTGTATCGTAAAACAGACGGTAAACGGAGTCACCATCATTCTGATAATTCTTTGCAGCATTGATACCACCCTGTGCAGCGATAGAGTGTGCACGGCGCGGAGAGTCCTGAATACAGAAGTTGAATACTCTGAAACCCATTTCACCGAGGGATGCAGCAGCAGAAGCACCTGCCAGACCCGTACCCACAACGATGATATCCAAACGGCGTTTATTAGCGGGGTTCACCAATTTCTGGTGAGCTTTATAGTTGGTCCATTTCTCAGCCACCGGGCCTTCTGGAATTTTTGAATCTATCTTGATCATAATATTATTTACAATTTAATCATTTACAATTTACTATTTAGCAAGCACCGCCACAAAGGAGTGATTTCACGAAGAATACCACTACTACGAGTGCGAAACCGAGTACTACAATCGTAGAATAGATGTTAGAAATACATTTCCAACGATTGATCCATACCTTGTTGTTCCATCCCAGTGATTGCATGGAGCTCCAGAAACCGTGAGTCAGGTGGAACCACAAAGCAAACAGCCAAATGAGGTAGAGCACTACATAAACCGGACAAGAGAATGTCTGCTGGATGTGATATGCACCGTTTGCCGCATAAGCCAGCGTCAGTGTATCAGCGTGCATGTCCAGGTTGTGCATCAGTTCCGGCAACTGCATTTTTGCCCAGAAGTTGAAGAGGTGCAAACCGAGGCCTACGATAACGATAATGCCTAACACCAACATGTTTTGAGAAGCCCACTCTACAGTTTTCGGTTTGTCGACTACTGCATAGCGTTCGCTACCGCGCGCTGTGCGATTCTGCATTGTCAGCCAGAACGCGTAGATGATGTGAATAATGAAAAGAGCAGCCAGTGCTGCGGTAGCTATCAGCGCATACCAGTTTGCTCCCAAAAACTCACAAATCATGTTGTAACCATCAGCCGAGATGATTGCAACTAAGTTCATCGCCATGTGAAATGTTAGAAACAGGACAAGGGCGATACCGGTAACGCTCATCACCACTTTCCTTCCTACAGATGAATTACTTAACCACATAAATGATTGAATTTAAATTATTTAATTGTTAGAACTAAAATTTCGACGTTTTACACCTCTTACAGACTGCAAAAATAGGGGAAATAGATTGATTGACCAAAGAATTAAAGAAATAATTCCTTAATCGGTGATCTTTCCGATTTTTTCGCCATTGGCCGCTTTCTTGCGCAAGGCGCGCGGGGTGTCTCCAAAGGAGTCTTTGCAGAAGTGTGCAAGGTGGGACAGCGAGTCGAAACCATACCGGTTGCAAATCTCTGTAATCCGCATATTAGAGTGCTGTAGGTCTTCGAGGATGCCTTCCCGTTTTTTCTCCAGCATCCATTCGTAGACGGGCACGCCGTATAAGTTTCGGAAGAGACGGCGGAAGGTGGTGGTGTTATAGCCTCCCAGATGTGCGAATTCTTCGACGTTCTTCGCTTTGCTGTAATTCTGCATGACAAAGTATTGGAAACTTTCCGTATAGGTGCTGATCGGGTAGAAGAAAGCCCTCAACTGGGGCAGGGGATAGTAATTGGTGATCATATACACCATCTCCTGACATTTCAGGTCGATATATTTGCCGCAGGCGGGTGTCGATTCGTCAAGGTATGCGGCTACGTCGTTGATGAGATAGAACAGGCGCGGGTTCATCACCATTGGGGTGTAGGTCAGCGGGCCTTCTGCCTGGTCGATGATTTCACGGTAGCGGTTTTCGCATAGCAACGGCAGTTCGTTGAACCAGAAAAGGATGTATGATACGTCCGTCAGTGCCAGTATCTCGTATTTTGAGCCGATGGCTTGCAGGATAAACTGTTTCTCGTGTAGTGTCGTTCCGGGATGTTCGTCACTGTTGATCAGCAATTCGCCCTCGATCATAAAGAGCATGCAGTTTTGCGTGCACTTATCCTTCGGAATATGCTGCCCTCTGAGCAGATTTCTGTGAATAAGAGTACTTTCCATCGCTTTGGGGCATCCTGAGCAATCTGTATGTTGAGCACAAAGTGAGTCTTTTGACATGGGTTTTATCCGTGAATCGTTGTCTACAGGGACAAAGATAGTCGTTTTTTGTGAAAATAAAATTCTTTCTTCCATTATGTTTTAGCAGAAACGGGGATATGATTGTCTTTATTATGACAGGGTAGAATATTATCATCAAAAACACAATCATATTATGAAGAGCAAAAACGTATTATTGGGTATGGCCGGTGTGGCTATGTTTTCTTCCGGAGCTATGGCCCAAAAGCCTGCGAATATCATTCTGATCAATCTGGATGATTCGGGCAACGGAGATTTCTCGTGCCGTGGGGCGATCGGTTATCAGACTCCACATATCGACTGGATGGCTGCCAACGGGATGTCGATGAATAACTTTTATGCCGTGCAGCCTATCAGCGGTGCTTCGCGGGCGGGGCTGATGACCGGCTGTTATCCGAACCGTATCGGCTTCGCCTATGCGCTCAATCCGGGTTCGCCATATGGCATCAGCGAACAGGAGGAGACGGTAGCGGAACTGCTTCGCGATAAGGGATATGCTACGGCTATCTTCGGCAAGTGGCATCTGGGAGATGAGAAGAAATTCCTTCCGCTCCAGCATGGTTTCGACGAATATTATGGATTGCCTTACTCGAACGATATGTGGCCTTTCCATCCTCAATATAAGTTTCCGGACCTTCCTCTGATCAAAGGGAATGACATTATCGGCTATAACACGGATCAGACGAGGTTGACGACCGATTATACCAATTATGCGGTTGACTTCATCCACCGGAATGTGAATAAACCATTCTTCCTCTATCTGGCGCATTCCATGCCGCACGTTCCGCTGGCGGTGTCGGATAAGTTTAAGGGGAAAAGCGAACTGGGACTGTACGGAGACGTGATGATGGAGCTGGACTGGAGCATAGGAGAAATCTTGCGGACCATCCGCGAGGAAGGAATAGAGGATAATACGCTGGTCATTCTCACGTCCGACAACGGGCCGTGGGCTAATTACGGAAATCATGCGGGCTCGTCCGGAGGATTGCGTGAAGCGAAGGCGAATACGTTCAACGGGGGTACGCGTGTACCTTGCTTCTTTTATTGGAAAGGGAAGATTCCGCCTGCCAGTGTCTGCAATAATGTGTATTCCAATATCGATATTCTGCCTACTTTAGTGGAGATTTCGGGAGCGAAGATGCCGAAATTGAAGATAGACGGAGTGAGCATGCTGCCTACGCTGACGGTAGACCCCACTATCGCGGCCCGCAAATATCTCTGTTTCTATTATCATAAGAACTCTTTGGAAGCGATTACGGACGGAAGATATAAATTGGTGTTCCCTCACAAATATGTGTCTTATGACGGGCAAGTGCCGGGGAACGACGGACTGCCCGGAGAACTGGGCGAAGGTGAGGTGAAGGAATGCGAACTGTACGACCTCCGTCGGGATATGGGCGAACGGGTGAACGTTATCAGTCAGCATCCGGAAGTGGTGAAGGACCTGACCAGAGAGGCGGAAGTATGGCGTGACGAGCTTGGCGACGACCTGACCGGACGTCAGGGAAAGGCGCGGAGAGAAGCGGGTAAGTCGGTTAAGGCAGCTAAATAAATACAATTGGTGGGATATGGATGGATTCGGTGTGCCTTGTTTCATTGGTTTCGCTCGGAAATCATTGCGTGTGTGGTGGATGTGGAGTTTCCTTTCTTTTTTCATGGCAAGTGCGGCGGGGGCGGTTTCGTATCGTGATTTGATTCCCGAACCTGTTTCCGTGGTGGATAAGAAGGGTGATCCGTTTGTGGTAAACGACCGGACAAAGATTGTCTACCCGCAGGATCATGTGCAATGGAAGCGGACAGCGGAATTTCTGGCTGGCTATGTGGAAGGGATGACTGGTTACCGGTTGCCCGTTGAAGAGTGCCGTTCGTCCGAGTCGGAACCTGTCATTTCGTCGGAAGATAATGTGATCCGCTTTCAGTGTGACTCACGGATGCGGAAGGATGGCTTTAAGTTAAGCGTCGGGAAGTACGGTATAGTGATTCAGGCAGCGGACGGAGCGGGAGTCTTTTATGCTGTCCAGTTGTTGCGGCAGCTGCTTCTTTCGGGGGCGGAACAGATACAAACGGAGCGGACACAAAAGGAACAGATACAGACGCAGCAAACCATTGCAGCGTCATCGGCAAAGACGCTGGATATTCCTCCGGTGGAACTGGAAGATTATCCTTCCCTGTCTTATCGGGGAGCCATGCTGGATGTGGCCCGTCATTTCTTCTCGGTCGCTCAGGTAAAGAGAGTCATTGATTTGCTGGCTTTCCATCGGCTGAATCATTTTCATTGGCATCTGACAGACGACCAAGGCTGGAGAATCGAAATTAAAAAGTATCCCGATCTGACCAGGAAAGGCGCTTGGAGAGGGGAAGATAAGTACGGCGGTTTCTACACGCAGGAGGAGATCAAAGAAGTGGTAGCTTATGCTGTTGAGAGATATATAACGGTGATTCCGGAGATAGACATGCCGGGACATACTCAGGCGGCACTGGCGGCATACCCGCAACTGGGCTGCCTTGGCTCTTCCTACGAAGTAGCCACGGAAGTAGGCGGCGTTCATAAAGATGTGATGTGTGTAGGCAATGACTTTACGCTTCCTTTTGTGAAAGATGTATTAAAGGAAATAGCCGCTTTGTTCCCCGCACCGTTCATCCATATCGGAGGAGACGAAGTGCCGAAAGAACGGTGGAGCCAATGCGAGGCGTGTCAAAAAGCTATCAGCGACAAAGGCTTGAAGGACACAGATAAACACACCGCTGAGGAATATCTGCAAAGTACTTTCAATGAAGAAATAGCGGATTATCTGCGAAGTATAGGAAAGCGGATGATCGGCTGGGATGAGGTACTTTCCGATAGTTTGAGCCGGGACATCACCATCATGTCATGGCGTGGACTGGGACGTGCCACGGCTGCTGCCCGAAAGGGACATTCAGTGATTGTGTCGGCTGATTCTCACTTGTATCTGAACCATTATCAGACGATAAACTCCGAACAGGAACCCCGTGCCACCGGCGGACTGGTAGAAATGAAGAAGGTCTACGAAACTCCTTTCTTCTCCCCCGAACTGACAGCGCAGGAAAAAGAAAGAATATTGGGTGCGCAGGCTTGCCTGTGGACTTCGTTCATCGACAGCGATCAGCTACTGGATTATATGCTGCTGCCCCGTCTGGCTGCTTTTGCGGAAGCTGCATGGTGCGAGGAAAGACGGGGGACTTATGCCCGCTTCCTGCATCGCTTGCCTGCCATACTGAATTGTTACGGGCAACTGGGCTACGGATATGCCCCTCATTTCTTTACCATTTCTGCTGCGTATAAGACTGTTTCTACACTCGTTCATGAGGATTCTTTCGATGATAAGTGCCTCGAAATAAGTATGGAAAGTTTGCCCGACACGGAAATATATTACACGCTGGATGGCAGTAAGCCTTCGAAATCTTCTTCTTTGTATACAGCTCCGCTCCAAGTGGAGGAAAGTTGCACGCTGAAAGCTGTCTCCTACCTGCCCAACGGACTTTCCAGTGATGAACTGACGAAGGAAGTGGTGGTCAATAAAGCGACTTTCCGCCCCGTCCAATTGTTGAATTCTCCTTCCGAACGCTATCGGGGAGAAGACGGAAAAGTGCTGGTGGACGGGATTCGAAGTATAAACTTTCATAATACGGGTCTGTGGGTAGGATACTATACTACTGACTTGGTCGCAGTGATTGACCTTGCGTCTTTTCAACATGTTTCTTCGGTAGAAGTTTCCGCTTTAACCGATTTGAGTGCATGGATCATGGGGCCGCAATCCATCTCCGTATTTGTTTCTCTGGATGGAGAAAAGTATGAAATGGTGTCCCGGCAGACCTATCAAGCGCCGACGGATGCTATGGGAGAGAAGCGAAGTGACTTGAACCGGTTATCCTTTGACAGCGTGCCTGCACGATATATAAAGGTAGTGGCAGAGCCCTTCAAAGGCTTGCCCAAAGGACATTCCGGTGAAGGCGAACCGCCTTTCCTGTTTGTGGATGAGATACGGGTGAATTGAATTACACGATATACTCGCAACAAGTAGTTCCAGTATTAGTTTCACTGCTTGGAACTAGAGTTTCATCGGTAAGAAACTGTAGTTTCAAAGGCTTGAAACCAAAAGTTTCGAGCCTATGAAACCAAAGTTTCAAGTAATAGAAACTAGAGTTTCAAGCAATGGGAACTATAGTTTCAAATAGGGAAACGAACTTGGCTTACTATCAGTAGAAGTGCAGAGGGTAGCTAAAATGAAATAGCAACGTGTGACAGCAGTGTGACGACAATACTTGCCATCACACTGCTGTCACACGTTGCTGTCACGGTCTTATGGTTTAATTATCAGACTATTATCACTCGTTTGGTGACAGGTGACAGCAGTTTTTCAAATATATTTCTTTATGTAGACCGATTATTTCGTCAGAAGACGGATACTTCCTGCTTTCACTCCGCCGGCTTTGGCAGTCAGAATAATTTCTCCGGCTGTTTCATTCGTTTGTACGATAGCTGTAAGCATTCCGTTGAAAGCGTGCATCTTCGGAAGATGGAACAGGTCGAGACTCGTTGGGTCACCGTTGGCTCCGGCACGGTATTTTCCGGCACCTTTGACGGAGAAGTTGATCAGACGACTGTCGGCAGGGCAGAGGTTGCCGTCTTTGTCCACCACTTTCACTGTCACATAAGCGAGGTCTTTGCCGTCTGCCGTCAGTTCGTTCCGGTTGCTGACTAGTTCGATGTGATGAGGCTTGCCTGCGGTGCGTACACTCTTTTCTGCTACTGCTTTTCCGTCTTTATCGTAGGCTACTACTTTCACTTCACCCGGTTCATATACGGCATCCATCCACATCAGACGGTAGCGGCTTTTCAGTGAACTGTTGTTCTTGCTTTGTTTACCGTAGCTTTTTCCGTTGATAAACAGTTCGGCAGCAGGGTAGTTGGTGTAAACAAATACCGGAGTTACTTCACCTTCGCGTCCCGGCCATGTCCAATGCGGCAGGATATGCAGTGTTTCCGCTTCCTTATTCCATATGCTGCGATACAAGTAATAGCGGTCTTTGGGGAGACTGGCAAGGTCGATAATACCGAACATGGAACTATGATTGGGCCAGGCATCAGTATCATAAGGGGAAGGCTCACCCAGATAATCGAAGCCGGTCCATACAAACTGTCCGATGGTCCAGTGATGATCGTCCGCCAAAGCGAAGTCCTCATCGGGGATGTTGGACCATGAACATGCCTCTACGTCATAAGAAGAACATTGATGATCATCGTACTGGGCACTTTTCTTATCTTTTACGGGAAACTTGTAGACACCGCGTGAGCTGACGGTGGACGCAGTTTCACTACCCAGAATAAGATTTTGCGGAAGTTTGTCATACGCCTCCTGATAGCGATTGGCGCGGTAGTTCAGACCGGGGATATCGATCATGGCAGCAAATCCGTTGGCTAGAACACAAGTCACCTGGTCCATGCCGCAGGTAACGGGGCGGGTAGGGTCTTCACGGTGGCAGATATCTTGCAGGAACTTGGCTACTTTATATCCTACAGGGCTGCATTGCGTGGGGACTTCATTACCGATACTCCACATCACTACACAGGGATTGTTACGATAGTTGTGCAGCATATTCACCATATCGCGTTCTGCCCATTCGTTGAAGTAACGGTGATATCCGTTTTCACACTTGGCGATGTCCCATTCGTCGAACGGTTCGATCATCATCATGAATCCCATTTCGTCGCACAATTCCACGAGTTCGGGAGCCGGCATATTATGGGAAGTACGAATGGCGTCGCATCCCATATCCTTTAAGAGTGTGAGCTGGTGGCGAAGTGCCGCTACGTTGATGGCCGCACCCAGCGGACCTAAGTCATGGTGGTTGCATACACCTTGGAATTTGCGGTGTTTTCCGTTCAGGTAGAAACCTTTGTCGGCAATGTATTCAATGCTGCGGATACCGAAGCGGGTAGAGTATGTATCTACCAGTTGGTTGTCTGCGTACACTTTCGATACAGCCTTGTAAAGAGCGGGGCTTTCCGGCGACCAGAGTTGAGGCGCGTTGACGATGAAGTTTTGTTCAAACGGCTGCCCGTGATTGATGCGGGCTTTGTTTTCTTTGCGGGTCACTACCTTTCCATCCGGTGACAGGATTTCTGTCTCTATACGGATTTCTGTCTTTTCGCCGGCATTCTCTATCTTGGTTTGCAGGCGTACGGCGGCAAATTCATCACTGACATGCGGGGTAGTAATCTGCGTGCCCCATACCGGAATGTGTACTTTTTCCGTCACGATCAAGTGGACGTTGCGGTACAGACCTGCTCCCGGATACCAGCGTGAAGACTGGGGGCGGTTTTCGAGGCGTACCGCCAGTGTATTGTTCTTTCCGTCTTTATTCAGGAAAGGGGTGACGTTGCAATGGAAAGAGTTGTAGCCGAAGGGCCAGAAGCAAGCCTCCTGTCCGTTGACGTATACACGCGCTTCACTCATTGCTCCGTCGAACAGGAGAGTGACTTCTTTATCGGCGGGAACGTCGAAGCTGGTGCGATACCATCCGGTTCCGACATAAGGCAGTCCTCCGGTACGTCCGGTTTTCAGTGATGCCTTCTTCTCAAAGTTCTGTGTGACTGCTACGTTTTGCAGGTCGTTGTTCATGTCGAAAGGTCCGAAGATGGCCCAGTCATGCGGGATAACGATCGATTCCCATTTAGTATCATTGTAGTCAGTCTGCGCAGCTTCCGGAAAATCTCCTTTACTGAATTTCCAGTTCTTTTCGAGCAACGTCTCGCTGCGCTGTGCCTGTAGCATACAGGCTGCGCTCATCAAAAGTACAGTAAACAACTGTTTCTGGTGTTTCATGTTCATTCTCACTTTTTTATTGGATTTTAAAAGCATCTAGTGCAATTGTAGGCGCATTATTATCGAAACAGCCTAGGTTATAACCGTCATTATAGCCATTCGGGGCTTGTGGCTCCCAATAGAAGATACCTTCCACATCGGCTTGCATCATTTTTGTAATGAGTTGTTTGCAGGCCTCTGCCTGATCATAAGGCATACCTATCTCGCAAATCATGACAGGTTTGTTGTATTTCTGCTTGACATGCTTGATATTGGCAATACAGTCATCGGCTACTTTCAGCCAACCACCGGTTTTGCCTTCCTGCTCTGCCCAATATGGATAGAGCGACATGCCTATCATGTCGTATTTACCTCCATTGGCTTGAAGAATGTCGAACATGCGGTTGTATACCCATTGGTCGTTTCCCGCGTCCAGGTGGACAATGACTTTGGCGTCGGGACATATAGCTTTCACGGCATCATATCCCGCATTGTTGAGTGCAGTCAGTTGTTCGGGATTATCAACAGACCCCACAGGAAGCATCATGCCGGGAGTTGTTTCATTACCTACCTGTACCCATTCCGGTGTAACCCCAACCGCTTTTAACGCGGTAAGAACTGATTTCACATGTTCGCCGAGAGCAATTTTGAGATCATCAAATGAAAGCTCTTTCCACGCCTCCGGCATTTCCTGATGTCCGGGGTCGGCCCAGGTATCAGAAAAATGGAAGTCGATCATCGTACGTAATCCCAGACGCTCGGCACGTTTTGCTTTCACTATTACGTCATTCATGTTGTTCCAGCCGTCTTTCGGGTTAACCCATACACGAAGACGGATAGAGTTGACTCCGCAATAATCACGCAAGAGTTCCATACACTCCATCTCTTGGCGATTCTCGTCCGGCGTGTAGAACTTGAGTCCTTCCGCTTCCATTTGAGTCAGCCAACTTACGTCTGCACCACGTGCAAAGCCTTCTTCTTTTACAACCTTTTGCGGTTCTTCTTGACGAGGATTTGTAACCGGGCCATCTTCACTACACCCGTTTGTAGCCATTGAAGCAATGAGTGCTACTATTGATAATATGCTTGCTATTTTCATTGAAACTGATTTATTTAAGTGAGTAAGAATAAGTTTGGTGTCCCAAATCAACGGTAAGGACATAGGTTTTGCCTATTTCGAGTTCATCGTCTCCGTCAAATCCTGCTGAGGATTCAGAATGCTTCAGGTGCAGAATGCCGGAACCACCGCCGAAGAAAAGGTTCCAGTTGTTATTTATCAGCACTTTTACTCCCCAAGGACTTTTCTTTTCTTTAATGAACTCGGCTGTAAATATCTCTGGATTTTCTGCAGACTGTGTCATGGGGGATTCAGACCAATTATCGTTAAGTCCGGTAAATGTCACAGTCTGCACTTGAGTCAGTTCATAGGTCAATGACTTCATGTTGAAATCCATAACATACAGCCCTTGTGCCGGTGCGGGAATGTTGTCTTTAGACTCTGCAAGGATCAATGTGCCGGACAAGTCGGTAGAGCCATCGGCTGCATTATAGGCGGGCTCCCATGCTTGTTCAGTATATGCACGATATCCCCATTCAGAATCTATCCAATGTGCACCACCATAGCAAAGTCCGGCTTCATCGTATAAAGTGAGGTAATCGTCAAAACCTTCCCAATTGGTTATGCCGGAGAAGTACAGATACTGAGAGACTTCCGGCTGCGGAACGTCTTCTCCGATGCCGATGGTAAATTGAAGAGGATTGGATAAATCAAGAACCAGAAGATTTTCTCCGGCGGGCATAGTTACAGAAATATTATCTGCACTCTCACCGAACAAGAGGTTTTGCGAATTGCCGCCAAATGCGACAGTTTGCTCAATAGCAGGTCCTATATCGGTTGTTTCCCGGTTGTACAGGCTACCCTTTCCTGATACGGAAATGGTCAGGGTAGATTGTGTTGCCAGATTTACCGGCAGTGTCCATTGATTGCTCTGCTTGTTGTAAGCCATTTCGCCCGTTACATCTCCACTAACTGACAGACTGGCAACATGCAGCGCACTCCACCATCCTTCAACCGTGTTTACGGTAGTGTAATAGCATCCTGACGGATTCGGGAACCAAAAGTTCCAGTGACTGTCTTCCGATGAAGCATAAAATGTCTTTCCTTCTTCACCAAGATTACCCCACATTACATTATTGGCTTCGCGAAGCCACCAGTTTTCCCATCCGTTGACGCCCATAAAACCTTTATAAATGCCGTCTTCAGCAGGAGAGGCAAGCGTCATAGATGTGTTCTTCCAGTCCTTGTCAAGTACTTGAGCCAAGACAAGCTCAATGCGATAAGACTGGACCAGAACCTCCATGACATTAGAGTATTCGGGAGCGATGTTGGCTGCCAATGCCGAACGCATCCGAATCCATAACGGAGCCTTCTCATTGGCCTCATAACCTAAACGATCAAGCAGAGAATTAAGCTCCTCGCAAAGAAATTGACGGGAATGGATATTCTTATCCACCGCAATATTTAACGGAGCAGTAAAGTGTTCATCCTTTGAGAACTGAATCGTTATTTCCGCAACATTCACCGGAGCTTGCAAAAGTGTATCACTAAGCGCCAAACGTCCGTCGCCACTCCAATAAACTGTCAATGCCAAAGCCTGCGGATTGTCTGGCGTAAGAATAACTTCATTCGGGCCCCCCATCAATTCCATAGAGTCTCCGGACAAGACGTAAACCGGATCAATATCGCTATCACAGGAGGTGGTAGCTACTGTCATAACAGCTGACAATAATATCAATTTAACTATTGTACTAAAAACTTTCATATCGTATCTTTTTAATAGAGTGGATTATGTAGATTAGGATTGGCTGTAAGATCTGTATCAGGAATGGGATAAATATTATATTTTTTGTTCACGGCACGGCCGTCAAGAACGCCCCCTTTCCATTGCCAGATATAATCTGCTGATACAAACTTATTGAATCTTATAAGATCAGTTCTACGCACTGATTCGAGGTATAACTCCCTGGCTCTTTCATCAAGAATGAAATCGAGCGTAAAATCACTATCTGAGATTTTTCCGCTTTCATCCTGGTTATATGCACGCAAACGAACCTGATTTACAAGTTCCAATGCTTCGGCTCGCGACAGCCCTGTTCCTCCTCTGAGTTGTGCTTCGGCTGCCATCAGATAGATGTCGGCAAGCCGGAGTAGGGGATAGTCGGTAGAGCATCCTGTGGCAGCAGAATTGGATGCTGCTACGCCCTCATCAGTGAGATTGGAGAACTTTTCAAAGAAATAGCCTTCGGCTTGGTTATCGATTGCACCGGTAAAGAACTGTGCTTGTCCATCTGTATAAAACATAGCGCGGCTGTCTTTGGTTGTAGCAATATCTCCAAACTTTGCTGTCATCTCACCACGCGCACGAAACATACCCCAGCCGTTGGACAATCCGTACTTGGCGGGGTCTTGTGTGCTCGAATTGCCACATGATCCACAAATTATATATGTTCCTCCGCCCCACGTAACTGATGTTGTGGCGTCACACACCATAGCAAACAAAATTTCATGTGTTCGCTTGTGATTATCGGCATTAAATAATTTGGCATATTCTGGTTCCAGATAGAATGCAGGATTGGAAATTACTTGTTTGCAAGCAGTAATACATTCTGTATAATACTTAGTATCCACATTGCCACGATATATTGCGCTGTTTAAATAAAGACGGGCAAGGAGTGCCCATGCCACGGGTTTACTGGCACGGCCGTATTCGTTGGTAGCGGGCAATGCTGATGAAACTCCTTCGGCAACCAGTTCTTTCAGTTCACTTTCGATAAAATCAAACATCCCAATTCCATCGTAGGCTTCCGGGATATAACCGATAACTGGCGTATTTTCATCCACTTTAGGACCTTGACGATACAAATCGAGTACCATCCAATAACTGAATGATCTCATAAAACGAGCTTCCGAACGGAAAGTACGGATTTCTGTTTGTTCGGCTTCTGAAAACCGGGCAATCTCTTCATCCGAACAATGGCGAAGAAACTCATTACACAAGGCTATGTTGAAGAAAAGCCAGTAATAGGAGTCAGAAACCCAAGAATCTTTCGCATCCCAACTGATATAGGTAAGGTCAGACAGGTTGTTTCCTGAAAGCCAGGTATTAGCTACTTCATCGGTAGCGGCTTCTTGCAGATTGAAATAGCCACGGGAAAAGTCTTGCTTGTTAATGCTGGTGAGGTCTCCGTTGTCTCCACCTTGTCCTTGTCCTGCAAGAACATACGAGGCATATATTTTGGCAAGAACTCTCTTATAATTTGCCGCTTCAGCATAAACATCTTTTGAGGTATCCTCTGTTGTCGGCATCTGATCAAGAACATCTGTACACGAGCTTGCTACAAGGGTCATGCACCATACGATTATTGTTAGTATATTAATTTTCTTCATGGTTTATTCAGTTAAAAATTAAGGCCAATAGTGATAGAATACGTGCGGGGACGCGGATAAACAGATGTGTCGACACCATTGGCTGTTTCAGGGTCTACACCTTTATATTTAGTCACGGTAAAGACATTCTGCACCATGGCAGAGGCATGAAGGCCGATGGTCTTATATATGCGACCGAAGTCATAAGAGAGTTGCAGGTTGTCCATCTTCAAGAACGAAGCGTTTTCAAGATAATGGTCGCTGAGAAACTGCCTCTTGGTAAAGCGGGTATCCAGGAAACTCCGATTTAAGTTATTAAGTTGATAATCGTTATAGCTCATGGTTTCCCATGCACCTGTATTCATGGCCATACCATTAAAGATATATCCTCCTATATTGGCTCTAAGCGAGGTTGAAAGTGTCCACTTCTTATAGCGCAGCGAGGTTGAAAAGCCCAAAATCCAGTCCGGAGCCGGTGAATGATGATGGTAGCGGTCTTTGTTCGTTATCTCGCCATCTCCGTCAAGGTCGGCATACAAGCCTTCAATGGGTTGCCCCGTCTCCGCATCATACAATTGCTTGTATAAATAGAATGAGTAGGGAGCGTAATCAGTAGAGAACACCTGCATCTGGTAAGCATCAATCCAAGGGCCTACTTCTGTGTCAGGGCTTGGAGCACCGGGAGTAAGCGTAAGATTCTTTATCCTTACTTTTTGCCATGCAGCATTGGCACTTGCCGTCCATGACCAATTTTTTGTATTGATGATGTGTCCGGTAACAGAGAGCTCAAGTCCTTTTGAGTCTACATTGCCCACATTTTGAAGCATTAGCTTATCAAAGTTCGTACCGGCTGGCATCGGAACAGTGGCCAGAAGATTTTCGGTCTTTCTGGTATAGAAATCAGCAGAAAAGGTAAATCTGTTTTCTAAAAATGCCAGATCTATACCATAGTTCCATGATTTAGTAGTTTCCCATTTCAATTCAGGATTATATGCTTCAGGACGATAGGTATATATCGGATTTCCGCCAAACAGGTATTGTGCTCCGTCAAGTCCCGGAGTGTAGACCGGAATGTAGCCATAATTGGTGATACCATCTTGCTGTCCGGTTATACCATAGGATACGCGTAACTTCACGTCATTCATCACTGTGCGCAAAGGCTCAAAGAAGTGCTCTTGTGAAACCCTCCAAGCTAAGGCTACTGAGGGGAAAGTACCCCAACGATTGTCGGATGCAAATCGAGACGAGCCGTCGCGGCGCATGGTGGCCGTAAGCAAATAGCGATCCATGAATGTGTAATTCAAACGCCCATAGTATGACATGAGTGAATGCCGCTGATCGGTTGCGGCAGAAGTCGACTGCTGTACTCCATCGGCACTCAGAATGGCATAAAACGGAGTGGTATATTTCCAGAATTGATAATCATATCCTACTGTTACATCAATGCCGGAATGAATAGCATCGAAGTCATTATGATAATTGGCATAAATCGTGAGCAGTTTATTGTAATTCTTTTGCGGGCCGTATGTGTAGTCACGTCCGCCGGTTGTATAATAAGAAACGGCCTCTTTAGGTACATAAATATGTCCTTTGCCTTTTGACCAGTCATATCCGCCCGTAGTATGCAAACGCAAGCCCTTTACCCATTTTACATTCCAATCCACGCTGGCACTTCCTATAAATCGATAAACATCCGATGTGGAATCGTATTGATTCAGTCGGCCGACAGCATTGGCTAATGCTCCCGTCACCGGTACGCCATTGGCATCGATAGCCTCGTTGTAACCACCAAAGGTGTCGTTTCCGGAATATACCGGAATGGTGGGGTTGAGCGTACTGCCTGCCCAGATTGCATCGGTATCAGCAAAGCGGTTCTTAGAATAAGTGCCTTTTAAACCTATATTAAATCTCAGCTCGTTATGGAAAAACGAAGGAGTAAGGTTTACGTTTCCGGTAAAGCGTTTTGTATTATCCGTTTTCAATATACCATCCTGATAATACATACCGGTTGAAACACGAAATGGCAACCAAGGAAGTGCAAGTCCTGAAACACTAAGGTTATTATCTGTTCCGAAAGCTGTTTGATAAATTTCATCGTTCCAGTTTGTACGATAGTTACCAAGCAATGACTTTTGGTGTTCCGTACCATACTGATTGACAATATTTATAAATTCGTCTGTGTTCAGCATATCCGAAGTCTTGGTCTTGGTTGCAATGGAATTGGTCGTTTGGAAAGAGACCTTAATATCACTCCCGCTTCCCTTTTTGGTTGTTATGATGATGACGCCGTTGGATGCTCGTGATCCATAAATAGCAGTGGATGAAGCATCTTTCAGCACGGTCATACTCTCTATGTCGTTCGGATTTATAAGGCTTAGAAAGTTTCCGCCGCCGGATATGGAACCACCCACTTCCATAGGAACCCCGTCCAGTACAATTAATGGGTCATTGGATGCGTTAAGTGATGCGCCACCACGAATGCGTATGGTTGAGACAGATGTAGGCGAACCTCCGCCATTTACTATTTGCACACCGGCGATCTTGCCATTCACAAGCTCTTCAGGCGATGAAACCATGCCTTTATTAAAGTCTTTAGTACCCACAGAGGCAACCGAGCCGGTCAGATCGCTTTTGCGTTGTGTTCCGTATCCGATGATTACTACATCACTCAGTACTTGTGAGTCGCTTTTCATTTGTACATTCAGTACGTTACTGTTTACGGGGATAGTTATCACTTTAGTTTCATATCCTACGTAAGAAAATTGTAGTTCCTTACTGTCTTTCGGTACATTCAGAGTATAGTTTCCGTCAAAGTCGGTCACTGTACCTGTCGATGTTCCTACGATAAGAATGCTGACTCCGATCATCGGCTCTTTGTTCTCATCGATCACTTGTCCGGTCATTTTCTTGCCTCCCTGTTGGGCAAAGGCAGGAATTGCGCCTCCAAGAAAAGCTGTACATAATATAAGTAGTACAGTCAGATGGCGTAGATTTAAGATATTACAGTTCATAATTATTGTGTAATTGGTAAAAGATTTATTTTATTGAAATATCGGTTAATAGTATCATTCGGTCGGGAGAAGTGGTATACATCTTTATCTATAGCTGCCTTACGATCTGCTCTCAAATAGCCGAGGGCACGGTAAGCATGTGCGAAAGGTGTGGAAGTCGTTTTACCTTGTGTGCTGACGAAGGCAAATAACGGACAAATACAAGTAAGAATAAACTGTCTTTTCATGCTATCAAATTTAGTGGTTTGTTGATAGCGGCAAAGATAGACTGCCTGGCATTTTCATAAAAGCACAGATTGGACATATAAGGATAAAAATAGGACGAAAAGCCCTAAAATGCCTCTACAGCCCGTCATTCAAGTATTGGCGCGGTGTTTTTCCAAACTCTGCCTGAAAGCATTTGGAGAAATAAGAATGATTGGAAAATCCTACCATATACATCACTTCGGCAACGGTGAATTTCTTTTGTTGCAATAACATGGCAGCTTTCTTCATGCGGATGGACTTGATATATTCCACGGGAGACATTCCGGTGAGTTGCTTGATTTTCCGGTAAATCTGTTTGTTACTGATTCCCGACAGTTCGCAAAGTGCGTTGACATTCAGGTCTGCATCGGAGAGGTGATCTTCAATCAGACGGATAATGTTCGACAGAAATTTCTCATCCTGCGATTCTGCTTCGATCGGTTTAAGTATGGGGAGAGATTCCAACTGTTTTTTGGATGCTATGACTGGTATTTCGTCTTCCTCTACAGCAATGACCGGAATGCTCAGCCCGATGGAAGTTCCCTTTCCTTTTTCGGAGGTGACTCCATCGATAGAACCGCCGTGTAATTCCGTGTAGGTCTTTACCAGATAAAGTCCGATACCTGTGCCTTCTTTGCTGCCGCTATGGGGTGACTGGAAGAAACGTTGGAAGATATAAGGAATATCCTGTTGCGGAATGCCTGCTCCCGTATCGGAAACGCAAATCTCCAGCAAACCGGTTTCCTGCCGATAGAAAAGGGATAAGCGGATATTTCCGCCCTCTGAGGTGAACTTGACAGCATTTGATAATAGATTATCTAGTATTACTCCAAGTTTGATGGCATCCATATCGGCGTAAATCTTCGCTTTGTTTGCTTCGAAATGGAACGTGAACCGTTTGTCCTCCTCATAGACTGAAAACAAACTGCGGCTGAATGATACAAGTTCGATGCGTGACAGGATAAGCAATGAATCTTTATTGTCTTCAATCCGGTTGAAGTTGAGTACCTGATGAATCAGCGAGTTGATTTTCATGGCGTTGCGCTGCACTTCTTCCAGTGTCTGTTTTTCGTGTACTTCTTCCGTAGACGGAAGTAACTGGCTGATAGGAGCTATGATCCGGCTGAGAGGTGTCTTCAGCTCATTGGATAAGTTGGTGAAGAATGCCATTTTCTGACGGGACTGTTCCAGTATTTTTTCTTTTTCCCTGCGTTCTGCTTTCAGGCGGTTTTTAACCCGGAAAAAGTTGATTGTCCATGCGATAAGACTGAGCAGCAGTAAGATATAGATGGCTTTTGCCCATATCGTATAGTACCACGGTGGAAGAATCCGGATATTCAGAATATGAGGACGGTTGGATGGTTGCCCGTCTCTCTCCAGCTTGCTGATGATAAGCTGATAATTTCCATAACTCAGATTACTGTATGTAATACGGTTGATATTGGATTTCAGAAAGTTCCATTCTTTGTCCATGCCTTCCAGACGATAGACAAACTTGTTTTTCTCGTCCAGCGAATAAGGAAGGTCGGATAACTCGAATGACAGGTTATTCTGATCATATTTTAATTTAATTGAGTTGGTATATCGGATATTGGGCACGTCATCTCTGGTGCGTGGCGATACCAGTTGATTGTTAATGTATAAGGCAGTCAACAGAATCGGACGTTCCGGTTGGTATGTGGCTTCTAGGTTGGAGTGTGAGATACCGAAGCCCTCGGCTCCTCCCAGATAGACACAATCTTCTTTCGGGTCGAACAGCAGGCTTGTAAAGCGTTTGTTTGTCATATTCTGCTGTCGGGCATCCATTGTTTTCCGGTCGATAATCCAGAGGCCGTTGGTAGTGGATACCCAGATGGAGTTCTTGACGCAAGTCATGGATAAAATCTCGTTGTTGCTGAAACTTCCGAAGGAGATACTCTGCTGGCTCTCGTCTTTGGGGTTGATGCGCATGACACCGCCATGAAATCCTACCCAAAGCAAGCCGTCCTCATCACATAACAGGTAGTTGGGGCTTTTCTCTCCGGTTAATTCGTCTGCAAATAATTTCGTTACTTCCCGTGTGCGGGGATTAATTTTATCTATTCCTTTATTATTGTAGAGCAATACCCATACATTGCCTTCATTATCAGGAATAATCTGGTTGATAAACATACCGGACAGTCCGTTGTGGACGGAGTAATTCTGTTCGGCTATATATTGTCCGGAGGTAGATTGCATCAATTTGTGCTTGTCTACTACAAAGATTCCTCCAAGGCATGTTGAAATCCATAGTTGTCCGGCGGTATCTTCAAATATATAATAGGTCCAGTTGGTATTATACGTTCCTGTATTGTCTACAATGTTGTAGTGTATGAATTGGCGGGTTGCATAATCGTAGCGGTTGATGCTTCCGTCGGTAGCAATCCATAACTGCTGTTCTTTGTCTTCGTAAATATGCCGGATGCGGTTGTGAGATAATGGATAAGTCTTGTCGCCCATTCTGTACCAAATGGCATCGTGTCTTTCTCCGGCAGGATCAGTGAAACGAATTAATCCGTTGGCTCCTCCAAACCAATAGAACCCTTTTGAGTCACGAAACAGGGAGTAGAATTGGTTTCCGTCTCCCGTACCTGTAATCTGTGAGATTGGAATAAACTGCAGCGCACTATTATAGCGTGAGAGGGAGATGCCATAGTCGGTACCCAGCCAGATGTTATGTTCCTGGTCGGCAAAGATATTCCAGATGATATTATTGGTCAACGACTGGATATTGCGGGAGTCGTGAATGATGTGTTGTAGCGGGGTGGTATCGTTATGATAGACGTAAAGTCCGTTGTCTGTACCTGCCAGTAAGTCTCCGTTTCCATCCAGGGCTAATGATTTGATCGAATTATTATGGAAGGCTTCTGTCTGTTTTATCTGTCCGGTTGACGGAAAGTATTGGAAGAGATAGCCTTCCGTACCAATCCAGACACACTGGCGGGTGGTATCTTCCAGCAAAGAATTGACGAACAGGTTACTTTGACTGCTATGGATGGGAAGAGGAATGCCTTCGAATTTCCCGTTGGACGGGATATAGCGGCATAGTCCGTTGTAGGTTCCCACATAAATTTGATTATCCTTGGTGCGGATAATGGAGTATATGGTATTATTGGGAAGTCCGTTGCGTCTGGTATCAAAAGATGTCAGTTTCCGGCTTTGCAGCTGATAAGTGTATAAACCGTTTAAGGCGCCTAGCCATAGGGTATCTCCTTGAAGAGCCATGGTGCGTACATCTGTCGGAAAGTCAGTTTCCGGTTGCTCGTAGCGGTCAGTCCGGTAATTGTAGATTAGGATTCCGTTGTCCGTACCCATATATAAATAGGTGTTATCTATAATGACACCGCAATAGATACGGGTGTTATTGATTTCTCCGTAAGTGAAATGCTGCTGTGTGGAATAACCGTCATAACTGAATAATCCCTTGTTGGAACCTATCCATATCAGTCCTTCGCTGTCTTGAAGGAAACAACTGACCACCGATGCTTCAGCACCGAGATAAATATTGTCGAATTGCTGATAATTTACTTTTTGTCCATAGGCGGTGCTGCTTTGAATGCAACATGCACAAAGGAAAAAAAGAATGGCTATGATTCGTTGATACATGATATCAGGTTTGCAAGGCATTAAATCTTTAATTGTTGTGTTAATATTAGCACTCTTGATTGCAAATGTAGGAAAAATGTCGGTTACACTTGTAAATCTCCCCGTCTTTTTGTTCCTTTGCTCTATATTTATAAAACAGAATAGTTCGGAATGAAAAAGCTAATTTATCTGCTTTTGTTACCATTGGCTCTGGCAGTGGCAGCCTGTGGCGGTAAGAACGGAAGTTCAAATAAAGAATCGGTATTGGCAAGGCAAGACAGTGTAGATGCTCACGGGTTGCAGCGTATGCAAAGTTCAAAAGCTGAAACTGATATTAAGTTTAAGGGAAGAGACTATCATTCGCTGGTTTCGCGTACTCCTGACGAAAGTCTGCCTCACGTCTCCAATGAGATGGGGGATACGTATGTAGACAATAAAATAGTGTTGCGCATCACCCGGGGAAGTGAAAACGTACTCAACAAGACATTTACGAAGAACGACTTTTCATCGGTAGTCGACGCGAAATTCCTTTCAAAATCCATACTTGAAGGAATCGTATATGACAAGACCACACCGGAGGGAATTGTCTACGCCGCCAGTGTGTGCTATCCGCAGACCGATTTGTATGTTCCGCTTTCCATCACTGTAACGGCCGATGGAAAAATGAGCATAAAGAAAGTAGATATGTTGGAAGACGATTATACGGAAGAAACACCTGAATAGACTTGTGAATGGGGATATAAGACGTTTCTGACAGAAGAATTGCACAAATGTGAAAGCATTTGAGACAAACGAAAGGCAGCCGTAAGGGTTGCCTTTCGTATTTTTGCACCGTCGATAAACTTAATACCGGATAGAATGAAAAAATACATTTTGGTTATTTATATGATGGCGGCAGGATGCACGATGCTGACTGCTCAGACTAAAAATACGCAAACACTGATGCCACTCACCGAACGGGTAAACGTACAGGCTGACTCTGCACGTATCAACCAGATTATTGACGGTTGCTGGGTAGCTGTCGGGACGAATAAACCTCATGCCATTCAGCGTGATTTTACCAACCTGTTTGATGGCAAGCCCTCCTATCGCTTTGAACTCAAAACCGAAGACAATACACTGGAAGGTTATGCGAAAGGAGAAACGAAAGGACGTGCCGAGTTTTCATATTGCTATGCAACTTCCGACGATTTCAGGGGATTACCTGCCGACGTTTATCAGAAAGCACAGATCACAAAGACAGTTTATCATCACGGGAAGGGAGCTTGTCCGCAAGGAAGTTCCCGCGACTATGAGTTTTCGGTTTATATTCCTTCTTCTTTAGACAGCAATGTCTCCACCATCTTTGCCCAATGGCACGGAATGCCCGACCGGACGCTGGTCCAGACTCCTCAGGGCGAGGTGAAGAAACTGACTGTTGACGAATTTGTAGAACTGGAAAAAACGACCTTCTTCAAAAAGAATGTCGGACACGAAAAAGTGGCCAGACTGGATAAACAAGGCAATCCGGTGAAAGATAAAAATGGAAAACCTGTATATAAGGCAGGAAAACCCAACGGATGGTTGGTTGAACAGGGAGGATACCCGCCATTGGCATTCGGATTTTCCGGAGGACTGTTTTATATCAAAGCAAACTCCGACCGTAAATGGCTGACAGACAAAGATGACCGTTGCAATGCAAACCCGGGAAAGACGCCCGTTATGAAACCGCTGACTTCTGAATACAAGGCATCCACCATTGCCTACAAATTACCTTTTGCCGATTTCCCGAAAGACTGCTGGATTACTTTCCGTGTCCATATCGACTGGACGGTCTATGGCAAGGAAGCGGAAACGATTGTGAAACCGGGGATGCTGGATGTACGGATGGATTATCAGGAGCAAGGTAAGAAAGTGAGCAAACACATTGTCGATAATGAGAAGATTCTGATTGGACGTAACGACGAAGACGGGTATTACTTTAAGTTCGGAATTTACCGCGTAGGTGATAGTACCGTTCCCGTTTGCTACAATCTCGCAGGATATTCGGAAAGATAAATAGGTAAATAGTTAAGGTTAAAAGTTAAGGTGAAGAGAGAGCGATCCGGATGTTCCTGAGTGGGCATCCGGATCTTTTTTATGGGGTAAATTCAAGACTGAAAGTTAAAGAACACAAAAAAGAATGTGATCTCTGGTTATTCCCAAATCTTTCCTAAATCTGTATCGTTATTTGCAGTATAAAACTTATCAGATATAGTATTAACTAAAAAGAATAACGATTATGAAGAAAATTTTATCTTTGCTTGTGATGGCTATTGTAGCTATACAGTTCTCATTTGCCGGCGATGTGATTACAAAGGATATGAATCAGCTACCGCTTCCGGCACGCAACTTTATCAACCGTCATTTTACCAAACCTCAGGTAGCTCATATCAAGATTGATAAAGATCTGTTGGAGTCTGCCAAGTATGAAGTGTTATTGACGGACGGTACGGAAATAGATTTTGATAGTAAAGGTAACTGGGAGGAAGTAAGTGCTAGTAAAGGGCATGCAGTTCCGGCAAGTGTTGTTCCTTCGTTTGCTGTCAGTTATCTGAAAGAGCATAACTTTACAGAGCCTGTGACAAAAGTGGAGCGTGACCGGAAAGGATATGAAGTGGAATTAAGTACCGGCGTTTCTTTCAAGTTCGACAAGAAAGGAAAATTCCTGAAAGCGGATGATTGATGATTAAATGAAAATATGATATAACCTAAATCCTAAGAATTAATTATGTTGAAGTTTAAGTTTGGCGCATGGGCAGTCGTTTTAATGCTGACTGCCTTCTCTTTCAGCGCATGTGATGATAATGATGATGAAACGTATAATCCGCCTGCCAATATCACAGAGGCATTGAAGCAACTATATCCGAATGCCCAGAATGTGGAGTGGGAGATGAAAGGAGATTATTATGTAGCTGACTGCTGGGTGACTGGTGACGAACTGGATGTCTGGTTCGACGCGAATGCCAACTGGGTGATGACGGAAAACGAACTGGATAGTATCGATCAGTTAGTACCTGCCGTTTATACCGGTTTCCGTAATTCCAACTACAGTTCATGGGTAGTGACCGATGTGTTTGTATTGACGTATCCGCAGCATCCTACTGAGTCCGTGATTCAGGTGAAACAGGGAAATCTGAGATTTGCACTGTACTTTTCGCAGGAAGGAGGCTTGTTGCATGAAAGGGATATCACCAATGGCGATGATACGAATTGGCCGGTTATGGAGTAGAATTAGTTATGTACAGAGGAATGTGGACAGACACTCCTCTGTAGTCATTATATTACATTTGTTGATAATCTTTAGCCAGTCCTCCTTCGCTGGTTTCCTTATACAGTGAGGGCAGGTCATGTCCGGTTTGTTTCATTACCTGTACCACTTTGTCGAAAGAAACACGGTGCATACCGTCTGTAAAGGCTGAATAAAGATTGGCATCCAGTGCACGGGCGGCAGCATAAGCATTCCGCTCGATACAAGGGATTTGAACGAGACCGCATACGGGGTCGCAAGTCATCCCCAGGTGGTGTTCCAGCCCCATTTCCGCAGCATATTCAATCTGTGCCGGACTTCCTCCGAATAATTGATTGGCTGCTGCTGATGCCATCGCGCAGGCAACGCCGACTTCTCCCTGACATCCTACTTCCGCACCGGAGATGGACGCATTGAACTTGACAATGTTTCCAATTAGCCCAGCTGTAGCCAAGGCGCGAAGAATCCGCATGTCACTGAAGTCACGGCTTTTTTGTAAATGATAAAGTACTGCCGGCATCACTCCGCAGGAACCACAGGTAGGGGCAGTCACGATCTTTCCACCGGAAGCGTTTTCTTCGCTGACTGCCAGTGCGTAAGAGAAAACGAGTCCTCTGGATTGCAGAGATTGTTTGTATCCGGTAGCACGTATATAATAGGTGGAAGCTTTTCTACGTAAGTTCAGCGGTCCGGGCAATACACCTTCCGCTTCCAGACCTCGGTGGATAGCGTCTTTCATTGTGTCCCATACTTCTGCCAGATAGTCCCATATATCCTCGTTCTCACATTCCTTGACATACTCCCAATAACTTTTTCCGGTACGTTCACACCATTGCAGGATTTCGGTCATGTTGTTCATGCCGTATACTTCCGGGCTTTCGATTGTCGGGTTATCATTATTCTCTGCCAAAGCTCCGCCACCGATACTGTAAACCGTCCAGTTTTCCAATATCTTGTTGTTTGCATCCAGAGCGGCAAATGTCATTCCGTTCGGATGGAAGGGGAGGAAAACTTTGGGTTGCCATACGATTTCTACCGGAGCGGCAGGTTGTAAAGTATCTATGATAGCCACATCCGTCATGTGCCCTTTGCCTGTAGCTGCCAAACTTCCATAAAGGGTTACTTTGAAAGATGCGGCATCCGGGTGACGTTCAACAAACATTTCTGCAGCTTTACGAGGGCCCATTGTATGACTGCTGGAAGGACCTGTGCCGATTCTGTATAATTCTTTTATTGATTTCATGGATGGGTGCGCTTTAGTTAATACCATTTCTTTTTTCTGAAGTACAAATATACAATAATACCGATAACCGCCATTATAATCCAGGCAAATAAATATCCGTACCGCCAGTCCAGTTCGGGCATCCATTTGTAATTCATTCCCCACACACCGACAAGAAACGTTAGCGGGATGAAAATGGTGGATACGATGGTCAGCCGCTTCATGATATCGTTCATTCGTAAATCATTGTTCGAGATATACAGGTCGACTAATGAAGACAGTGTTTCACGGCAGATTTCAATCGTTTGTAATACAAATTGTAAATGGTCGTTCACATCATTGTAGAAGGCACGGTTTACTTTATGTATAAGGAGATTTTCTGCCCGCAACAATTTTACATATTGCTCTTTAAGCGGGAGGATGGCCTTTTTCATCAGCATATATTGGCGGCGCAGCCCCTGAATCTGAATGCCGATGTCATTCTCATTGGTAATCATCAGCAGTTCTTCTTCCAGGTCTTCGAGTGCATCGTCGATGGAAGATATCGTTGAAATGTAGTTCGCCATGATGCTGTTCAGCAATACACTGAGCAGATAATCCGTCAGACGGCTACGAATTTTCAGTATATCGTTTCTCAATGCGGCGTTGATTTCATCAAAGAAATCTGTTTCTTTTTCAAGAAAGGTAAGTACATAGTTATTTCCCAGAATGATGCAGACTTGTTGTTGGAGCAATCCGTCGAGGTCATCATCCTCTTTATGCTCATTGGGATAGAATATTTTCAGGATCAGGACAATATATTTGTCATGCTCTTCTATTTTCGTCGGGTGGTCGGCATTTAATATGTCTTGTAAAACGAGGAAGTCTATTTCAAAATGACTGCAAATCTCACGGATGGTTTCCGTATCTTTCAGCCCGTGTACCTGCAGCCAGTTGATTCGTTCGTTATCCAATGTTTCTTTGACGCTTTGGAAGGTGTCACCGGAGCTTTCCTGCATCTCGGTTGCATTGTATGTGCAGAGATGTAAATGGGTGGGGGTAAGGCTGTCCCCTGTGTAAATAAGCTTTTCGCTTAACAGATTATTCTTCATGCTTTATTCTCGTTTTAGAAAACCACTGTAACACAAAGGTAGTGGTTTTCTAAATGAGAACAAGTTCTTCGATCGTTTTGTTTTCAGATTAGTCAAAATCGACTACCGTAATTCCGGCACCTCCGAACTGGACATGCTCGTCTGCATAATGACTGACACCCGGTACGGTGGACAGGTATTGGCGGATGAGTGTACGGAGTATTCCGGTTCCTGTTCCGTGAAGAATACGTACACGGTCCATACCGACAAGGATGGCATCGTCTACGAAATAAGTGATAGCCTGCAGAGCCTCGTCACCACGCATCCCCCGTACATCAATATCTTGCTTGAAATTAAGCTTCTTCTCGTACATCTGGTCATGTGTCTGACTGCTGACAAACGTACTTTTGGCTATTCCTTCCGTCTTGGGGGCGGCGTTGCTTCGCTCCAGACGATCCAGTTTCACCGTGGTTTTAATGCTTCCGAAAGCGACGGTTGCATTTTTACCATTGATTTCCATGACCTGTCCGACGCTTGTCTGTCCCTTGATCTTTACGTTCTCACCAACGGTGATAGGTATTACTTTAGGGGTAGCGGCTGTCTGTGATGCGGCGGTTTTCGGTTCGTTTTTCTTGTTTTTCTTCCGTTCCTGCTTCTCTTTCAGCTTCTCCATTTTGCGGGCAATCTTTTCTTCCTGTTCTTTGGAAGTCATTGTTTCCAGGGAAGTACGGAAATCGTTCAGCTCCTGACGTACCAAGCGGGTCTTTTCTTTTTCGGCCTGAGCTTCTTTAATCGTACGGATGGTATTTTCGATGCGGGCGTTTGATTCCTGCAACATTCGTTCAGCTTCTTCTTTAGCTTGTCTGATAATCTCCTTCCGTGATTTTTGCAACTCTTCCATTTCCGTTTGATAACGGGCGATGGTGTCTTCCATGTGTTTTTCCCGTTGGCGGATCGTTTGTCGTTTCCCTTCCCAGTAGCGCTTGTCGCGTACAATGTCCTGAAGATATTTATCGGCATTGATGTATTCGCTTCCTACAATTTCCGAAGCATCTGCAATCACATCTTCCGGCAATCCGATTTTCCGGGCAATCTCTACGGCAAATGAACTGCCCGGATTTCCGATTTGTAGTTGAAAGAGTGCCTGCATCAAATGGCGGTCGTAAAGCATGGCGCCGTTGACTACTCCTTCATGATCTTCGGCAAAATGCTTCAGATTCTGATAGTGAGTCGTTATTACTCCGAACGTTCCTTTCTGATTGAAACGTTTCAGCACAGCTTCGGCGATGGCTCCTCCGATCTGTGGTTCCGTACCTCCCCCGAACTCGTCGATCAGGATGAGGCTGCGTTCATTGCAGCTTTTCATCATGATTTTCATATTGGTCAGGTGCGAAGAATAAGTACTCAGGTCATCTTCGATGGACTGTTCGTCACCGATATCGATGAAGATACTGCTGAACATACCTGCATGACTGCGTTCGTGCAAAGGAATCAGCATACCGCATTGCAACATATATTGTAGCAAACCGACTGTTTTCAGACAGACAGACTTTCCTCCGGCATTGGGACCGGAAATGATAAGGATACGCTGCTTTTGGTTTAGTTCTATATCCAGTGGAACAACCTTTTTCCCATGTTTGGCTAATGAGAGTTGCAGTAAGGGATGCACTGCCATTGTCCAATCCAATAGTTGTTCCTTTTCTACTGTCGGTTTCAGGCTGTTGGTCTGTATGGCAAAATAACTTTTCGCACGGATAAAGTCGATCTCTGCCAGAAATTCATACGATTGAAGGATGTCTGGAATAGATGGACGCAGGATATTGGAAAACTCTGTAAGGATACGAATGATTTCCCGTCGTTCATCCCCTTCAAGTTCGCGAATACGGTTGTTGGCTTCTACGACCTCTGCCGGTTCGATGAATACGGTCTTTCCACTTGCCGATTCATCGTGCACGATACCTTTGATCTTTCGTTTTAATCCCGGTGCGACAGGAATAACGAGACGGCCGTCACGCATAGTCGGAGCTACGTCTTTGTCTACATAGCCTTCAGATTGTGCATTGCGCAGGATACTGTTTAGTGAACGTGAGATACTTCCCATTGTGCTGGACAGCTCCCGACGGATACGGGCCAATTCGCTGGATGCATTGTCTTTTATTTTTCCATATTTATTAAGGATACCGTCTATTTTACCAATCAGTTGAGGGAATACGGCTATATCTCCCGCCAACCGTTTCAGGCTGGGGTAGGGTACATCGTTTTCCTCCTCTTCTTCATTCTGGTGTAGAAAACGTACGATATCACGAATAGTCTCTAATGAACGGCGTAGGTCAAATAGTTCTTGCTCGTCCAAATACATGCCTTCTATCCGTACCCGTTTCAGTGACGGGCGGACATCGAAAAAGAATTGATCGGGAAATCCGTCTTCTTCCTGAATGATACGCACAAATTCAGTTACCTGGTTCAGTTTCTCTTCCACTTCTTCAAATTGCTCGGTAAAGCTCATGTCTGAAACCCGTTCTTCGCCTAAAGTGCTGAGACACTTGTCTTTCAGTAACTGCCTTATTTGGTCGAATCCTATCTTTTGCTCAAAATTTTGAGGATATATCATGTCTTTATACTTATTATAGGCTGCAAAAATACGATTATTTCGCGAAAAAAATGTCAGATTGTTTGCAGATTTAAAAATGATTCGTACCTTTGCACCGCTTTCAACGGAAAGCACTTCTGATAAAGGAGTTTTGGAGAGGTGGCAGAGTGGTCGATTGCGGCGGTCTTGAAAACCGTTGTACTGCGAGGTACCCGGGGTTCGAATCCCTGTCTCTCCGCTGAACACTAAAGACAAATGGTGGAAAAGCTAAGACAAGTCCCGTAAAATCAAGGTTTTACGGGACTTTTTTCGTTTTGTCGACAGACAAGAAAAGGACAAGAAAATGCCCCGTTTGGACAAAGTAGTGTTACTAAATCGTTACTGAAAATTGAGCGAAATAAAATAGTAACGATTTTGATGTTAAGTTGCTGATTTATAAACGGCAAAACGATTTGTTAGAGTTTCCCAAATCATTTTGTGACGTTTTTATTCTTGTTAACATAAAACGATATGTGTGTTTTTGAATTAAAACATTCTTCTTAATCATGGATACTATCTTTGCCGTTCATCCCGGAAGAATTTGCACACGAAGTTGTACAAGCCGTTCAGCAGCACGTTCCGGGAGTTAAGCAAATACAGGACATCACTCAGCAGGAGCAGTTCTTCCAACTGATAGTTGCGGATGTAAGCGAAAGTCAGGTAGTCCAGCAGGAACGCTACCACATGGCTGTCCTGCGAGAGGGCTATAAGCATTATATAGGCTTGGTAATCCCGCTGTTTCAGCGTGGGCAACTCTCCATACGCTTCGATTGTCGAAGTAACGAAGCGCAGCAGGTCGGTGTCTTTCGCCCGTTCTTCCAGAACTTCGTATGTAGCTAACGAACGGCTGTTTTCTATCAGATACTTGATTTCTGCCACCAGCTTCCTCATGCGTGGCTGAATGTCCGGACGGTTCTCCGTTTGGGACAATAACAGGTCGGATATTTCCATATTCTGTGCATCGTTAATCGGTTAAACACCCTCATTTACTGTTATAATCGGTCTTTCTTATCGCTTATAAAAGCACATTATCTCAATCCCGCCAAGAATGATGATGACAGATGTGATTATCACCCCAACCCTCAACCCTTTGTCGCCAAACAGGTCGTACAAAAAAAGGAGGAAATTAAATCCCTTGTTGCGCTCTCCCGTCATATCGAATACCCATTTCCATCGGCGGATTGCACCGATAAGAAGTAAAACTCCTAGAGCGATAATTATCAAGCCACCACTTGTGGGAGTGATGTTACTGAAAAAATCCGGTTCTTTATTCATATTCATTCTTTTCAATCTCATAATTAAACATGGTTGACAAACAAGAGTACGCCTGCCGCCACGATACAGCACAATGAAAACAGGATAGCCAACAGGTTCTTTCCGTCCGTACACGTTCTCCTGTATTCGTTTTCCCACTTTGCATCCCGTTTGCTACCGGGGTAGAAGATGGAGAGATGAATGACGGGCACTCCGAATATCAATACCCAAAAGATGTATTGATTGTACACGGTCGTCATGCCGAAATACCGCTCCGCCACCATCACGGGCAATGCATAAAGGGCATACAGGGGACTGAACGATAGGAGCATATAAAACGCCAGCCCACGCCCCATACCTCTTCTCATCCATCCTATCAGAATACGGAAAAAATAGACATTTACATAATACCAATAGATATACCAGTTCATATTCGTTGTTTTATCAATGCCTGTTGATTTCATTTTGCCCGTCATGCGCCTACGCCCAATGTCAAGTCCTGAACGGTGTTTCTGTTCCAGATGAAATAGAAATGATCCTTCAAATCATCCGTCCTTACAAAGCCTATTTCCCAGCCGCCACCGTCCTCTAAGGAAGGGGTTATTCCTTCGGGATAGAACGTATCGTGCCAAGAAGCATATATTTCTTCTTTGTGTGCCAACCTGCTTTCACGGGGCAACATATTATCCAAGCGTGTGATTATTGACTCCCAGTCTTGCAGTAACTTCCGCAAGTCCGCCAGTTGCTGTGGTGACGGGGCGGAAGCATCCCCCTCTACCAAGACAAAGGTATCCTTTGAATAAGGGGGCAGGCGTACCGCAGTTCCCCAACTATACTCTTTATCAAGCCACCAGTCGCAAACCTTACTGGTAAAAATGCCTAAGTCTTTCACTTCGTACATTTTCTTGCTTCCAAATAATTCATTAAATATTGTTTTGAATATTCCCATTGTTTTCTTCTTTTTACTGTAATAAAATGTTGCTAATGGATTGTAGCTTGTCGCCGTTAGGCGGCAAAGGTACTTGTTATCGCTATATTTCATTTTTTATATGATTCATTTTTTCTCTGCAAATATCAATACAGTGATTATATGAATTAATATCAAATGTGTACTCATATTTAGCCAATTTATTCAAAATTAAAATTCCATTTTTGTTCATCAGCTCCGTTATTATAAAAATGAAGTAATTCAAATCTTTTTCCTTATCCCCAGTCCATTGTGTCCTGTCAATACAAAAACTAACCATATATTCTTTTTTAGCACTGTAATATCTCGGTTGATATACTCCTGTTCCATTATAGTAGGACGAAATATCACCATCAAACAACAATGTCAACTTAAAAAAGGAAACGCTATCATTTTCAAATGAAGTAAATGTATCTTTTATGATTTTCCTCATATTGCGCACAAAAGGACTTAGAGCTTTAGATGCATTAAGTTCTCCACCATATATTATATTTAATGCAAATTCCATACTTCTATCTTAATTAAGTTAGCGATAATGTTTGGCAGCGTTCCGTTTTAAGCGGCGTTACTGTTTGTTATCGATTTATTTTATTCATCTGTTATATAGCTAAAACCTCTTATTTTATTTCTTTTAAGATAAGATTTTACCTCTTTAGATGTATAAATCAAACCATACTCTTCCTCTCTCGTTATTTTATATTCTTCTTTTATCTCATGATGAATAAGATTTAATAAATAATAAGTACCCAATATAGTATTATCGTAATTATTATAGCAAGTAGCGTCAATCCATTGAACATCATGTTCAAATAGGGGTATAAGAGTATTTTTAGTAGTTAAACTCACTAAGTGTATCCCTTTGTCAGTAGATACGATTCCCCATTTTTTGAAATTATCCATTTGCTGTGGAGGTATATTAAAATGCACTTCAAAATTAGGCACATCGTCTATATATTCACCTTTCAAGAACAAAACATAGTCTCCGCTATTCTTCATTATAAAATTCCCGTAAAAGGCGTTAGGATAGTTATTATTTATAGTCGTTAGAATCATTATTACTTAATTTAAATTGTTTATATTATCGATAATGGGTTGCAGCTTGTCGCCGTTAGGTGGCACAGGTGCTTGTTAGCAACTACATTAATAATAAGTCTTTTCCATTTCTACAACTTCATTTGCATTTTCATCCCAAAAGAGTGTCCCACATACTTCGCACTTTTCATTTGCCATATTGCTTTCTTCCTCAATCAACATGTCATAACATGCAAAATCTTTACAATTAGGGCATGTTATGGAAATAACCACTCTACCTTGCTTTTGCTCTAAAGTTGATAGCTTCCAAAAATCGGATTTTATAGACTTTAGTTTTTTGGCATCTTTTTTATAAGACACCAATATGTTATAAGTGTCATTTCCTAAGTCAAGCAATACAATTCTTGCACCGGGCTTTTCTAATTGCTTATCAAAATAGGATAACGCAAAGGGTATAAAATCACCTCGTTGGGGTTCTTCTATTTCTTGATTATATTTTTGATAGACTTCATCTTCGGAAACAACCAATTGTACTCCCAACATTGATTGCAATCGGTTGTTGAAGAACCTATACAGCATTCCTTGCCTATCTTCTCCACTCCAATCTACTAATAAGAGAAAATTTTTATCCACTAATTTATTGAACAGGCTTTCATCATCTTTAATAGTCTGTACATTCATTTCCATAAGTTCTTTTTCTCCAAGAACTTTTGCGAGCATTGTTTTATAGTTCATATTTCTTGTTTTTATTTGTTGCTAATGGGATTCAGCTAACTTCGTTTAGCAGTTAAGGTGAATGTTAGTCACTTTCTTGTTATTAGACTGCTATTTAGCAGGCTGTATAATTTGATTTCGACTTGAAACGTTCTTTCTATGCTTTCCAAATTTTAATCAATTCTTTTGAAAATATTGAAATTGTTTTCTCTTCTTTATTTTTACCAAATCCCGTTAGTGCAATTCCTATTTTAAAATAAACTTTAAATCCCATCGTGTTTAGAGGCTTTTCTATTTTGTTCAATGTCTTTATTGTATTATTGTCGTTAAAAAGATCAATATCATCAAAAAAAGCCCTATACCGACCCTTTATAAAAGAGACTTCATTGACTAATCCCTTTTTATCAAATTTGACAGAAATATTATCCCAACGTGCATCTGTTCTTTTCAGATAATCGTGTAATACTATATCTGGATTTTTATTAAATAGTAGTTTTACCTCTTCTTCGTTCATTCCAAATTTTATATTACCTATAGAGATATAAGGATGTATCAATAAATCTTCTTCCATATTTTTAATTATTATGTTCAGTGACTAATGGGTTACAGCTTGCAGTCGTTAGGCGGCACAGGTGCTTGTTATCGCTATATTTGGCTAATGCAATTGGTTAATATACCGCTAATCTCCTTACAGTCGCCAACTAATTCTTCCAATTCGCTTTCATCCATAAAATCTGCCAATTCATATTCTTGTGGGGCATTTATAAATTTGTTCAGACCACTTAGAAGTAGCATTGCATCATCTTTTGATGTAGAAATAGAAAAGAAATTAGAATATTTGCTATTAGGGTCTAATTCTTTTATATCAACCTTTCCATTTTTTATACTTTCCAGTAAAATGGCAGACAAGTCTATTATTACATCAATAGCCATATCGAAATGCGGTTCATAAGACTCATTTATGCTAAAATAAATATCTCCTTCATTCACCGAGTTTTCTTTTAATAAGGTATTCAAATGAATATCGGATAATATTTTGCTTAACTCTAAGTTGCTTTGTTTCTGACTTCCGAAATAGTCCAGCAATAGAAAGGTGTCATCGCATCCACCGACATAATTGCCCCACCATTTTTTTATGTAAAGTTCCATATTCAATATTTTTTAGTTTGTAATTTATTTAGCGATAATGATTTGTGAATAGCTGACCGTTAGGGCTGCTTATTCGCTTGTTAATAGTATATTTCCAGTTCCTTAGCAAAAGACATACAATTAAATTTGTTAGCCTTAATCACTTTTCTGAACATTTCCGATACCACTATTTGATTATCAAACGAGCATCGGACTATATTATAATTAATGCCATATTCCTCTAATGGTGATGCTATTAATGTTCGTTTCTCAAATTCAGAACTCTTATCCACAGGAGAAATAGAATAAATACTTTTCTCCATATCGTAACATTCTATATGGTTATGGATATTCATAGCGGAATAGCTATTACACATCTTTCCTTTATAATAGAATATGGCATCAAAGAATTGTACCTCATTTGGGAAATGTTCCTCTATTACCCGCCTGATACGTTCTGATACAACTTGTCCCCCATAAACAGTATTGAGAACATCATAAGTGATTAAGCGGTCAAAAGAAACAGTACTATTTTCTGCATCCCGATAAACTAATGGAGAAGATATATATTCATGAATATAGTTACCCAAATTTAGGTCAGAACCTAATTTTAAGGGAATATGGGGATTTTGACTTTCATCCAATATTAATGGATAATTAGGTCGTGATGTAATTTGTAAAAAGTAATTCATATTGTATATCTTTCTTATTACTATTAATGGGATTCAGCTAACTTCGTTTAGCAGTTAAGGTGATTGTTAGCTACCTCTTCTATGTTTTCTAATTTTTCAATAGTTCTTAAACATATTCCTTTAATACTTCTATTTGAGGAGCGTTCATAGACTGACTGTAAACTATTGAGAATGTTGGTTCGTTGGTCTTCTGTCATAGTTCCACCAAATATATGTCCGTCATTTACATTTACTTTCTTACAAAACCATACTATACCCAGTGTTATGTGACTTATAGTAGTATAGTCTCTTTTCTTCGCCATGACATCGCAAAAAATATCCCATACGTCATTATCTCCCATATAACCTATTATGGAACCTGACATTTGCCTGACTATTGCACTCGAATGTTTCGAATATTGTTTTGCTACTTCATAAGCCCGTTGTTTGAACTCAACACATAATGGCTCTTTTGTAAAGTCTTTGGTATAAAATGAAGCATCTATATATCTATCACATACCGAATCTATTATTAATAGATACTCCCAAAGTAACTTAGGTTCAGTTTCTTGGTGTATAGCATTTATTAGCTTTTCCCGGTTTTCCGGTAATAAGAACCAGCTTTGTACACCTAAAGTATCACACGTCTTGCCAAACACTTCACTACGTGATGCATTGGAAATAAAACTTATGTATTTCTTTCGTTCTGCAACATCCTCAGATTGTAGTCCTTGTAGTGCTACATCTAATGTTTCTTTGGTGTATTTATAATTTCTCATATAATTTTTATGGTAGCTAATGGGATTCAGCTAACTTCGTTTAGCAGTTAAGGTGAATGTTAGTCACTTTCTTGTTATTAGACTGCTATTTAGCAGGCTGTATAATTTGATTTCGACTTGAAACGTTCTTTCTATGCTTTCCAAATTTTAATCAATTCTTTTGAAAATATTGAAATTGTTTTCTCTTCTTTATTTTTACCAAATCCCGTTAGTGCAATTCCTATTTTAAAATAAACTTTAAATCCCATCGTGTTTAGAGGCTTTTCTATTTTGTTCAATGTCTTTATTGTATTATTGTCGTTAAAAAGATCAATATCATCAAAAAAAGCCCTATACCGACCCTTTATAAAAGAGACTTCATTGACTAATCCCTTTTTATCAAATTTGACAGAAATATTATCCCAACGTGCATCTGTTCTTTTCAGATAATCGTGTAATACTATATCTGGATTTTTATTAAATAGTAGTTTTACCTCTTCTTCGTTCATTCCAAATTTTATATTACCTATAGAGATATAAGGATGTATCAATAAATCTTCTTCCATATTTTTAATTATTATGTTCAGTGACTAATGTGTTTCAACTAACTATGTTTAGAAGTTTAGATGATTGTTAGCCACCTCTTTCATACTCTTTAGCTCTTGAATGGCAGTTAGACACATTCCTTTGATACTTTTATTTGAGGTGTGTTGATAGATTGATTGCAGACTGTTAGATAGATTAATTTGTTGGCTGTCTGTCATAATGCCACCAATGAAATTGTCGTTAATCTCCCTATTAGTATAATAACAATAACGTCCTATCGCCCCTGTTATATGACTGATAGTACATAAATCTCTTTTCTTCAACATGACATTACAGAATATATCCCATGCATTACCATCTCCCATGTAAGCCATTATGGAGGCAGACATTTGTCTGACTATTGCGCTTGAATGATGCGAAAATTGTTTGGCAATCTCATAAGTCCGTTCCTTGTACGTTACGCAGATTTGCTGCTTTGCAAAATCTTTGGCATAACAGGAATGGTCTACATATCTTCGACACACCATGTCTAATATTGATAAATACTCCCATATTAATTTGTCTTCGCTTTCATTTAACAAGATTGCAATCAGCTTCTCATAGTTTTTGGATGATAGAAACCAAGCCTGCACGTCCAATGTGTCGCACATCTTGCCGAATATTTCACTGCAAGATGCCATCTTTATGAACCTTGTACTTTTCTTTCTCTGTGCCACATTTTCAGATTGTAAACCTTCCAGTGCGGCATCCAATGTTTCTTTGCAGTATTTATATTTTCTCATTTCTTATTCTTATTTACGTGGTGGCTAATGGTTTGGAAAGGAACGCCGTTTAGGAGTTATCTTTCCTCGTTAGGTATCTGTAATTAAAGACCTTGTTCCAATTATATTTTTGTATCATTCTGTCCATTTTCTCATTCTCTGCATTATTCTTTCTAAAATGAATATAGACTGATTGTATCTTGGGTAATTGAGGAAGCCTTTCAAAACTTTCAGTTGTTAGTTTCAGTAATTCTGTTGCACGGAAACAAACTAAATTATTCAATTCAGGGATTTGTTCAATACCATACTGTAAATTAGGACAGCCATACAAATCTAATGCTTCCAAGTCCTTTAATATAGTTAGATTAGGAAGTGTATGTATGTCATGTATCCAACGTAATATCAATGCTTTCAAATGAATAAAGCGAGAAATATATGAAAAGTCAGAGCATTTATTTTGCCTTTTCAGATAAAGGTATTCTATGTTAGGAAATTTATCGTGTAATACTTCTCGATTGATTAGTTTAGAATGTACTTCTAATATCCTGATATTAGCATTGTATTCCAACAATGAAGCATCCAGTTCCTTGACAGACAGCACTTCTAATTTCGGCAATGTATTGATTATCTCCGTTTGTTTCTTATTCAATCCAACGCTATCCCCAAGATCAAGAGAACGTAAATTCGGTAAATTGCGGACAGCCTCTACTGATATGGTTTTAGCAAAGTTCCCCAAAATACTAAGATGAGTTAGCGATTTTGTATTTGCTAAAAAATCTAAAGATTTTATTTGCAAATAAGGTTGTCCGTAGTTTACCACAAGAAGCTGTTTTACATTAGGTAAATAAGTAATAATATCAAGATTATAAATTAACTTCTCATTTTTACAGAAGTTACTAAAATCACAATACAGAACAATCCTAAAATCATTTGTTGAAAGTAGTTCATTTATAGCTTCCAATTGGATTTTCTGATAACCTTGCTGACAGGGAAAACAAAGCCCCGTTTCCGATATAAGACTTCCTAATTCAACAATATCTTGTTCTCTAAGTGCTATCATATTTGCAGTTTTAATGATACCTAATGTTTGGCGGATAATCGACCTTTCAGGGGCGATTGATACGCTTGTTAGTAGCCAGCTTTTCTATTATTTTGTTTTCTAAATCAATAGGAAACCATACCGTTGAGTAAGAATACTGATTTCGTTCCATTTCTTCACGAGTGATAGGAGTTTCTTTTGCCGTTGCAAATTCTCTTAGTCTGAAATTTTCGGGAACCCCGAAAACCATTTTTAGATTTGCATAGTTTGAATCTTTATATTTATTGTAGTTTTCTGTTTGTCCTATTTTTCTCCATCTTTTTTTAATAATTCCGTCCCAAAAGATTTGAAGAGGAGAATACATAATTCCAGAACTAATAATTTCATTTAGTTCAGTATAAGCACTACCCACCTTATTAAAGATTTCAACTAACACAGAAGAGTTTGTTTCTATTACTCTTCCAAAGACAAAATCTTTATTCAAGTCTTCTTCTGTTAGTTTAGACTTCAATCCCCAATCGTCTTTAGGCATAAACAAAGGTATGCCAAAAACTTCACCCGGTTTTACGATTATTTTATTCATATTTTTTCTTGGCTACTAATGTTGGGCAACGTGCTGTTTTAGGCAATACGCTGTTTGTTACCGACTTTTATAAACACTCTTCCACATTTGCTAAAACTTCACAATCACAAAAACCACCATGTTCACGCAGACAATTAACAATATCATTGAAGTTTATATTATTTTCTTGGCAGAACAACTTTGTTAAAGTATAGTCATGTTTGCATCCTGCTTTTAGATTATTATCCAAATAATCTAAAAGTTTTTTCATCAGACCTATATCTACTGCTTGGCTACCTTCACAATGAATGTCTTTAACTATCTTATCAAAAGTTGCATTATAACCCAGACCAGCAGGAGTTGGAAAAATGAAAGCATTTTCTACATTTTCTGTGTTCAATCTGGGTATGGCAGTTTCAATAAAAAAAGTTAGCTCCCATTTGTGAGAAACATATTTTTTCATGTCACTATTCGCTTCTATGAATAAAGCCCCCGAATATTCATCTGGAAATAGATATAGATATTTCCGAGCATCTTTTGCTATATTCAATGCTATTTCTCTTTTACTTTTATTATAGAGAACATATAATGAATCTGTATGCCTCACATTATTTATAAAGGACATATATCTGTCATCCGGTGTTTTCTTGCAAAGTTGTTCTATTTCATTCTTATTCATTTTCATCTTTATATTAGTCGGTAATGTCCGGCAGCGTTCCGCCTTGTTCAGTCGGGTTGCTGTTTGTTATCAATATTTCTTTAATTCACATTGTTCCCTATTTCAATTATTGGTAATAGGGAATTGTCTATTTCATAAACAAATTTCTTTTTCCCCAAATATGCCTTACTATAAAACACTTTGTGGTTTCCTCTCAATATTACACTGTCATATCCTGAGTCTTTTTTTAGCTTCAAATTTATCTCATTGGATATTTTATTGATAAGACAATCCGGCGTTTTTGAAATAACCCTTAATTGTAACATTTCTAATTCTGTTGCATTTTCTCTACCGCCTTTGCCTTCTATCACAAACTTGCATTGTGCATCATCATAGAAATTAAACCTATTCTCGTGTTCTAACGATAGTGTTGTAATAAAGAAATTCAAATTTTTATCTCGATTACTTTTCACAAGACGAGTTGTATTGTCAGTTATAACAAGTTTATTTATGAAGCCATCGTTAGTCTTATCTTCTACAAAAACAGATGCTCCATATTTAGTCAAAATTTCATCTATCAAAATGATGAAATCTGATAATGATGTTATAATTCTTGTATATATTGGCATATTTGGTATTTTAATATTGATAATGGGTTACAGCTAATCACCGTTTGGGTAATTAAGGTATGTGTTAGTCATATTTTATTCTTTATTTTCAAATTCATAACAATCTTCTAAATGATAACGAGCCAAGAATGTTGTTTCCCAAGCATCATAATCTTTTGGAATTGCCACATATTCAGGATGTGTATGCCAATAATTATTTCCATATAGAATAATCATAGCCCAATGAAAACTTCTTTCGTGAGAGAAAAATGTGATGCCTGAGAAACAGTTCGCTTCTCGAAATAATGAGAACGAAGCACTCTTGACAAGTTGCTCAGCTTGTTCCATGTGTATGTTTCCATATTTTGCCATACATTCTTTTAGTAATTCACAAAAAACAGCAAAATGGAAAATAACCTTTTCTTTCTCGTCCTCAGCTATGATAATATCTCTATTCATTATTTTATTTCATTATGACTAATGGTTTGACAAGGGGCTGCGTTTAGCAGCTATCTTGGCTCGTTATCAGTAGATTTAACTATCCCAACTACCATTTCTTATTTTCTCTATTTCTTCTTCTGTAAAGAAACACATTAAATATCCACCCAAACTATATTTCGGCAAATCGTATTGTACTTCTGTGTCATTCATCCATATTTCAATGTCGCATAAATCTTTTCCATATAAATGTTCTCTTATATATTCGGAAGTGAACGATTTAGGTAATTGCATGAACAAAAAGCCATGTTCCAATTTCATAGCTTGAAGTAGTTCTTCATCTATAACACAGCGGATATACTCTTTCCCGTTTCCGTCTTTTATGGATAAATAGAGAAAATCATTTTCTTTATTCGCTTCTCCATAAGCATCTGTACCCATTAGATACGAAAATCGTTCATATTCCGACTCACAAACAAGACCGTTAAAGGTTGATTTAAACTCTTGCCCACCTTTGTTGTTGTCAGGTACTGCAACTGCGACATTATTATTGCCGAGATTTATTACAAAAATTTTATCCATATTATTTTATCTTTTAATAGTTATACTTTACTGATAATGGCTAAGCGAGGAACACTGTTCAAGTGTTATCACGCTTTGTTAGCACCGTTTTCTCTATTCATATCAAATTACTCCGGATATATTTTTTGAGTTGTACCGTCACTCAATATTTCAAGGATTGAAATATCATCATACATTATTATGTAGTGACGCTCAAAATATGCATCTACCCAAACTTTTTGTGTTATACCGCAAATCCTATCATCTTGGTATGAATAGTAAAGTTCTTCATATTCGCTTCTATTACCAAAACTATAAGCACTCTTGATTTTGTTATCTTCTATTTGAGCGATAGTAACTCTCTCTAATCTTGCATTTGTTTCGTTTTCAAATACACTACCAAAAGAGTATTGAATAGTTGAATCAGAAGAATAAAAATAGAATTTGTTAGAAACTATCCATTGACTATTCAAATCATTAAACGAATCATATTCGACACCATTAATAATTTGATTGTCGGTATTTAATAAATAACATTGTCTATTTGCTCCCGGTTTAGATGCTTTTTTTAGAAATCTCCCCGGTTTATTTCCAAGCAACTCACTATGAAATGGTAGAATTGAATAAGGTGGAATCACACCTTGTCCCCATTTTGAAGCTACCCCTATTTTATTCGCTTCTTCTTTAAAGAATGCGAACTCTCTTTTATTACGCTCAAATAGTATTTCTAATTCTTTTTTCATATTCTTTTTGTAGTTGGTGCTAACGAGTTACTAACAGCGAAACATAACAGTCCGCTGTTAGCAACTCCAAATTTTATAATGTTTCTTCCGTCAAAATATCATCCAACGGACTTTTAATTTTACTTTTATAAGTGTCTGCTATATGAACATATACCTCTGTGGTTTTAATATTGTTATGTCCCAATAGCTCTTGAACGATTTTTAAATCCGTTCCTTGCTCTATCAGGTGGGTAGCGAACGAATGTCGAAACAGGTGCGGGTACACCCGTTTTGTTATTCCGGCTTCGAGAGCAATTTCTTTCAACTTTTTCGACACGATACTTTCTGAAAACTGCACTCCCGTTTCCCGTTCAAACAGCCATGTTTCTGGATTGTACCTTTCCCTATATTCGGATAGCTTGCCGACAAGCGGCTTCGACAACAGCGTATATCTGTCTTTCTTGCCTTTCCCTTGTCGCACGTGAATCAAAGAGCGTGACACATCTATATCATCCGGTTTCAGACTTAACAATTCATTTATCCGAAGTCCGGCTGAATACAGTATTGAGTACATACAATAAAAGCGTATATCAACCGAAGCGACTGCAAGAAATGATTTTATCTCTTCTTTACTCAGCACGTCCGGCAGCGTTTTCTCCCTTTTTGCCCTGTGTACCTTATAGCAACGGCGTTCTTGCCCCAATACCTTTTCATAGTAGAACTTTATGGCATTGATGCGTTGGTTCTGCTGGCAGGAAGAAATATGTTTCTTTTCGATAAGGTAGAGCAGATAGGCATTTATATCTTCAGCAGAAATCATTTTCAGATTACGACCAGCAAAATGAAGTTGGAAATCCCCGAAGTAAGTTGTATATACCCGTATCGTGTGGTCGCTGTATCGCATCTGTTTCAGTTTCTCCAAGAATCCGGCAGGAAGTTCGGGGCGCACTACCTGTTTCTTTTTGGGGGCTTCTATGATTTGCGAATAATCAATGAAAGCCTGTTCTACATATCGCTCGAAAAAATCCGAAAGAACGAAGCAATCGATTGGCAGGTATGCCCTGTTGTTGTCGAACAGCACGCCTTGTTCTTTCGACAACAACAATTTTATGTCATCACCGCCGAATTTCACTTCTACATACTTCTTTCGCCCCCGTGCCGAAAAAGCAAGCGTTATTTTCTCTCTTTCTTGATATACTTTCATGTAATTGCATCACTATAATTATATAAATAAGATTATATATATCTGTATAACAGTATATTATATATTACAAATATGAAATAAGATATATATATCGCCATAAAAATATGGTTTTGTCGCTATGTGAGCAACTAAATACAATCTTTTTTTCACCTTTTCCCCTCAAATCTGTTTTATAGCAGAAACCAAGTGGCTTATACTTATTTTTTCTACTTTTGCGTGCAATAGTAGAAATCAACATGGAAGAACCAAAGAAAAAACGCAACCGCCGCACCCGTGCCGAACTCGAAGCGGGTGTATTTGATGCCGTCCGCCAGTTGGCAAGTGAAAAAGGTCTGGCTCAAATCACCTTTACGGATATTATGCAAAGGGCAGGCATCCAAATGTCCGTCCTGCTCAAAAATTACAAGAGCATAGATCGGGTGTTGGATAAGTACGCCTACTTTTCCGACTACTGGCTGCACGACCTGTTCGACGAAGAACACCCCACCGACAAAGCGGGTGAGGACATACTGAAAAGAAACTTGAAATCATTGGCAGTCTATCTCTATGACAACATAGATATGCAGCACCTGTTGGTGTGGGAGCTCGAAGCCGACAATCCCACCACCCGCCGCATTGCCCGAAGTCGTGAGAAACATTACCGCACAGCGATAGATGAACTGAAACATTTGTTCGAGGGTACAGGCATCCCTGCTGACATCATAGCCGGACTGCTCACCGCCGGAACATACTACCTGATACTGCACCGTCGCCGTTCTACCTTTTGGGGAGTGGACTATCAGCGCATGGAGAACCGGGAACGGCTATACGCTGCGCTCGACTATCTTTGCGAATTGGTGTTCTCCGCACTCAAAGAGCATAACAAGACTGTTGAGATAGCCCGCAAGTTCAAACAGAAAGGGATAGACACCGCCACCATTGCCGAGTGTACCGATCTTCCTGTCGATGTCATTAAGCGGCTATAAACCCATACAATTCCCAGCACCCTCATGAATCCCCATAATCAAAAGTGCATCAAATATTAGCTGTGCAAAGGGCAGGTGCAAGGTGCGCGTATATATATAGATACACACACACCTTGCATCTGCAAAATACATACTGAAAATCAATAACTTACAAATTTACTAAAAAGCATAGTGCAATCCCATTTTTTGCACCCCGCATTTCCACGCCCTCTGCTCTCCCGTCAAAACTCCCCCAATAAAAAATTCCCCTTATTTATTTCCTGCTTTCAGTCCAAATTCGTACATTTGTACCAAGTTATCAGCGCAGAGCGAAGAAACGCAAAGAACCCCGCACCGTTACTAATTCGTTACCTGTCCCTAACTTTCTACTCTTTACGTCTTGACAATTAGTTAATTAAACTTTTCCCGCAGTTTTTGAAAACAATTCCTCATCAAAATACGACAATTTGAGTCTCTATATTAGTACTCAAAATAGAATAAAAGTCATTCCTATTTACAAGATACTCATTAACTACCATTTAGCTTTCCTCCTTCTAATACGATTAAGTTGCATAAGAACTTATTTGAAATATCACAGCTACCGCATCATAAAAATATCCATTCCTTTATTCCGTAATGAATTAAAGCATCTATAAAACAAGAAATACCGAATTATTATCAGTGAAGTACAAAGACCTTTTTATTCTCACCACAATGAGAAAAATTTCTCACTGCAATGAGAAATTTTTCTCATAGGTATGAGTATTTTTTCTCATTGCGGTGAGAATTTTTTCTCAAAGGCGTGAGAATACTTTGAGAATATAATAATATATATCTAACTGTGTACTAGTATAATAAATAATAGTACTATGCTTCCACTTTATATACTATTTGAATAGCTTCATCAATGTTCTATCCCTAAAAATAGCTAGTATCTCATGTTTAGTTGAAATAGCATATTAAATGGCTTATAATTGAGATTTTACTTCCTGTCAACTATCTCAAAAGGAACACGTACCGAAACCCCTTTCTTCATCATATTAGTCAGATTGGGGTAAAGACGTTGTTTGAATGATTCCCAATTGCGATGTTTCATTTGTGTCCATCCTGCTTCTGCCAGTGCGAAAGCGCGCGGGTATGCCATATAAGTTGCCCGGTTTATATCCCGTATAGCTTCTCCCCATAAAGTACCCATAACTCCTATGATATGGGCTTGATCTTCAGCGGACACGCCATATCCCGGGTCGAATTGATAAGACTTCTCCAAAGTGGTGACGGGCATGCCCCAATTGTTAAACTCGGGGAAATCTCCTTTCAGTTGCGGATAATCCAGATAAGCGTACTCACCCGGTGCCATGATAAGCGGATTGCCATGTTTTCGGGTAAGTTCAAGACAAGTAGGTGTCAATCCTCCACGCCAGCTTACTAAAGTTACGTTCTTGGGATAAGGAAAGAGATAGTCGTTGGCAGGCGGATAAATATTGTCCAGTTCGCACCAAAGCATAGGAGTCTTGTTATTTTCCTGAACAAACGAAAGCATGCGGCTGAAAAAAGGAATCATGAGTTGCGAAGCTTTCTGATAGCCTAACTCTTTCATCATGGCCTGGCAACGGGTACATTGGGTCCAGTTCTTTTCTATAACAGCTTCGTCGCCTCCTAAATGTATATAATCGGATGGAAACAAAGAAGATATTTCTTTGATGATATCCTGATAGACGGAATACACTTTCTGATTATTTGCACAAAGCATTAAATCCGTAGTTTTGCCTACTATCTTAGGCAGCGTATCGGTATGAGTACATCCTAATTCGGGATAAGCTGCTAATATAGCTACGGTGTGTCCGGGGATATCCAGTTCGGGAATGACCTCGATATTCCGTTGGGCAGCATATTGAATGATTTCGGCAAGCTGCTCTTGGGTATAATAATCTTTGCCAACTAGTTTAGGATGTTTTTTTATTTCGACTCTCCATCCCTGGTCATCTGTCAAATGCAATTGGAGTATGTTGTATTTGTAATGTGCCATCTGGTCAATGAAGAACTTCACATCATTGACCGGAAGAAAATGACGGGCGGGGTCGAGCATCAATGCCCGATGAGAGAATCGGGGCGCATCATCAACGTAGACAGGAGAAATTTTCTTTTGTGTAGTGGCGCATACATCACCTAAAAGAAGCTGGTCCATAGTCATAACTCCATAATAAACAGCTCGTACAGTAGCTCCGCTGATAGTTATCCTTTTGGAAGTTATTTCGATGCGATAGTGCTCATTTCCTTCCATTGCAGGGTCAATTAACAAGCGGATATCAGCACGGTCGGATTCGGAAGCAAGTGGAATTTCCACTTGCATTCTGTCTGATAATATATTTTGCAGCGTATTGGCAGTGAACTGCAACTCCGGCTGACTCAAATAAATGGCCGTTTTTCCGGAACGGACAGTAAAGGGTTTCCCTTTTACTGAAGTTATCTGATTGGGCATAGGCAACAATGCCGAAGTATTATTCTGGGCAACCAGATAACCGGCTAAGAAAAGCAAGCAAAGACAAGTATAAATTTTCATGGTCGATTTGGGGGTAAATGTTTTTGTATTCATCTAAGATGACATAGGTTAAAGTGTTATGTTATTATTTGATTTTTATTAATCCATTCTCTTTGTCGTATTTTAGCTGATAGCTACGCCCTTTCACTGTTTTGAAAGAGATTGTTTGACCGGCGTACTTCACGATACAATTCTGTCCTGCTTTGGACAGGATAGTCGCTTCTTTTAGAAGTCCGTCTTTCCATGTAATATCTATCTCGAAATTTCCTTTTGCGCATATGCCATAAATAGAGCCGTCTTTCCAGGCATCCGGTAAAGCAGGTAGTAATTGGACGAATCCCATGTGGCTTTGTAATAGCATTTCTGTGATACCGGCTGTGCCGCCAAAGTTTCCGTCAATCTGGAAGGGTGGGTGTGTATCCCAAAGGTTATCTACTGTTCCGTTTTTCAGCAGATTACCAAAGAGGGTATAAGCGTGATTTCCATCTTGTAAGCGTGCCCACTGGTTCAACTTCCATCCCATACTCCAGCCGGTAGCTCCGTCACCACGATGCACCAATACAACTTTGGCTGCTTCTGCCAGTTCGGGAGTAGTGACAGGAGAAACAGTGTGTCCGGGATGCAGACCGAAGAGATGATTTACATGGCGATGTTCGTCTTTCGGATCGTCGATATCGGTTGACCATTCCAGTAACTGACCATAGCGACCTATTTTATAAGGGACGAGATTGGCAAGCACGTGCTCCCATTGTTTACGTTCCTTTTTGTCTATTCCCAATTCTTTGCTCGCTTGGATGGCATCCAGCAGGATTTCACGGACAACTGCATGCACAAATGTAGCTCCCTGATCGATAGGGCCGTGTTCCGGTGAAGTAGAGGGGGCAGCCGTATACGTTCCGTCCGGTTTATGCCAAAGATAGTCAACAGTAAAGTTGGCGCTGCTCTTAATCAGTTCATATCCTGTTTCTTTCAGGAATTTCAGGTCCTTGGTATAGTCATAATATTCCCAAACGTGAGTTGCCAGCCAGGGACCTGCCATCGGATTAAAGTTCCAGGACATGTCCTGACTTTCCAATGGGGTAGTAAAGCCAAAGATGTTGGCGGAAATAGATGCTGTCCATCCTCTTGCACCAAAATAAGACTGAGCGGTCTTTTCACCCGGTTTCACTAAGGTACGGATGAAATCAATTAGCGGGAGCATGCACTCATCCAGGTTTGTAGAGCAGGCCGGCCAGTAGTTCATTTGGATATTAATGTTATTATGATAATCCACACGCCAGGGGCCGTCTATGTTGTTATGCCAGATGCCTTGCAGATTGGCAGGCATATTACCCGGTCGGGAACTGGCTATCAACAGATAGCGTCCGAACTGGTAATAGAGCTTTTCCAAGTAGTAGTCAGGTTGTCCGTTCCGATAGTTTTTCAGTCGTTGAGCAGTGGGCAGATTGGATGTTTTCACTGTAGGATTCAACTCCAGTTTCACCCGGTTGAACAAAGAAGCGTAGTCTTTGTAGTGTTCGTCCAGTAAGTTGGCATATCCTTTGGCTACGGCATCCTTCATCCATTGCTGGGTTGTTTCAAGCGGATTAACACCGACATATGTTTTAGGATCGGTAAAGTCCGGTGCGAAATTCATTTTATAATCGGTATCTGCAGTCACATAGAATACGACTTCATCAGCTTCTTTCACTGTAATCCGTCCATCTGTGTTGTTTAAGGTACCGCCTTTTACTGTTGCCTGAATACGGACTGCATATTTCATTCCATTATTATCCAGAGAAGCCGTATAAACAAGACCATTATTACCGTCGGCAGAGAACTGCCCTGTAGATACCGGATTGGGGGCATATCTGAAAGTGAGATTCTGTTTGCCCGGTTGGTCGGCACTGAAACGCATCACCATCACATTGGCAGGGTAAGAAATAAAATAGTTACGCTGATATGCTACGTCATCTTTTTTGAACTGAACCACCGCCATTGCCGAATCCAATGATAAGATACGTTTGTAGTCACTCATGCCTATTGTGCTTAATCCTGTTTCTACATAGAATTCTCCCATTGTAGTGAAGTTACCAAACCGGAAAGGCTTTTCTCTGGAAAATTCATAAGGGACTTCACTGTTGAAATTCTCGCGTGTCAGTTTTTCCGCTTTTTTCTGGTCTCCTTCTACGAACGCTTTACGTATTTCGTCCAGGATGTGCGCGGACTGTTTGTTCACATTCCAATAGTAATCTGCTCCTTTGGCTGTATTAGGACCGCCACGCCAAAGCGTTTTCTCATTGAAAGTTATGCGTTCCGCCTCTATTGAACCCAAAATATTAGCACCGATACTTCCATTACCTATAGGCAATGACTGTGATTCCCAACTGGCATCCTGTTTGGAACTATGCCAGACTTCTTTTCCTTGTAATGTATTGGGAGAATCAAACCAGATAGAAAGTCCTTTGGTATAATCCGTATTTTCTGCATGTCCCGTAAAAATCGTAAATAAGGCACAAAATAGGAGCGAATGTTTCTTTCTCATTGTCGTAGCGTGTTTATTATTAGATAAAAGTATATTTCATGAATTTAAGTGTGTTACAGCTCTTTGGGGCTGAAGGCACAAAAGTAATAAAAAAACAGCTATATACAAACAATATGTCTTGTAAACAGAAAAAAGACTGTTCGTCTAAAAGGAACAGTCTTTTTTCTAAACCTAGTATTAAGAAGGCTATTGTTCCCGGATTTTATTCTATTCCGCTTTGATCCGGATTTTGTTTCAGATAGTAGTTAATTCTTTCGGTCCAAGGTTTGTTTTCGAGTGGAAAGACATTACATTGTTTCGCCCATTTATTCCATTTAGCCTCTAGTTTTTTCACTAGCTTCGGATATTGGGCGGACAAATCCTTGGTTTCGAACGGATCTGCCGATAAGTCGATTAGCTCCCATGGTTCATTCCGGCTGCCGCGTACCAGTTTCCAATGATTGGAAATAATGGCGCAGGAACTTTGATGCTCAAAGTATAATTCTCTGGGCTTTATCTTTTTTCCATGGATTGGAGGGAGTAAGCTCTTGCCGGGCAAATTCTCTTTGAATTCTGACGGATAAGTAGCTGTGGCAATATCCATGCAGGTAGGCAGTATGTCTATAATGTGGGCAGGTTGCCTGCAAATCTGACCTTTCATCTTGTTTTTTTCGGCATCGCCATAAGATAAGATAAAAGGGGTACTTGTGCCTCCCTGAAAACATTGTGACTTATAGCTTCTATAAGGAGTATTGCTCAAATCAGCCATAAGCTGGCCCAGGTATCCGCCTTCTTTGGTTGCACCGTTATCGCTTAAGAAGATAAATACGGTATTGTCCAGCATCCCTTTCTCCTTGATGGTTTCCACCAGTTCACCGATTCCGCTATCCACAATTTCGATCATGGCGGCATAGGTTGCCATATCGGTAATCCATTGCTCCTGTTGCTTTGGTGTGAGTGTTTCCCAAGAGGGACGTTTTCCGTCAAATTCTTTTTGGTAGACAGGATAATCCATTTCGTCCGAAATGAACTTCAGCTCCTTTAACCTGTCGAAACGTTGTTTACGCAACATGTCATATCCCACTTTATATCGGTCTCTGCATTTCTCTACACGATCGGCAGGAGCTTGGAGGGGTAAGTGAGGGGCATAATGAGCTACGTACATAAACATCGGTTTGTCTGTAGGGTGTTGCTTGACAAAACTGACGGCGGAATCGGTGATGGCAGTGGTATAGTAATAGTCATCGGGGAATTCTTTGATTCGGGTCAGATTGCTGTATACCGGTGTTGGTTTGTAATAACTGCCTCCTCCGCTCAGGCAACCGTAATATTTGTCAAATCCCCGTTGGGGCGGATAGCTGCCGTTGGGAGCATCAAAAGCTCCGTCCACTGTGACGTGCCATTTACCGCTCATATATGTGCTGTAGCCATTCGCTTTCATCACTTCGGCAATGGTGGGGATGTTTTTTGTAATCTGTCCTCGGTATCCGGGGCGATGTTCATCTACTGCCGTCATCCATCCCATACCGGCTTCGTGCTGATAATGTCCTGTCAGCAAAGCAGCACGGCTAGGACAGCTTCTTCCTGTATTTTTGAACAGGCTGAAGCGTACCCCGTTTTCTGCCAGACGGTCTATGTTGGGAGTCTGGATTTCACTTCCGTAGCAACCCAGATCGGAGAATCCCATGTCGTCACATAAAATCAATACAATATTGGGAGGAGTACTTACCTGTGCTTCTGTACTGGCGAAACTTGCTCCTAATAAAAATGAAGTATATACTATTCTATTTATCATAACTGTATTTTAATAAGTTTGTGTTTTTTTCTGTTTATAGATAGAACTATGCGCATTATTCAAAGTCACTCTGTTGTTTTTCGACTTCTTTCAGTTTCAGGCGGTTCAGTTCCTGTTGTAATTCAAGTACACGTTTCTCACAATCGGATGGAGCGGCATTTATTTTATTTCCGGCATCTTTGCTTGTGGATTGTGCTTGTGTCAGTTCATCTTTGTCTGCTACCAGCGTATGTTCTGATGGAAAAGTAGGAATAATCAGTTCTGCCGGAACCGGCGTATGTTTGCCTTGCCATACCACTGATGCACGGATTTTAATTTCTCCCGGTGTAGTGGTGGACCTTACCAGCACCGGAGCAGTTCCCCAAAGTACCGGACGTGGATTGGTGAATGTTTCTTCATCGGCAACCAGTTGGCCCTGCCCTTCGATTTCGAACTTTACTTCATAATTATTCAAACGCTTGATGTTTCCGTTTTCATCTGCGATGGCTGCAATGACCGTCACGATGTCCGATCCGTCCGCTTTCATCTGTACTTTCTCGTCATCTGCCCAAAGCAACAGTTTTGACGGGCGGCGTGTGGGTGTTACTTTATGTGTCGCAACCACTTTTCCGTCCATTAATCCTTCTGCCAGAAGGTAAGAATCTGCCTGTTTCTTTTGGCGTGACAGCTTTTTATCATACATGACATCAAATACATCCTTGAATGTGATGACGGGTGAGGGCATTCCGCTTTCATTTGCCGGCTTATGATAAGTATATTCTTTGCCTCCCTTGCAATACGTGAGGCGAACTTCGTCACAGTTGCTATATATCGTTACATCTTTCGGAGAGAATGGGGTCATGGCATTGGCTATGTAAATCATCGGTCCATTATCTGCGATCAATTCTTTGTTGGGTTCGGCAGGACGCTGGGAACAGAACATATAATAAGATAGTTTAGGTTGTCGGAAGGCATCCATGATACCTCCGTAAAACGGGTCAGGATGATATCCTCTCTGGTGATCGAACGAGTGCCACAGGCAACCGCCCATATGTTGTCTTGAAGTTCTGTATAGTCCATCATAACTGGTGAGTTGGTAATCGTTTTTGGCATATCCCTGTGCCTGAATCAGCATCGGTACTTCTCCCCAGCCACGATTGACCCGGCTTGGTGAGTTGTGAGAGTTCCAGTCATCCACATTATCTCCCCATTCGCGGGTGAAATAACTGATTTTCGGATCCAGATTTTCGGTATTAAAGGCTCCTCCACCTCCGTTCATCGGATGGGTGAAGTGTATCGGAAAGTATTCGTGTCCACGTGCGGTTACATCACATCCGGCATAGCAATAAGGATACGGATATTCTTCATTGAGAATGTCCACTACATTTTTAGCAAAGTCAGCCGGATACCATGTTTCGTTCAGAATCGGTTCCCACATCCATACGCTGGGGTGGTTGCGGTCGCGGCGAACCATATTGCGGATATCACTATATACTCTCTGAGCAAATATCGGCTGATCATTCCAGAATTGCCATCCCGGTGTGTTGACAATAACAAACAGTCCTAATTCATCACAAGCATCCATAAACGCCGGATCTTGCGGATAATGGGCGTTACGGATAACACGCATTCCGGCATCACGCAACTTCTTCGCATCCCGCCAATGAAGGCTGTTGGGTAAGGCGTTGCCAATCACTGCAAAATCTTGATGACGGTTGGCTCCCATCAGAGGATAGGGGTAAGGTTTGCCATTTAGCCAGAATCCGTCTTTTCCTTTAAATTCAATGCTGCGAATGCCGATACGGCGGTAATATCCGTCAATGGTGTTACCGGCTTTGTCTTTTATATAAATGTGTAGTTTGTAAAGATAGGGGCTGTCGGGTGACCATAAATGAGGTGTTTCTACGGTCACTTTGCAAGAAATTTGTTTCGCAAGATCCTTGCTTACCGACAAACCGGTCTCCTTAGAGAGAACACGTTTGTCGTCGCGGTCATAGAGTTCATAGATTATTTTACCACTGAAGGATTTTCCGGAAGTGTTACGTATATGTGCATCCAGTTTCAACTGTGCGGATTGCTCGGAAACTTTGTCGAAAGAGACAAACAATCCGCCTCCGGCTGTCTCATTCTCATAATTCGGATCGGTAATGAATACTTTGTTGTGAACTATCATCCAGCAATCTCGGTAAATTCCTCCAAAATATGCAAAGTCCAGTGCATCTTGCGGTTTGCCGGGAGGGTAGGAGGGATCGTCACTGTTGTCTGCCCATACGGTGATAACATTGTCTTCTCCATGCTTCAGACTGGAAGTGACATCTACGATGACAGGTAGAAAACCACCGAAATGCTCTTTCAGCAACTTTCCATTCACCCATATTTTTGATTTTCCCATAATGGCTTCGAAGTGGAGGAATTGTTGTTTTCCTTTCCAGTTTTCCTCGGGAGTGAAATGCTTGCGATACCAGATTTCACCCTGATAATTGATGCATCCGCTTGCCTCGGTGGGGAGATATTCTATGCCATCGGGTAATGATACGATGTTCCAGTCTTTATCATTGAATCTCGGCTGTTCCGCTCCTTCGATATTGCCTTTATAAAATCGCCAGGCAGGATTCATGTTATACACTGTGCGGCCTGTGTTGGAAAGCTGATAAAAGCCTGCTGTGGAGTAAGATGGCTGGTAAGTGTCGGCGTTAGCTACCAGTGTTCCAGCCAATAACAGACCACTGAGTAAGATTTTCCACCATGTTGAAGTACTTTTCATAATTCTTAGATTTGCTTGATTGATCTATCTTTAATATATTAATGTCAGACTGTTTTGTTTTGCATTAGAACTTCGTCCCGCCAAGGTACAAATTTTCCAATAGTTTGAAGCATAGGACGCTGAGCTTTATTTTTTCTTAAACATTAGCCCGGTGCGTCCTACACTTTTTACCATATCCGAAATGACCTATATCTTTATTTAATACCTATCGGGCCTTCATTGGCTTGAATTGGCCATCCTGGATTCTGGTAAATAATAGAAGTACTCAGATCGTTAGGATTTGAGGCCGTAATTCTGAAGTGCGTGATAGCGATAGGATTCAGATAATGCGCTTCACACCATGTGTATCCTGCATCATACATCAGATTATTTGTCTTCACAGAACGGTAAGGACAAAGATATTTACCGCTATTAACATAGCTTGATACATTGGAGGTTTGTCCTTCCGTTCCTTCCTGTATCAGAAGATTTTTTCCGTCCTGCATGTATTTATCCTTTAAATCGGATTCCCACAAGTTAACTCCTTCGATTACAAATTGTTTAACCTGGTCCAGTGCTCTCCAGCGTTTTAAGTCTAACATGCGTAAACCTTCTGCAAGTAGCTCACAACGCCGTTCACGGCGGATGTTATATAGTAGAGGAGAGACTAGTTTACCTGCCGAATATATGGCCCAGTCCAGTTCTTTGGACAGATCGGTATTGTTCACGGTCACTGTATAGTCTCTTGGTAATCCGGCTCTTTCGCGGAGATCTCCCCAATATCCTGCTGCCTCCGAACCAATGGAAGTTCCATTATGTTCCATACAGTCAGCCTCGATGTAATTGAGATAAGCTTCGGCTGCACGGTATACCGGACACCCTTCAATCGCTGTGTTGCCATCCCGATACCAGTTTCCTGATAATCCTTTACGTACCTGATAGCCTGTTACGCATCTCTTTTCCGTTATATCCAGAAGTTGTGGAACCTCCGGCAGCAAATCGGGAGTACCATTCATCACATTCGGGCTGAGAGTCTCACCCGGTGTCATCAGGAATAGTTGTAGACGTAGATCTCTGTTTTTGCGTACATTCAATAATGATTCGTCACCTTTATACTGGTCGGTTGCATAGATCGGCTTACCGTCACGGCAAAGGAAACTTTCTACATATTGCCGGGTAAATCCGGTATTTCCACCTACGCGAATATAGAAAGGAGCTGAGTGCACAATCTTATAGTCAAGCAGATTATACGCACGCCACATTAATATTTCTGAATATCCTTCCAGGCTGTTCGCTGAGAACTGAGCAAAATAGGGGTTGCTCATTTTATATTTGTCTTCGTCTGTTTTAACTGTTTCATCCATGCAGTCTTTTGCTGTATTCTGTACCAAGGCTGCATTGCCTATCACTTCTTTGGCTGCCGCTTTGGCCTCCTTCAGAAAAAATGCGATTTCCGTATCGATATTAAAGTCCGCAATGTCTTCTGCCTTTCCCGGCCATCCTGGACCACCCGGTACTAGAGCAGTGCCTTTGTGATAAGTCAGCCAAGAAGCTTCAAACAGAGCTGCTCTGGATTTCAATAACAGAGCAGCATTTTTGGTAATTCGGTTCTTCCCACCGGATATATTATTGGTTAGCAAACTGATTGCCTGATCCAGATCTTCCAGAATAAAATGTGCTACTTTATAGCGGGGGGCCCGTTTGCTGGCCTGAATCAGAGATTCACTTTCATCCGGCAATGTGTTTTTTATAATCGGGAAGTCACCGAAGGTCTCTAGTTTTGACAAATAATTCTTAGCGCGCAGGAAATACATTTCACCTATATAATGCTTTATGTTTGTTTCCGAACCTTCTATCTCTCCCTTTTCGAAGCGGGGCACTACTGTTTCGAGGAAGTAATTAGCTTCACGAATGGTAGAGAAATACCACGGATCATTACTTGCTGGATTATCATAAGCTTCCGGAACTTTCCATTGACCGGGAATCCATTTCTTATCATAGTCAGTGGCAGCCTGATTATCTGTAGCATTGTCGTTTTTCCAGATTCCGGCATTAAATCCCTCATGCGTCGTGAAGTTGTAATGCTTTACAGCATAGGCAGCCAAGTCATTTTCAGTAAAGAAAAAGTTGTCCGGGGTCACACTGTCTAAAGGTTCCCTGTCCAAAAAATCATTGCAAGAAGCGAGTATAAAGCTTCCCCCTGTCAGCAAAAATAAATATTTAATTATCTTTTTCATACGTCATCAATTAAAAGTTAACACTAAATCCTGTGGAAAAAGTACGGGACAACGGATAAGTTTTTCCTGAACTGTTCGATCCGTCTTTCGCTCCATAACCGGTATTAATTGTTTCCGGGTCGAATCCTCCGGGCAATCCCGTAAGGGTGAATAAGTTTTCTCCCGAGAAGAAGACTCTCAGGTTGGAAACACCTATTTTGCGTGTGATCTGGGCGGGGATGGTATACCCGATCTGCAAATTCTTCAACCGTACATAGGCGGCATTCTGAAGATAGCGGGTTTGCGTCTTTTGATTTTTTGCGAAGTTATCAACCAAGATACGCGGGAAATAAGCGTCCTTGTTAGCGCTCCAGAAATCATCCCCTTCTTCGCGGAAGAAATCAAGATGAGAAGTAAAGCAGGCCGATTGCCAGATCCCTCCTGTAGCTCCCCAGAACATGTTGTCGTTCAACCAGGCATCGCGTTTTGCCACTCCTTGGAAGAATAAGCGTACATCAATGCCTTTCCAGGATGCATTCAGATCCAGACCAAAACGGAATCGTGGGGAAGTATTGCCAATCACTTTTTTGTCACCTGGGTCATTAAGCGTAGCTCCATCGGAAATCTTGCCATCACCATTCAGGTCCCGATACATGATGTCACCTGCGCCCCATTTGACTCCTAATGCATCTTGTCCGCCGTTGGGCAGTGAAGCAAGATGAGCATCCATTTCTTCCTGGCTTTTGGCTATGCCAATGGTTTCGAATCCCCATATATCTCCATTATATTTACCGACATACCACGTGTTTATTTTACCGGTCGTGTTTGGGTATTTGAGGATTTTCTGACGGTCGTCCGAAAGCAACAGGTGCACTCCGTAGTCAAAATCTTTAATGCGGTCCCGCCATCCTAGATCCAATTCAAAACCGGTAGACTGCATATCCGCATTGTTCATTTTGGGTACATTTGCCCCTAAAGTTACAGGAAGTTCGGGAGCTGGTCCTACCATATTGATAGTCTTCCGGTTGAACCAGTCAAAACTTACGGTCAGGCGATTGTTCAGCATACCCAGGTCAAAACCGATGTTCCATGACCGCATGGTTTCCCATCCTAATAGCGCTGAAATCAAATCCGGTGCATTCGCTGTGTTGGGACGGCTGTTGTTAATCAGCCAGTGGGAGTCGGGATCTTGGGCGACAAACTTCATTAACTGGATATACGGATATAGGTTTTCCGTATTCTGATTGCCCAGTTCTCCCCAGGAACCGCGGATCTTTAACGTATTAATGATATGGCTGGTAGGTTCCATGAATGCCTCACGGGCTACGTTCCATCCGGCAGAGAAGGAAGGGAACAAATTCCAGCGTTTGTCTTTTGCAAAACGTGAAGTACCGTCATACCGGAGATTGACTTCCAGCAGATACCGTTCTTTATAATCATAATTGAGTCGGCCGAAGAAACCGGCTGTTGCCCAATGTGTCAGTTTGGACTTATCGATAGTCGATTCACCCGTAGCGGCATTAATACTGGGCACGGATTCTGAGATCAAGTCCAGCTTGGACGCCTGCAACTGCCGCCATTTATTTACTTCGGCCTGAAAACCGACCATTGCTTTCAGATGGTGTGCGTCGGCAAATGATCTGTAATATTCACTGTAGACGTTGGCATTGAAATAATTGGTACGTTCGGCGCCTTCGGTAACTTTCGACGTTTTCCATGTATCACCGGAATAAGGCTCTCCGGCTACATTCATCTGTGGCACCTTTAAATAATCCGTATGGGTGAAGGCATCTATCACTTTATAATTGATTTCTCCGAAGATTTTCCAGTCTTTGATCGGTTCTATTACCACCTGGAACTGTTGGTATAGCCAGTCAGTCTGCGAATTGTTGTCGCCTCCATAGAGAATCGGCCGGATAATCGTGTTACCCATCGGATAACCGTTGGGGTCTACAGTTGGTTCCATCGGCCAGCGTTTGGCTATATTCTGATATAAGGTATTATCAGTCATCGCGGTAGGCTTGCTATAATCTTTCCGCATATATTTCATGCTGTAATTCATGTTCAGCCACGGATAAAGCTGTGCGTTAATCTTGCTGCTCACCGAATAACGCTGTAATTTATCACGGCGGATAGCCATCATTCCTTCCTGTCCCATATAGTTGCCGGAGAAATAATACTGTATTTTTTCTGTTCCTCCGCTGACGCTGAGAGAATGCTCCTGCGAGAATGCCGTACCTCCGAAAACTACGTCATACCAGTCTGTATTCGTATTACCGATCCAGTCCCAGATAGTAGGAGTATTTCTGTTCGGTTGGGTAGTAGTGGTAATTGTGCCTGATGCGTAATCTTTGATAGCCTGAAGACGGGTATCGTCAAACTGTACCGCTGTTTTACCATCATTCAACTGCATTTTGTTGAAGTACATGGCATAAGTGTAGGCATCTGCTACATCCGGCAGATTAATGGCTTCTGACCAGCGGAAACTATTATTATAATTAATGTTGACTTTCCCCGCTTTTCCTTTTTTAGTCGTTATCAACACTACGCCGAATGGCGCACGGGAACCATAGATGGAAGAGGCAGCCGCATCCTTCAACACCGAAATACTTTCAATATCATTGGGATTCAGCATATTCATGTTTCCTTCCATGCCGTCGATCAGAATCAGCGGAGATGCATTGGAACCGTCACCGATCGTACCGGCTCCACGGATATTCACTTTCATGTCTGCACCAATTTCACCACCGTTGCCATCCGAAGCATAAGAAAAATTCATTCCCGGAACTAATCCTTGTAATGCTTGGCTTACATTAGAAACCGGACGTGACAGTAAATCCTCGGCATTTACCGTAGATACCGAACCGGTCAGGTTGACTTTCTTCTGTGTACCAAAACCTACGACAACGATTTCGTCCAGTGTCTTGGTATCCTCTTTCAGGATGACCGACAGACTTTTGCCGGATTGTGCCTTCACGGTCTGGGGCATATAGCCTACGTAAGAAACCGTAATCGTCACATTGGCAGATGCTGTATTCAATATGAAATTCCCATCCAGGTCTGTAATTGTACCATTCTGGGTGCCATCTTCCATTACGGTAGCGCCAATGACCGGATCGCCAAACATATCCGTCACTTTTCCCTTTATCTGCACGGTTTGTTTCGCGGCAGGCGCTTCCACTATTTGCGTAGATAATATTATTTTTTTATTACGTACGGCATATTTGACATTGGTGTTTTTAAACACTTCATTCAATAAGGTAAATATATTGCTCCGTTCGGTAACTACCGATACCCGGCGGTCTACATCAATATGATGGTCATTGTAGAAAAAGCTAAAATCAGATTGTGCCTCAATTTGTGACAGAACTTCTTTCACAGTCAAGTTTTGTGCTTTCACAGAGATCATAGTACGTTGGGCGTAGCTGTCGTTAGCACATAGAAGCCCAACAAAACAAAAACAGAAAACAAAGAGCAGTTTCATAGACAAAGGAATTTTTTTCCAAACAATAAAAACGGGATTATCCGCCCACAATTGTTGGACATAATTGTTTTTCTTCATATATTTGCATGAATTAAAGTTAAGAAATAATTTTCTCTGTTTGTATTCAAACAGGTTAAAGGCTTTCTCATACAGGCTGGATGCGGGAACATCTGCCTGTATGCTTTTTTAAGGCGGTTGGAAGTTTCTCATACGTATTATAATTTTATTGGTTAAACATGAAAGGCTTTAATATATTTCAATCTGCCTCCTTTCTTCACTTTGATTATTTGTCAGTTTCACATTACGCCAGCGTATGTGTGAGGATATTTTAAAATTCTCCAGAATCTCTTCTATATATTGTTCTGTAAACGCTCCGGTAAATGTATATTTGTCAAATTTCGAAGTGTTTACAATAAAATCTACATTATAGCGTTTCTTCAGTATATGCAATGCTGCCTTAAATGGAGTTTTATCAAAAATAACCTTTTGGTCCATCCAGGCAAGCTCCGATTCGCCATTGGTGTTGTATGACAGAATCTGTCCGTCCTTATTATTATAAATCACTTTTTGTCCGGGACGCATTAGTATTTTACTTCCCTGTCCGTCTTTCTCATAAACAAATTCGACCTTTCCCTCTACCAAAGTGGTAATCACCTCATCCATCTCATCAAATGCTTCCAGGTTAAAGTGTGTACCCAAAACTTCCACTTTAGATTTTTGGGGAGTCGAAACAATGAATTTATGTTCAGGGTCTTTCGCAACTTCAAAATACGCTTCGCCATTCAGACTCACTTCACGAATGTTACCGGTGAAAATGGAAGGATACTTTAAGACTGAGCCGGAGTTTAAGTACACTAAAGTGCTGTCTGGTAATCTGAAAGAAGTTATCATTCCGGGTTGTGTCCGGACTTCGAATATCTGGGCATGGACGGGGGCGGTAGATTGGGGTTGGTTAAGCAAAACCAAAATAGTAATAGCCATCGGTATGAGTAAGGCAACAGCTGCACGTTGTATCCAACCCCACCAGGAAATATGATACTTATTCTCTTGCATCCGTCCCTTCACTTTTGATAGCTCCTCATTCATATCCATTTTTTCAGTAACCTGTTGCGTGTCAGTCATAAGAAGAAGTGTGTAAATGTCCATGGCCTTCTTTTTATTTTCATCTGACAATTTGATCCAGGCTTCTATTTCCTGAATTTCGTCTGCTGTTGCTTTACCATCATAATAGCTGATCAGCAAGTCTTCTATAGTTGAATGATGCATTTCCATGATAAATTTATTAAAGAGACAAGCGGGAAAATAAAACTACTAAGGTTATTTAAATAATTAACATTAATAAACTTTATGGTTAATAACTGTGTTATTTTACGCTTATTTAAAATATAAGCATTATCATTGCAGCCATGGAATACAGCAATGAAGATGCGTACTTATTGATGGCACTAAGGAGAGGGGAGATGATCGCTTTTGATAGTATATTTAAAAAATACTACCCGATTCTTTGTGCGTATGGAAATAGGTTTGTAGACTATGAAGAGTCGAAAGAAATAGCGGGTGACGCTATTTTATGGCTGTGGGAACATCGCGAAACACTTCAGGTTGAAACTTCCTTAGGCAGATATTTACTCAAATCGGTTTACCATAGATCACTTAACTGCATCAAGCAAAAACAGCTGAAGAATCATGCTGATACTATGTATTATGAGGAGATGGAAAAGCTGATACATGATGCAGAGACTTACCAGTTCCAAGAGCTTTCAAAAAGAGTGAAAGAAGCTATAGATGCATTGCCTGCTTCCTATAGGGAGGCTTTTGTTATGCATCGTTTTACTAAAAAGAGCTATAAGGAAATAGCTGAGAGTTCCGGGGTTTCAGTAAAAACAATTGCTTATCGTATACAACAGGCAACAAAGCTGCTTCGAAAAGATCTTGCAGACTTACTAATTACTATGATCGTTTGTGTATTGTTAGTCGTTCGTTAACTATTGCTCAGGCTTACCTATTGCTGAAAAAAGAACTTTCTTAAAAAAGGAATATTTAATCAGCCAAGGAATGCTGTAAATTACATTACGGATAAATAAGAAGTAGAAAAACGCCTGCATTTGCTTGAATGAAAATCTCTCTTTCTTTTATTTAAGTTGTATGCTGAATAGATTGATATGATATTACTTCTTATGTTTTCTTTTAGATGATGTATTGACTGAAAGGATAACTTTTTGTTTAATCTTGCCTTTTCGCTATTTGTGATTAGCCAGCGTGAAAACAAGCTCCGGATAGTCTTTTTATCTCTTCCTCACCGAGGAAAAACAGGTTCCTCGGTGAGGAAGAATACGTTGGTTTTAAACCAAGGAGGCGTTCCTTTATGACCAACGAGTGGTTTAGTGATAGAAAAAGATGCATATCTCATGTGAATTTATGCAATAATAATCTGTTATTCCGTATATTATTGCACTAATTTATGCGCTTTATTCTTTGTTTTACTATTTTTATTTCAACTGTATTTTTGTTTAATCTTAAAAATAGCACATTGATGTTGGGCTGCATGTACATATTTCTAAGAGAACGATGGGTTTATCAACTTTCTTGTTTCAATGATTCGTCTTTCTGAATATAGACAGTCCGTGTCGGAAAAGCAAGGTTCAATCCTGCTTTATTAAAAGCAGCCAGTATTTCCATATTCATATTTGAGGTTACGCCTAAAATATCTCCTTGTTTCTCTATAAAATAGATATACATGATAACCAATGCGGAATCTGAGTATTCTGTAAAAACAGCGACTATATCAGAAGGGTTAGAAGATACATTTTCTACTCTTTTGGGGATGGATTTCAATAGTTCTAAAGCTTCTTTCATCTTTTCGGAAGTCGTATCATACGTCAGTCCAAGATTCAAGACTACTCGGCGCATAGGTTCGGATGAAATATTAACGATAGAAGTATCGGTAATCTTATAATTGGGGAAAGTTATAATACGTTTGTCGTAATTCATTATTTTTGTGCTTCGGACTCCTACGTCTACTACCGTTCCTTCATAACTATCCACGCGAATTGTGTCTCCGATGCTGAAAGGTTTATCCGTCAGAATGGTAAACGCACCGAAAACGTTTTTTACTGTATCTTGTGCTGCCAAAGCAAATGCGATACCACCAATACCCAAAGTTCCCAACAGAGCACTGATGTTAACTCCCACATTACTCAAAGCCATGACGATGCCGATGAGCCAGACTATAACCAAGATGGTTCTTTTGATGATTGGCATCATTTTGTTAGCTTGTCCGTTGGACTGCTTTCCCCAGTAAACCTGAAGTAAACTACTGAACAAACGGCCGAAAAACCAAGTAATATCCAGAACAATCAAAATGCTGTAAGCATTGTCAACTACTTTCACAAAACTGTCCGGATAAACCAACCGATGGATAGCGATCCAGATTCCCAACAGAATTATAGCAAACTTAACAGGCGCTTCCAAAGAGTAAAAAATGACGTCGTCCAGGTGATTGTCGGTTCCCGTAACAAAAGGTTTGATAACTTTCTTGCCTAATAGCGATAATAATTTCACAATAATAATTGCTCCTAAAATAATAAGAATGGAAATACCCCAGTTTTCAATAGTATTTCCCCATAATTCATTTTCTAACATAGTCTAACTGATTTATAATTGTACTTTTATTTAATAATATCAAGTTGATCTCCTTTTTATTGACGATACAAGATAAGAGCTGAAGATGCTGCGATAGAAATATCCCCTCCCGATAAATGCTCCTGACTGTCTAGATCAATTTGTCCGTTATGGCAGACTATAATCCAATCTTGTTCCGGGATATTGATATCTGCCTGATTCCGGTTACCGTTGTATGCAACCAGAATTTCTTTCCATTCATCACCGTTAGCATACTCGCCTAGAGTATAAGCGATGACACCGGAATCGCCTGTATCAAGAAAATGAAGCCATTTCTCTAAGCCCTCTGCTGTAGGAATACGGAAGGCGGGATGTTTTTTGCGGAGTGCGATTAATGTTCTGATATAATTGAATATATCACGGTTTTTAGCTTTTAACGCCCAGTCTATTTGGTTGACGGCGTCAGAAGACTTGTAGCTGTTTGGCTCTCCCTGTTTGTCCTGCATGATTTCTTCACCGCCACGAATAAAAGGAATACCTTGCGAGGTTAAAAGCACGGTGTGTATTAATTTGTCAATAGGAACTAGTTCTTCTTCAGAATGTTCGCCTTGAACAGATAATTTCAGCTTATCTACCAGCGTATATCCGTCATGACAGGAAACAAAGTTAATCATTTGAGAGGGAGCAGCGGCATATGGACCGTCACAGTAAAGTAACCCGCTATAATCTACCTGTGGGTGTTGTGTTCCGCCAACGATTCCATATTTGACAGGTTCAAAATGCCCGTTGATATTTCCGGAGGCATACCCTGGTTCCTGTTCGTCAAAGGTACTTCCTTTCAGACCGTCACGAAATTCATCATTAAATACGGAAATACCTTTCATTTTTCGTACATTCTCCTTTACAGCCCGTTGCTCGAAAGGTAATGGAGAATCTGCTGCTACCCAACCTTCTCCGTATACAAAAATGGTGGGGTCAATTTTTAATAATTCCTCTCTTAACTGGTTCATGGTGTCGATGTCATGTATCCCCATCAGATCGAATCTAAAACCGTCAATGTGATATTCTTTCGCCCAGAATTTGACCGACTCAATGATATAATGGCGAACCATTTCGCGTTCTGAGGCTGTCTCATTTCCACACCCGGAAGCATTTGAATAGGAACCGTCGGGATTCTGGCGGTAAAAATATCCCGGAACTGTCAGGTCAAAATTAGAATGCTCGGTTGAGGCTGTATGGTTATAAACCACATCGAGTACAATACGAAAACCATTTTGATGGAGGCTTTTTACCATCTCTTTAAATTCGCGGATACGGGTGGTGGGGGTGACAGGATCGGTGGAGTAACTTCCATCTGGTACATTATAATTCTTCGGGTCATATCCCCAATTGTATTTGTTTTTCTCCAATTTCCTTTCATCGATTGTGGCGAAATCGAATGAAGGAAGGATGTGTATATGCGTTACTCCCAATTCTTTTAAATGATCCAGTCCGGAAGATTCTCCTTCGGGAGTTTTAGTTCCGGTCTCTGTCAGAGCAAGAAACTTCCCCTTATGTTCAATTCCTGAGTTTGGATCAATACTAAAATCGCGGTGATGAAGTTCATAAAGAATGATATCGGAATACATTTTCAGTTCGGGTGACTGGTCTGATTCCCAACCTTCGGGATTTGTCTCGTTCCAGTCGATTACAGCAGCGCGATTGCCATTGATGCCGACTGCTTTTGCCCAGATACCGGGTGTTTCGTCCAGCCATTTTCCATCTTTTTCTATCTGGAAGGTGTAGAAAGAACCTTTCAGATCACGGTCTATATGGATACACCAGGTCCCATTGTCGGCTATGTCCATTTCCAGTTGTTCTTCCGGATCTCCCGCTTCGCCGGATGAATACAGGTTTAAACGGACATTATCGGCACTTGGTGCCCATAGCGTAAATATGGATTGCTGGGGTGTATAGACTAATTCCAAATCGTTCTCATAATAGCACGGATACTTGTCATACGAATCCAACTGGTCCGGGGACGGATGATTTTTCAACTCTCTCATATTTTCTAATTTTATATTAATACTATATAAAAAAAATAATCATGTTGTGGAATAAATGAACCGGATTATTCCGTTATGGTATGACTGAAAACAAATGTGAAATCAAAAATTCCTGTTCACGCTCTGATAAATATGAATAATAAAAGAATAATTAAGGTAATTTTACGGTGTTGTAAATCAGCTTTTTATCCTTTGCACTTTTTTGTATTTGTTAGCTTATAATTTATAGAAACGTAGGAACTTTGTTAACATCATCTTTGTTTTGTATAAAGTTAATTATAAAAAAAATGAAGCGTATGGAAAATGGTGTTATGATGCAATATTTTGAATGGCATCTCCCGAATGACGGGAAGTTATGGAAACAGATAAAGGAAGATGCGTCGCATCTTCGTGATATAGGTGTGACTGCTGTTTGGATTCCCCCTGCTTATAAGGCCGATGAGCAGCAAGACGAAGGATATGCGACTTATGATCTGTATGACTTGGGCGAATTTGACCAAAAGGGAACCATAAGAACTAAATATGGTACGAAAGATGAACTGAAGAAAATGATTGACGAATTGCACAAATATCATATTGCTGTTTATCTGGACGTTGTATTGAATCATAAAGCGGGTGGTGATTTTACTGAAAAGTTTATGGTAGTGGAGGTCGATCCCAAGGAGAGAACCAAGGCTTTGGGTGAGCCGTTTGAGATACAAGGGTGGACCGGGTATAGCTTTCACGGACGTAAGGACAAACATTCGGATTTTAAATGGCATTGGTATCATTTTTCCGGGACGGGTTTTGATGATGCGCAAAAGCGCAGCGGTGTTTTTCAGATACAGGGAGAAGGAAAAGCTTGGAGTGAGGGCGTGGATAGTGAGAACGGTAATTATGATTTTCTGTTATGTAACGATATTGACTTGGACCATCCGGAAGTTGTATCTGAATTGAACCGTTGGGGAAAGTGGGTTTCCAATGAATTGAATCTCGACGGAATGCGTCTGGATGCCATTAAACATATGAAAGATCAATTCGTCGCACAATTCCTCGATGCGGTGAGGAGTGAAAGAGGCAATGATTTTTATGCCGTAGGTGAATATTGGAATGGTGACCTGGAAGCATTGGATGCTTATATAGAAGCTGTTGGGCACAAAGTAAACCTATTTGATGTCCCGTTACATTATAATATGTTCCAGGCATCACAGGAAGGTAAAGACTATGATTTGCGGGATATTTTAAAAGATACTCTGGTTGAACATCATCCCGATCTGGCTGTAACCATTGTTGACAATCATGATACGCAACGCGGAAGTTCTCTTGAATCCAATGTAGAAGATTGGTTTAAACCGTTGGCTTATGGTTTGATTTTGCTGATGAAGGAAGGTTATCCATGTCTGTTTTATGGAGATTATTATGGTATAAAGGGGGAGAAGTCTCCTCATACCCGGATTATTGATATATTGTTGGATGCGAGACGAAAGTACGCTTACGGTGATCAGATAGAATACTTCGACCATCCTTCAACGATTGGCTTTATCCGTACAGGAGATGAGGAACATAATGGCTCTGGGCTGGTCTTCCTTATGTCTAATGACGAGGCGGGAAGTAAAATAATGAGCTTGGGTGAGAAACATAAAGGCGAAGTCTGGCACGAAATAACCGGAAGTATATCCGAAGAAATAACTTTAGATGAAGAAGGAAATGGAGAGTTCTCTGTCGAATCCCGTAACCTGGCTGTTTGGGTGAAGAAGGATTAGGTATATGGTATTTATATAATTAATTATGAAGATGCTTGTTACAGTTGTAATCAGGTATCTTCATGATTTGTATGAAAGTCATTTGCAGACAGAAAGATTCTCTGTATCTTTGCCGCCATGGCAGAAAGAAGCGAACTACATACGAGAAATAAACACAATGGACAATATGATTTTTCATTGTTGACAGAGAATTATCCACCGCTCAGAAAATTTGTACTTCTCAATCCTTTGGGAATACAAACAATCGATTTTTTTAATCCACATGCTGTGAAAGCGTTGAATAAAGCATTGCTTATAAGTTATTATGGTATCCGCTACTGGGATATTCCAAAGAATTATTTGTGTCCGCCTATTCCCGGGAGGGCAGACTATGTTCATTATATTGCCGATTTAATTGATCTGGAGAGAGTCAGTAATACGGCAAATGAAGAGAATGGAGATAAGCCAAAACGGCAGTGCAGATGCTTGGATATCGGTGTAGGTGCAAATTGTATTTATCCGATTATTGGGCACGTTGAGTATGGATGGATGTTTGTGGGTTCCGATATTGATCCGGTATCTATAGAAAATGCGCGTAAGATAGTGACTTGCAATCCTGTATTAGCACATAAGATTGATTTGCGGCTTCAGAAAGACAATCGGAGGATTTTTGACGGAATCATCGCTCCCGATGAATATTTTGATGTAACAATTTGCAATCCTCCGTTTCACAGTTCGAAAGAAGAAGCAGAAGAGGGGACATTACGTAAATTGAGTAGTCTGAAAGGGGAGAAAGTAAAGAAAACCAAATTGAATTTCGGTGGAAATGCGAATGAACTTTGGTGTGAGGGTGGAGAATTACGTTTTTTGCTGAATATGATTTCTGAGAGCCGGAAATACCGGAAGAATTGCGGTTGGTTTACAAGTCTGGTTTCTAAGGAGAAGAATCTGGATAAACTATATGCTAAATTAAAAGCCGTCCATGTATCGGAATATAAGATAATTCGAATGTGTCAGGGTACAAAAAATAGCAGAATTTTGGCTTGGCGATTTTTGGAATAGCTGATTTTGTTTTTTCGATAAACGGATATTTTTAAAGAAGATTATCTGTATAATGAAAAAATATTGATGATTAAGACCGTTATTTGTTATAATGGGCCTGGATTTGTTGTTGTTTTCGATAATAGAGTCGTTTCTCTCTCTGTATATTCTATATGAGTATTAATTCCCCTTTCTCCTTTTCTTTGATATGCCGATATTTGTAGTATGAGATTATAGTGCTAGGAAATATCAAATCAAGGGAATATATGTTTGTTGTTAGATTGAGAAACTATTTACATTTGTCGTTTTTGGTTATATTTTTATTGTTTTCCTCCTGTATTGATGAGTTTTATAAAGATACACCTAAAGAGGGATATATAACAATTACCGGTATCAATACACGTGCCTATACAGGAGCCTATCCGGGTGACGGGCTCGATGATAAGGTTGAAACTCTGCGTATTCTGGCTTTCAATAAGACAAGTCGCATCTGCGAAAGTAATACTTTTTATTATGGAGATGTGCTGGGCGGAAATACGCTACGGCATCCGATTAATAAGGGTGAATATGATTTTGTCTTTTTGGCCAATGAACCTCATAATACAATTGTGAAGGCGGTTCTTGACAATATAACTGATTATGATGCACTAAAGTCAATATCCTATCCGGCGGAGTTCTTCGATTCGGAACGGGTTATACCTATGATTGCGGAAAATAATAGTATAAAAGTGCTGGCTGATGGAAACTTGGAGGTAAATGGTGTTGCATCTACCAAGTTGACAGTAGGACTCAGACGCTTGGCGGCACGTGTGGATGTGGTTTTGAAATCGAAAGTCGATTTTGGTGATGCCAGTTCGAGTGAATTTGAAGGAATTACTTTTTCTAATATACCGGATAGAGTGCCTTTGGTATATGGCTTGCCTAGTGATTGTTTACCCAGTTCCTGGGCGTATGCCGATCCGGTTCTTCCTTATGGTGGAACGCCCATAACCAGAAATGTGGAACGTAAACTCACATTAGCTGATAATGCCGACTGTTTTAAAATAGATCCTACTTTATTGACCACTGAGGATAAAAATAACGATTTAGTCTGGGCTGTTAAAGTTAAAAAAGTAATTCTGCCATCTAGCTTCTTTTCATCGAAGTCCGACGAGACGAATGCGATAAATTTTACTGTTAACCTGATTGACAAGTATAGTCCTTCCTGCAAATTGAAGATTCTGTCCGACCCGGATTATACATTACCGGCAAATGCGAAACTTGATTTGACAGGTATCATAAGAGAACCTTTAGAAGTAAATATACAGCCTTCTCCGTGGATTGACGATGGAGATGATTGGGAAATATCAGGCGTCCGTGTTCTGAATGTATCGCATATACAGGCTAAGATGACGGATATGAACGGAGTCCGGATTTCTTTCTGGTCCAATATGCCGGTAGTGAAGGTGTTGGGCACAGTAAAGAAAGAAGGTGAAGCGAATGAAAGAGCAACTAATACAGTCTTTAACTGTTTGGCAGTAGATGATAATAATCCTGATCCTTATCGTTTCTTTTATGATTCGGCTTCGGGCAGCGGATATATGGATTTACTGGTTGACGGAACAAATACCACCGGTTTTGGTACGCATGACAGGACCGAGAATATGAGTGGTACATATACATTGACATTATCTGCAGCAGAGGATACTAATGGTAAGAATGCATTGCAGAGGAAGATAAAGGTTACCGTCACACAAGAAGGTTTGCGATTTGTGCACAATCCTACGGCAAATCAACATGGTTTGTTCAATGCAGCATTTTTTAAACATAACCAGAAAGGAGAACGTATTATAACAGGACAGCATCGATTGGATCAAACATGGTCTGTTAGTGTACCTGTTGCCTATCAAAACTGGCTTGTTGTGAGCGCGACTCCCAGCTTTGATCCGAATATTGGAACAGAATCACCAGGTGATGCGGAACATTATCCGGTAACTCTCAATCCGTATAGGGGAGAAGATGGTACTAGTATCTCAGGTCTCACCGGTCGTATATATTTCCGTATTGGCGTTAAGGAAAATGCCGATTTTGTACCAACTAAAGAATCCGAGCCTAAATTTGGATATATCAATTTGTCATATAATCCGGGATGGCGGACAACAATGAAAATTTATATTCGTCAGGGCGAAGCCGGTGCTTATATATATGCACCGGGGGATGCTATTTCGGGAACTGTATGGGGAGCGTGGAATGGAGGTACGGATATTACTACACATGTGAGAGAAGATATGCGTCTTTTATCGACGAATGCCCGTAGGGGAGCAGCTAAGTTCTCTGCTTTAAACCTGACAAGCGAGAGGTTAGCAGGGAATACGAATCCGGATTATGAGAATGTGAACGTAAAAGGTGCTCGTTTTGTAGACTTCCCTTCGCAGGCGGGTGCATTCTTTCAGTGGGCGGTCGATTTGAAAGGCACTACTTCCGGTATGACTGATTATTACCGCAGAGCTTTTAATCCCTCGAAGTCATATCTTGTTTCAGGATTCCCTTGGGGATATGGGGAATTTCCGATCATGTGGGATGGAGATGTCAGTGCTAATATTCCTGCATATAAAGAACAGTTTGAAGTTTGCCCTCCGGGATATCGTCGTCCGACAGATGGCTATACGGATAAAATATCTTATAATGGATATTATGATTATTTGCCGGATGAGGGTACTACGGGTACTGCCACGAATTATAAAGATCAAATAGAGTATTCAGAATTAAGGGTTTCTTTATTTAATGTACCTTTTGCAGGAAATGCGGCTTCAAGTGCAGACTACGCTACAGCTTTTACTACTCCTTTTGGTGGAACTGGTAATACAGGTCCTGGGACATATCCTTACGGAGCAAACAAAGATATGCTTGCCCGGAAACAACTAAAAGGAACAACTTATACATTTTATTCGGACGGATTTTTCGACAGACGTCCGATAAAAGAGGCTTCGAATGGAAACTATGGCGTATCATTAGGAAATAGTAATGTTGCTTATCAGGGAGTATTGTATTTTAATCCCGATTCCGGAACGAATGCATCTGTCTTTTTTCCGTCAGCCGGTCGTCTGAATAACACAAGTGGTGCTTTGGAAAGTAGGGGTAGTACCGGATACTATTGGTCGGCAAGTGTAGGTCCTCCTTATATGAGATCGGAATTGCAGAATCCACCTTATGACAGGAGAATACGTTATGGAGCCTGGTCGCTTGAGTCTGCATATAATTCTCATAATTTCAGATTGTCATATCAAGGTTTTGCTCAAAGTATACGTTGTGTGAAAGAATAAGAACTTTTCGGCTTACGATAAAAATACCGGAATATCATCCGTTGAGGGGTTGGCTTTTTAGTCAACCCCTTATTTGTGCGTACTCTCTAACAACAAAACTGCTGTTTTAAGAAGAAATCTTTATTTACTCTAATAAGATTCTAATAGGATTCTAACTATTCTCTAACAGGCTCTCCGAAGGGAGCCGTCTATCTTTGTGCCCGGAAATCCGGTTACTAACTTAACTTATGTTTAATTATGATGATGAAGAGAGAGTTACACACATTTATTATTGGCAGTGTGTTGTTTTTTACCGCATGCGGGGATAAACAGGAATCAGAGCAAAAAAGTGGCTATCGTATACAAGGTGACACGGTCTATATTGCAGATCCTCTTTTACTTGAAAAGATCAAAGTATCAGTGTCTGAACTGAAACCCTATTCCAAGAAGGTGATAACGTCCGGTGTGGTGCGTCCCATTCCTCCCCGTTATGCTTATGTTGCTCCTCCATTTGCAGGGAGAGTCACAAAATCTTATGTGCGTATCGGACAGTCGGTACGTCAGGGAACACCTTTATTTGAAATCAGTTCCCCCGACTTTACTTCTGCACAAAAGGAATACTTTCAGGCACTTTCGTCCAGGGAACTTGCTAAAAAAGATTTGAAACGCAAAGAAGATCTGATAAGGAATGGTGTCAGTTCGCAAAGAGAACTGGAAGAAGCCCAGAATGCTTTATTGATAGCAGATAAGGAGTTTGAAAACGCCTCTGCCGCATTGCGGGTATATCAGGTGGACAATCCGGCGGAAATGATATTGGGGCAACCGATGATTGTTCGTTCTCCTATTCCCGGGGAAGTGATAAAGGATAATATCGTAACAGGGCAATATCTGAAAGATGATACCGAACCGATAGCTATTGTTGCCGACCTGTCTAAGGTATGGATTGCGGCTCAGGTAAAGGAGAAAGATATCCGGTTTATAAATGAAGGCAGTAGTCTGGATATTGAAATTTCGGCATTGCCCGGTACGGTTATTAAAGGCAATGTGTATCATGTAGAGGAGGAGGTAGACGAGGAAACCCGGTCCATTCAGGTACTTTCGGTCTGTGATAATTTGAACGGACATCTGAAGCTGGGGATGTACACTACTGTCCACTTTCTGAGTGTTCCGGTCAGACAAATTCAAATCCCGGAGAAAGCGTTACTGCAGGGAGAAAAGGATAGCTATGTATTTGTGCAGATTGCTCCGTTGGTTTTCGTACGAACGTCGGTGACAGTGGAGACAACAGAAAACGGAATAGCGGTGATCAGCGAAGGATTGCGTCCCGGAGATAAGATAATCAGTGAAGGAGGATATTATTTAAAGTAAGAAATTATGAAGAAGGAATTAATGCTTTCAATTATACAAAAAAGATGGGTAATACTTTGCCTGTTTGTGATGATGTGTATCTTTGGATATTACTCATGGAAACAGCTTTCGATAGAAGCATATCCGGATATTGCAGATGTCACTTCCCAGGTGGTCACTCAAGTTCCCGGACTGGCTGCGGAGGAAGTGGAACAGCAGATAACCATTCCTTTGGAACGCGCTATTAATGGGCTGCCCGGTATGCACGTCATGCGGAGTAAGAGTACATTCGGGCTGTCAATGATTACCATTGTCTTTAAGGACGGGACAGAGGACTACTGGAGCCGCCAGCGCGTACAGGAAAGATTGAATGAAGTAGAATTGCCTTATGGAGCTGTTCCGGGACTTGATCCGCTGACATCTCCCGTAGGAGAAGTGTACCGTTATATCATAGAAAGTGACCAGCACTCATTACGCGAATTAACCGACCTTCAGAACTGGGTAATTATTCCCCGTATCAAGGAAGTGTCGGGAGTGGCTGATGTAACCAATTTCGGTGGGATCACTACTCAGTTCCAGGTTGAAGTAGATCCGTCCAAACTGGAACAATATAATTTATCTCTCAGCCAGGTTGTTGAAGCCATTGAGAATAACAATGCCAATGTGGGGGGAAGCGTGTTGAATCGTGGTGACTTGGGTTATGTGGTACGGGGAATTGGATTAATCGGAAATTTGGACGATTTGGGACATATTGTAGTGAGTACTACTTCCGGAGTTCCTGTCTTTCTGAATGATATAGGTTCTTTGAAGTATGGAAATCTTGAAAGAAAGGGAGTGCTGGGATATACGGACCGTACCCGCAACTACTCTGAGAGTCTGGAAGGAATTGTACTCCTTCTGAAACATGAGAATCCGTCTAAAGTACTGGAAGATATTCATGTGGCAGTTGATGAGTTAAATAATGAGACATTGCCGGAAGGAGTGAGGATACATACTTTTCTGGATCGTACCAACTTGGTGGATACTACTTTGAGTACCGTATCCCATACCTTGCTGATGGGTATGGCTTTGGTGGTTCTTGTGCTTATTCTGTTTCTAGGCAACTGGCGTGGTGCATTATTGGTATCTATAACGATTCCTGTGTCATTGCTTATCGCTTTTATTCTTATGCATCTGACGGATATTCCGGCTAACCTTCTGTCGCTTGGCGCTATTGATTTCGGTATTATTGTGGACGGCGCTATCGTTATGCTGGAAACGATCCTTAAGAAACGTGAGGATAATCCCAAACAATATCTCGAAGAAAAAAGCATGGCGCAACGCGCCAAAGAAGTGGGTCGGCCTATTCTTTTCTCAACCATTGTCATTATTACGGCATACCTTCCGCTGTTTGCCTTTGAACGTGTTGAACGCAAACTTTTTACTCCAATGGCATTTACGATGAGCTATGCAATGATTGGAGCACTGTTGGTTGCGCTCTTATTGATTCCGGGACTTGCCTATGCAATCTATCGTAAACCACATAAAATATATAAGAATAAATGGCTGGACAGACTAAAGGATAAATACATTCGTACCATTACAAGATTTCTGGAAGCTCCCTTAAAAGCCATCATTCCATCAGGACTGATTCTGACAGCGGGGATCGTGTTGAGTGTTGTCGTAGGAAAAGACTTCCTTCCGGAGCTGGATGAAGGTTCGATATGGTTACAGGTTAATCTGCCACCCGGAATTTCCGTAGAAAAGTCACGGGAGTTATCCGATACTTTGCGTGCCCGTACGATGAAGTATTCCGAAGTAACTTATATTATGGTACAGGCGGGAAGGAATGACGACGGAACTGATCCGTTCACCCCTTCACATTTTGAAGTGTCCATCGGTATTAAGCCTTATGATGAATGGCCGAAAGGAAAAACTAAAAAGGATTTGATTCATGAACTGGAAGAAGAATATAAGTTACTTCCCGGTTTTAAAGTAGGATTTAGCCAACCTATGATAGACGGGGTGATGGATAAGATAGCCGGGGCCCATAGTGAACTGGTGGTGAAAGTATATGGCGAAGATTTTCGTGAAACACGTCGTATTGCCGAAGAAATAACCAAGGCATTAGGAACTGTGCGAGGGGCTGTTGATCTGGATATTGATCAGGAACCACCCTTGCCACAGTTACAGATCAGTATGAATCGTGATGCCATAGCCCGTTACGGATTAAATGTATCCGATGTAGCGGATCTGATTGAAGTGGCTGTCGGAGGTAAAGCTATCGCACAACTTTATCAGGGTGACCGCCAGTATGGCATCACCTGTAAGTATAAAGAGGAAGCGCGGAATACTCCGGAGAAAATAGCCGGACTTATGTTGACTTCTTCCACCGGTGCAAAGATACCTCTTTCTCAGGTTGCCGATGTCAGATTGAGTGTCGGCGAAAGTACGATTACCAGGGAAATGAACAGACGCCATTTGACGGTAAAGCTGAATTTGCGCGGTCGTGACCTGACATCTTTTCTGAATGAAGCCCAGAATACGATCAATGAGAAAGTACATTATGACAAGAATAAATATACCATCAAATGGGGAGGGGCCTTCGAAAATCAAAAACGGGCTTATACACGTCTTGCTGTCATTATACCGCTGACACTGACGGGGATGTTTATACTGCTTTATGTCACGTTCGGGAAGTTCCGGCAGGCAGGACTGGTATTGGCTATTGTTCCTCTGGCACTTTTCGGAGGTATGCTTGCTCTTAATGTGCGTGGTATGACGCTGAATGTATCTTCTGCCGTAGGATTTATAGCGATGTTCGGGCTTTCCATACAAAATGGAATTATCATGGTATCGCAGGTCAATGGGCTGCGCAGGGGAGGAATGGAACTCCGGAAATCGGTCATAGAAGGGGCACGCCAGCGTTTCCGACCTATTCTGATGACTTCGGTCACTACGATACTCGGACTTTTCCCGGCTTCGTTGGCAACTGGAATCGGTAGTGATGTACAGCGTCCGCTGGCAACAGTGATTGTGTATGGATTGATGTTTTCAACCCTTATTTCTATGTTTCTGCTTCCGGTTTTCTATTATCTGGTTGAGAACAATGTTTTAAATAAAAAGAAGAACGATGAAAAAGAATATACGATATAATATAGTGCTCTTGCTGTTAATGGTGGAAGCCGTACTCATTCCGGCTTTTGCGCAAATGCCTGAAATAAAGCTGGGGCAGTCTATTTCTTTCGAAGAATATCTGAATCGGGTAGCGAAAAAGAACCTGAGTTATTTAGCCGAAAAACTCAATGTGAGTATTGCTGATGCGGAAGTAATTGCCCGGAAAATCTTTCCGGACCCGGAGTTGGAATTTGAAGCAGGTAATGAGACTTTCTCGTTGGGAGTTTCCTATTCATTAGAAATGGGAAATAAAAGGGGAGCACGTATTAAGTTGGCGCGGACTCAGGCAGAATTGGAGAAACTGGTCCTGCAACAGGGCTTTCAGGATTTGAGGGCGGAGGCTGCCGACCTTTTTCTAGAAGCAATTCTTCAGCGCGAATTACTTGAAGTACAGAAAAGTTCTTATGAGTATATGTATCAGCTGAGTCAGTCAGATAGTTTACGCTATGTTTCGGGAGAGATTACGGAGAATGATGTCCGGCAGTCAAAACTGGAAACTGTCACCTTGCTTAATACTGTTTACAGTCAGGAGGCGGCTTATCATTCCGCTTTGGTTTTGTTGAATAAACACATGGGGATGAGTGCTGATACGCTTCATATCCCTTTGGGAAATTGGGAAGAGCTAAGCAGGGACTTTGCTCTGTCTGATTTGGTCAAAGCGGGACTGGATAATCGCATCGACCTGCTTGTTGCTCAAAAAAGTACTGAAGTTACTACCCGGGAATATAAACTGACGAGAGCGGAACGCAGACCCGATATCGGAGTATCTGTTTCTTATGAAAGAAACTGGAACGGCTTTCTTCCTCCGTCCCGTTCTGCTACTGCCGGTGTATCTGTTCCTCTGACATTCTCGAATATAAATAAAGGAGCTGTAAAAGCTGCAAAGTTTCGGATTGCCCAATCGGAGATAATGGAAAGAGATATGGAATTGCAGATACAGGCAGAGATAACCCAGGCCTGGTTCAACTATGAGGCTGAAAAGAAAAAGATAGCTCAATATAAAGCCGGTGTACTTGAAGACTCGCAGAAGGTGCTCGACGGAATGGTATATAAATACAAACGGGGAGAAACGAGTATTCTTGATGTACTGGTTGCCCAGCGTACTTATAATGAAGTGCAACAGGAGTATCTGGAAACAATGAAAGGATATGCCGCTTCACTAGTAGCATTGGAAAGAGCTTGTGGTATATGGGATATATGCTTTTGACAGTTAAATATCCGGCTTTACTATTGTGAATTGCAGCAAAGCTGGATATTTGTATGGTTACCAGTCAGCGGTTTCACGCTTTATGTTAAATCATTGTGCGATATTCCTCCTGTTTTTTCTTAGGGAGTTTTTTTGATCACTTCTTCCACAGAGTGGTCAATAAGTTCTTTGATAAGTTTGTCACTCAGGTTTATTTACTTATCTGTTTTCCGAACTTTAATCCGTACTACTGTGTCATTTTGACGAGACTGGACAATGTTTTATTACTTTCGATTGTGTATCTTTGCTGTAGTTAAAATGGACAACCGGAATTTATATACTAATAAACAGAATATTATGGAAGCGAAGTATATCACTCTGACTAAAGAGAATATCGAAAAAGAACATATTTGCTGTGCTTTCTCCGATAAGAAATGTAAGGATAGCTATGAGTTGAAAAAGACATGGCTGAAAAATGAGTTTGAGAATGGCTATGTTTTCAGACGGCTTGACGAACGTGCAAAAGTATTTATAGAATATGGACCTGCCGAAAAAGCTTGGGTTCCGGTTAATGCACCTAACTATTTAATGATAAACTGTTTTTGGGTTTCAGGAAAATATAAAGGATGCGGGCATGGCAAAGCACTATTACAGTCTGCTGTCGAGGATGCCAAAGCACAGGGTAGGGATGGCTTGGTGACTGTGGTCGGTACCTCTAAATTTCATTTTATGGGTGATGCGAAATGGTTATTACGTCAGGGGTTTGAGACGATAGAAAAACTACCCTATGGTTTCAGTCTTTTGGCTTTGAAGATAAATCCGGCAGCTCCTGATTCGTCATTCAATGGAACAGTATCAAGTGGAGAATGTGAGGAAAAAGAAGGTGTAGTCGTTTATTATACACATCGTTGTCCGTTTGCAGAGTTTCATGTCCGTAATTCTTTAGTGAGTGTGACTGAGAACAAAGGTATTCCATTGAAGATAGTCAGATTGGAAACGATGGCACAAGCACAAAATGCACCTACACCTGCTACTATCTTTTCTCTTTTCTATAAAGGAAAGTTTGTAACGACGGATTTGAGTGCATGTATGGAGCAACGGTTTGATAAAGCGTTGGGATTATAATCTTTCTTATTACAGTATGTGTTTCTCTTTTTTGATTTTCTGTTTTTGTGTTGTTTTGCTCTGATGAGTGTGGCGGGTTAATAATTGTCTGGTGTTTATTTAGACTGGTCGGTTCGATTTTTCATGTGCTGCTCTGATCTTATGCAGATTCATTAATAGAATCGGCAGTTTATTTATATGTTGAGATGTTTTGTTTTATGTATGTGACATATGCTTGATTTTTAGTATTTTATTGTATGTGGTTGGTGGGGAAAACTTGATGGCTCCTGACTTTTATAATCACTAACTTTTCTTATTTTAGTTCATTCAAATATGTTCAATTCTTGCATTTTATGAAACTATGTTTTACTTTTGGGGAGTAAAATCATTGGGATTATAATGAAAAGTATTCGCTCGGTTATTTGTTTTTGTTTGTTTTTGTTTGTGTTTAACCAGCTCCTTTTCGCCGACAAAACTATAGAGAATGATTCGCTATATACCAGTGAGTATATAAGCCGAATTTATATGGCAGAACCTGAACGGGCTTTAAGTTTGTTGGATGGAGCTGAAAGTAAGAAGACTATCCCTCTGCGTATTATACATGAATTACGCAGCAGGGTTTATCGTAATATGTATATGACTAAACTGGCTTTTTTGTATGCCAAAAAGTCTTATTTGCTGGATTCCGTTTCTCAGAAAGATCCTAAGCACTTGTTGACCATGACTGTCGACCTGGCAGAATTAGCAGTGCTTATGAGTGACCATAAAGAGAGTATGAGGTATGCTCTTGATGGTATCAAGCTAGCACAAAAAGAAAAGGATAAAGGGGCTGAAAGTAAGCTGTTGTTTTGCATTGGTGAAAATAGATGGCAATTGTCTTTCAAAGAGGAGGCATATGACTATTTTGACAAAGCTATCAAATTGCTTCAAGGTACAAGTTCCCAATTGGAAATGGCTATGCTTTCATACTTTTATGGGATGAAAATGGATTATCTGCTCAATGATTCCCGTAGTAAAGAAGCATTGGAGGTTGGGTTGAAGCGCGAAAAGCTACTTAAAGATATAGCTAAATTACCGGAAAAAACAAAAGGCTTTCTTGATCTGCAATATACTTACTTGTATGCAAAAATGTCGTATATCTGCTATCTGGAAGGAAAGTATGATCAGGCGGAAAAATATTATCAACAATATTTGTCGACAGAGAATTCACAGACACCGGATGGAAAAACCTATGCGATACCTTATCTGCTAGTGTCTAAACAATATCAGAAAGTCGTTGATCAATGTCAGGATTTTAAGAAATTGATGCAAGAGCAGGATACTGTCAACTTGCAGTATATTAGTATCCTTCAGAAAGAGGTGAAAGCTTATAAAGGCTTGAAGGATTTTGAAAAAGTAGCAGCATTACGTGAGTCTATTATTTCTATTATTGATGGTATTAACAGCAAGGATAAGCAGAATGCGGCTTTGGAATTAAATGCTATTCATAAAGCTGACGAGCAGGAAGAATATATTGCCGAACAGACTTTACAGTTAAGAATCAGAAACATATCACTTGCTTTTTGGGGATGTGTCACTTGTCTCATTTTATTTGTGCTATGGCGGATTTGGCGTCATACGATTATTGTTAAATATAAAAACAAAATGCTGGCAAAGTTTATCAATGAGAAACTGGCTGGAAAAGTAGAGAACAAACAATTATTCATAGATGGAGATGCGGAAGATCCGATAGCTGTTCCATTGGACTTGGAACCGGAAACTGGCTTTTCCGAAAAAGACGATTTATCTCCGGATGAAGTAGTGGAGAGTAGGGAGGAAGAGGATGAGAATAAGAAAATTTTCAAAGAACTGAATCGTATTGTTGTTCAGGATCAGTTATATCTGTCTCCGGAATTGTCGAGAGAGGATCTGGCTCAGATTGTACATTTGAATAATGCGCGTTTCGCCCGGATGATCAAGGAAAACACCGGAACTAATTTCAACGGGTATATTAATGAACTTCGTATTAACTATGCGATTCAGTTATTGAAGCAACATCCCAATTATACCATTCGTGCGATAGCTGATGAAGCCGGATTTAATAGTACGCCTATTCTGTACAGTATGTTCAAGAAAAAGACTGGTATGACTCCTTACGAATTTAAAAAAGCGCAGGAATCCTTAGGTTGATTTTGGCTTTTTCGATAAACAATTTTCCGTTTTATCGGTTTATTCTTATGATAACTAAATATAAACGGAAATGGTGCAAGTTAGGATAAAGCGAGTGTACGAAGACTTTTCAGAGACCGACGGATATCGGGTGCTGGTAGATAAACTCTGGCCACGTGGAATCAAAAAAGAATGGTTGAAATATGATTACTGGGCAAAAGATATAACGCCTTCCGCAGCACTGCGCAGATGGTTTCATGAAGATATTCCGGGTCACTGGAATGATTTTGTCGTAATGTATCAGAAGGAACTGGAAGCTTCTCAGGCTGTTGCCGATTTTCTGACTCTTATCAAACCTCATCTGGTGATCACTTTGCTTTATGCATCCAAAGAACCGGTTTATAATCATGCCCGAATCCTTCGTGATTATTTGGAAATGCATCTGAAAGAGTGAAATTAAAGTAATTTTTATCTCTTTCCGCTTTCAGTCGTTCACTCAATTTCCTACCTTTGTAATCTAAATCAAAATCGTGTGTCCATGAAGTATAAATTATTAGTTCTTGATGTAGACGGAACGCTTCTCAATGATGCAAAAGAAATTAGTAAACGTACATTGGCTGCTTTGCTGAAAGTTCAGCAGATGGGAGTACGTATCGTGTTGGCATCCGGCCGACCGACTTACGGTCTGATGCCTTTAGCCAAATCCCTAGAACTCGGAAATTATGGAGGTTATATCCTTTCTTATAATGGTTGCCAGATAATTAATGCTCAAAACGGAGAAATACTGTTTGAGCGGAGGATTAATCCGGAAATGTTGCCTTATCTGGAAAAGAAGGCAAGAAAAAATAATTTCGCACTGTTCACTTACCATGATGATACGATCATTACTGACACTCCGGAGAATGAACATATCCAGAATGAAGCTCGCTTGAATAATTTGAAAGTGATCAAGGAAGAGGAATTTTCTGTAGCAATTGACTTTGCTCCGTGTAAGTGTATGCTTGTCAGCGATGACGAGGAAGCGTTGGTTAGTCTGGAAGGACACTGGAAGAGACGGTTGAACGGAGCTTTGGATGTTTTCCGTTCCGAACCTTATTTTCTGGAAGTAGTGCCGTGTGCGATTGATAAAGCCAACACATTGGGAGCTTTATTGGAAGAACTGGATGTGAAGCGTGAAGAAGTCATCGCTATAGGAGACGGTGTGTGCGATGTAACGATGATTCAGCTGGCAGGACTGGGAGTGGCGATGGGGCATTCGCAGGATTCGGTAAAGGTCTGTGCGGATTATGTGACAGCTTCCAATGAGGAAGACGGAGTGGCTCTGGCTGTCGAAAAGGCGATAATAGCGGAAGTTCGCGCTGCAGAGATTCCTTTGGACCAGTTGAATGCACAGGCGCGTCACGCATTGATGGGTAATCTGGGTATCCAATATACATATGCCGACGAAGACCGTGTAGAGGCGACGATGCCGGTAGATCACCGTACCCGTCAGCCGTTCGGTATTTTGCACGGTGGAGCTACGCTTGCATTGGGAGAAACAGTTGCCGGACTCGGCTCGATGATTCTCTGTCAGCCGGATGAAATTGTGGTAGGAATGCAGGTCAGCGGAAATCATATATCTTCTGCGCACGAAGGTGATACAGTACGTGCAGTAGCGACGATTGTACACAAAGGACGTTCCTCCCATGTATGGAATGTGGACGTTTTTACTTCAACCAATAAACTGGTGTCCTCTATACGGGTGGTCAACAGTGTGATGAAAAAAAGATGATTGACGAAAAAAGTAACTTGACAACTATTGATGCACTTATTCAGCGGAAACAGCCCTTTGCTGTTTATCGTGTTCCCGGGGAGAAGTATCCTCGTCTGTTGACAGAAGATGTCGGAGCTGTCCGCCTGATTTTCGATTTGAAAGAACTGAATGGACAAAGAGGATTTGTGATTGCTCCGTTCCGTGTAGATAAGTCATGTCCGATTGTGTTGATACAGTCCGACAGGACTGGACAACCGTTGCCTATGGAAATCGTGGCAGAGGAAGAGCAGGGCTTGCAAAGTTATCCGGAGGAATCTTTTCATACCCTTTGTACTGGGAAGTATGCGACCTGTTTTCATACATTTATTGAAGCCTTGCGTGATGCTACCTTTGATAAACTGGTGCTTTCCCGTAGTCTCACTATTGGAAAGAATCCGGAGTTTTCCCCTTCAGCTGTTTTTCGTGCAGCTTGTCAACGTTATATTCATTCCTATATCTATCTGTGTTATACTCCTCAGACGGGCGTGTGGCTGGGAAGTACCCCCGAAATTATATTGTCGGGCGAAAAAAATGAATGGAACACAGTTGCCCTGGCAGGAACTCAACCTTTGCAGAATGGTAAACTTCCGCAAGTATGGGATGACAAAAACCGTCAGGAGCAGGATTATGTGGCGTCCTATATCCGTCGGCAGCTTCTTTCGCTGGGCATTCGCTCCACAGAGAGCGGACCTTATCCGGCTTATGCCGGTGCCCTGTCACATCTGAAAACTGATTTCCATTTCTCTTTGAAAGATAATAAAAATCTGGGAGACCTTCTGAAAGTCCTGCATCCGACTCCTGCCGTGTGCGGACTGCCTAAAGAAGAAGCCTACCGGTTCATTTTGGAAAATGAAGGGTACGATCGTAAGTATTATTCCGGTTTTATCGGTTGGCTCGATCCGGAGGGACGCACAGATTTGTATGTGAATCTGCGTTGCATGCACATTGAAGACGAGCAATTGACACTGTATGCCGGTGGCGGATTGTTAGCCTCTTCAGAGTTGAATGATGAATGGCAGGAAACGGAAAAGAAATTGCAGACCATGAGGCGTATTCTTGTGTCTGCTCCAATAATGATGAATCACTAACAAGCTAATCACTATCAATATGTATTCGGACAAGAAAAATATACTCCAGTTGGTCGCGCTGCTTGAGGCGCATGGAATTACGAAAGTAGTGTTATGTCCCGGTAGCCGTAATGCACCTATTGTGCATACGCTGTCTACTCATCCGGGTTTTACTTGTTATGCTATGACGGATGAACGGAGTGCCGGTTATTTTGCGATTGGTCTTGCGCTGAATGGCGGGCATCCTGCTGCCGTTTGCTGTACTTCCGGTACAGCGTTGCTCAATCTTCATCCTGCTGTGGCAGAAGCGTATTATCAGAATATACCTTTAGTTGTTATCTCTGCCGATCGGCCTGCTGCCTGGATTGGACAGATGGCGGGACAGACATTGCCGCAGCCCGGTGTTTTTCAGACATTGGTGAAGAAGTCGGTAAACCTTCCGGAGATTCAGACAGAAGAGGATGAATGGTACTGTAACCGCTTGGTGAATGAAGCCTTGCTGGAAACCAACCATCATGGAAAAGGTCCGGTACATATTAATATTCCTATATCCGAACCTTTGTTCCAGTTTACGGTGGAGTCGCTTCCCGAAGTACGTGTCATTACGCGCTATCAGGGGCTGAATGTATACGACCGGGATTACAATGACCTGATCGAACGCTTGAACAGATATCAGAAGCGGATGATTATTGTCGGACAGATGAACTTGATTTACTTGTTTGAGAAACGGCATACCAAATTGTTATATAAACATTTCGTGTGGCTGACCGAGCATATCGGTAATCAGACAGTACCCGGTATTCCAGTGAAGAATTTTGATGCGGCGCTTTATGCGATGCCCGAAGAGAAAACCGGCCAGATGACTCCCGAGTTATTGATTACTTATGGCGGACATGTGGTTTCCAAGCGGTTGAAAAAATATCTTCGGCAGCATCCGCCTAAAGAACATTGGCATGTGTCTGCTGATGGAGAAGTGGTTGACCTTTACGGTTCTCTGACTACCGTCATCGAAATGGACCCGTTTGAGTTTCTGGAGAAAATAGCTCCATTGCTGGATAACCGCGTGCCGGAGTATCCCCGTGTATGGGAGAATTATTGCAAGACCATTCCCGAACCGGAGTTCGGATATTCGGAAATGTCGGCTATCGGTGCTTTGATAAAAGCATTGCCGGAATCATGTGCATTGCATCTGGCAAATAGTTCTGTTATCCGCTATGCTCAGTTATACCAGGTTCCTTCTACGATTGAGGTATGCTGTAATCGGGGTACAAGTGGCATCGAAGGCTCGTTGTCCACGGCAGTGGGATATGCCGCCGGTTCGGATAAACTAAATTTTATAGTTATAGGTGACCTTAGTTTCTTTTATGATATGAATGCTTTGTGGAACATCAATGTCCGTCCCAATCTACGCATTCTTTTGCTGAATAACGGAGGAGGGGAGATTTTCCATACATTACCCGGACTGGATATGTCGGGTACATCGCACAAGTATATTACAGCCGTTCACAAGACATCTGCCAAAGGATGGGCGGAAGAACGCGGATTCCTTTATCAACGGGTAGAGAATGAAGAACAGCTTGCCGAAGCGATGAAAACCTTCACACAACCGGAAGCCATGGAACAACCGGTTCTGATGGAAGTATTCAGCAATAAAAATAAAGATGCACGTATACTGAAAGATTATTATCATCAACTAAAACAAAAATAGATTATGTCAACACAAAGAGAATGGACAACCATCAGAGAATACGAAGATATCCTCTTTGATTACTATAATGGGATTGCCCGCATCACCATTAACCGTGAACGCTATCGAAATGCATTTACTCCGACTACAACGGCTGAAATGAGTGACGCATTGCGCATTTGCCGGGAAGAAGCGGATATTGATGTGATCGTGATTACGGGAGCTGGTGACAAGGCTTTCTGTTCGGGCGGTGACCAGAATGTGAAAGGGCGTGGCGGCTATATCGGCAAGGACGGTGTTCCCCGTCTGAGTGTTCTGGATGTACAGAAACAAATCCGCAGCATTCCGAAACCGGTAATTGCTGCCGTAAATGGATTTGCCATTGGTGGCGGACACGTGCTTCATGTAGTTTGCGATTTATCGATTGCTTCGGAGAATGCGATCTTCGGACAGACCGGTCCTCGCGTAGGTAGCTTTGATGCAGGTTTCGGAGCCTCTTATCTGGCTCGTGTCGTCGGTCAGAAGAAGGCACGTGAGATATGGTTCCTTTGCCGGAAATACAATGCGCAGGAAGCGTTGGATATGGGATTGGTGAATAAAGTAGTTCCATTGGAGCAACTGGAGGATGAGTATGTGCAATGGGCGGAAGAAATGATGCTGCTCAGTCCGTTGGCCTTGCGGATGATTAAAGCCGGATTGAATGCCGAACTGGACGGCCAGGCAGGTATTCAGGAGCTGGCAGGGGATGCGACCTTGCTTTACTATCTGACGGATGAGGCTCAGGAAGGAAAGAATGCATTTCTGGAGAAACGTAAACCTAACTTTAAGAAATATCCGAAGTTCCCTTAAACGATGGATTGTAAAATAGACATTATTCCGCAGGTGCTTCATTTCAAGCAGCCGGCCGGAACTTCACGAGGCACATACACAACGCGAAAAGTCTGGTATCTTCATTTTACTGCTCCCGAATTTCCCAATCGGGTAGGGATCGGGGAGTGCGCTCCTCTGCCAAATCTTAGCTGTGATGATCTTCCCGATTACGAGGAAGTGCTGGCTAAAATCTGCCGGCAGGTAGAGAATCAGGGAGGCAAGCTGGACATGGAAGCTCTATGCAAGTACCCTTCCATCCTTTTTGGCTTGGAGACAGCCATTCGTCACTTTTTTGAAGGAAGTTGGGCTTTGTGGGACACACCCTTCTCACGTGGGGAAGCAGGTATTCCGATAAACGGGCTTATCTGGATGGGTGACTTTAATAGAATGCTTGCTCAGATAGAGAAGAAGATGGAGGCGGGATTCCGCTGTATAAAGTTGAAGATCGGTGCCATCAACTTTGAAGAAGAACTGGCTTTACTCCAACATATCCGCTCTCACTATTCTTCTAAAGATATAGAATTGCGTGTAGATGCCAACGGAGCATTCTCGCCAACAGATGCGATGGAGAAATTGAAACGCTTGTCCGAACTGGACTTACATTCGATAGAACAGCCCATTCGTGCCGGACAATGGGAAGAAATGGCACGTCTTACTTCCGAATCTCCTTTGCCGATAGCTTTGGATGAGGAACTGATAGGCTATAATACCTGGGAAGAAAAGCAAAGATTACTTTCGGCTATCCGTCCGCAATATATTATTATCAAACCTTCTCTTCATGGCGGATTAGCCGGTGGCGAGGAGTGGATTGCAGAAGCGGAGAAACTGAATATCGGTTGGTGGATAACTTCTGCTCTGGAGTCTAATATCGGTCTGAATGCTATCGCTCAATGGTGTGCTACTTTTCAGAATCCATTGCCGCAAGGGTTAGGCACCGGGTTACTCTTTACAGATAATGTAGAGATGCCTCTTGAAATCAGAAAAGATTGTTTGTGGTTTTGTAAATGATGATATTCGACCGACAAAAACAGCGTTTGTTGCTGGAGGGAAAGGAATATACTCCGGGCGATATACATAGCCTTGTAGCAGAAGGTGAGGGAAACCACCCTTCTGCTATATGGGACTTGTATCTTTTTCTAAACGAATGGTTTAATGATGATCCTGTGATCACTGTACATACTTCCGGTTCTACGGGGGCACCTAAAGAATTGCTTGTTCGCAAAGATCAGATGATACAGAGTGCACGCCTGACTTGTGAGTTTCTGGATTTAAAGCAGGGTGAAACGGCATTATTGTGTATGAACCTTCGCTATATCGGGGCGATGATGGTAGTCGTCCGTTCTTTGATTGCCGGGTTGAATCTTATAGTACGTCGGGCTTCCGGTCATCCATTGGCAGATGTGGACACTCCTTTAAGGTTTGCGGCTATGGTGCCTTTGCAGGTGTATAATACATTTCAGATACCCGAAGAGAAAGAGAAATTAAAGCAAACGGAGATTTTAATTATAGGAGGCGGAGCAGTTGACAAGGCTTTAGAGGAAAAAATCAGAAATCTGTCCAATGCTGTTTATTCAACTTACGGGATGACGGAAACCCTTTCTCACATCGCTCTTCGCCGTCTGAATGGCGCAGCAGCATCCGATCGTTATTATCCTTTTTCATCCGTAGAGTTGTTTTTGTCTTCAGAAAATACTTTGATGATTGATGCTCCGCTTGTCTGCGATGATACTCTGCAGACAAATGATATTGCCCGCATTTATCCGGACGGTAGTTTTACGATTCTGGGAAGAAAGGATAATGTAATCAATAGCGGAGGAATTAAAGTGCAGGCAGAAGAGATCGAAAAGTTACTTCAGTCGTTTATTCCTGTCCCGTTTGTAATCACTTCCGTTCCGGATCAACGTTTGGGGCAGGCTGTTACTTTATTGATAGAAGGGCAGATGGAAATAAGTGCGCTAGAGACTAAATTGGAATCAGTCTTAGCACCTTATTATCGTCCTAAATATATTTATCAGGTAAATCATATTCCTCAAACGGGAAATGGGAAGATTAATCGTAAAGAGTGCCGTGTTTTAGCAGAGAGCTTACAGTTGCTCGGGAGACAGGAATAATAAAAATAGCGGGAGGTAATCTTTCAACTCGTTCCGCAGGAGTTCCATTGTTTTTTGTTTATACCGATTAATGGATTTTACGCTGAGATTCATTTCTTCGGCAATTTCCGCATGTGTTTTGCCTTCAAAGAAACTTTTCATAACTTACGGAAATATATAGCCATAAAAATGGAGTTTACCCATTGGAGGATTCATTGATGGTGATCCATTGGACATGACGGATGGGTAAGAAGTTCCGACTACCCCTTTGTGGAATTTTTATGATTTGCAAAAAGATCCGAAGGAAGACCATAATGTGAATAATGATGAAGGAGTATGCCTTTATTATAAAGCAGATGAAATAGGAAATAATGAAATTGCGAGAAGAAGTGGGAGATACGGATGAGAAATATCCCCGGATACATTAGTTTGTATACTGTCTAGATACAAAAAAAACTAAATAACAATATACTAGAGTCATATATCAGGATATTAAACTTATTTTTGCACCCATTAAACCCCCTAATTGAATAAACATGAAAAAACACTCGACCTTAGTCGCTGCCATTCTGGCAATTTCCGGCTCACTGACAGGATGCCAGGAAGTCAAATCACCAGAACCTGTTTTACCCATCCCGCAAGAGAAACAAGTCAATTGGCAAAAGATGGAAACTTATGCCTTTGTACATTTCGGTCTCAATACTTTTAATGACCGCGAATGGGGATATGGCGACTCTGATCCGAAAACTTTCAATCCTGCACGTCTGGATTGCGAACAATGGGTGCAGACTTTTGTCAACTCTGGTATGAAAGGAGTGATTCTGACAGCCAAGCATCATGATGGCTTTTGTTTGTGGCCTACCCAGCTGACTGAATATTGTATTCGAAATACTCCTTACAAAGATGGTAAAGGAGACATCGTCCGTGAACTTTCCGATGCCTGCAAGAAGTATGGGATTAAGTTTGCCGTATATCTTTCTCCGTGGGACAGACATCAGGCTAATTACGGCACTCCGGAATATGTAGATTATTTCTATAAACAACTTCACGAGTTGCTGACTAATTATGGAGACGTATTCGAAATCTGGTTTGATGGAGCCAATGGAGGCGACGGTTGGTATGGAGGAGCGAAAGATGCACGTACCATTGATCGCAAAACATATTATGATTATCCGCGAGCTTACAAAATGATCGATGAACTGCAACCGCAAGCCGTGATATTCTCCGATGGAGGACCGGGTTGCCGTTGGGTAGGAAATGAGAGTGGATTTGCCGGAGCTACTAACTGGTCTTTCCTTCGGGCAGGCGAAGTATATCCGGGTTATCCCAAATATCGTGAACTACAGTATGGTCATGCGGACGGAAACCAATGGGTGGCTGCCGAATGTGATGTATCTATCCGTCCGGGATGGTTCTATCATCCGGAAGAAGACAATAGAGTGAAGACAGTCGATCAATTGACGGATTTGTATTACCGGAGTGTAGGTCATAATGGTACTTTATTATTGAATTTCCCGGTAGATCGCAATGGTTTGATTCATCCGACGGACTCTTTGAATGCAGTAACGTTCCATCAGCGGGTTCAGAAAGAATTGGCAGACAACTTATTGAGTAAAGCCAAAGTTTCAGCTTCCGATGAGCGTGGAGGTCAGTTCAATGTCCGTGCCTTGACAGATGGACAGTATGACACCTATTGGGCTACCAATGACAGCGTCATGGCGGCTGATCTGACTTTTACTTTCGAACAGCCGACAAAGATGAACCGAGTTATGATTCAGGAGTATATACCTTTGGGACAGCGTGTTAAATCCTTTGTAGTCGAATATAAGAAAGGAGATCAGTGGTTGTCGGTCAAATGTAATGAAGAAACTACGACTGTAGGTTACAAACGTCTGTTGCGTTTTGAAACGATAGAGACGGAACAGCTGCGTATACGCTTTACAGATGCCCGTGCGTGCTTGTGTATCAATGAAGCAGGAGCTTATTATGCTCCCGACGCTACGGAAAGTTACACATCTGCCACTTCGGAGTTGAGGAGTTTTCCGTTTACTATCGTGGGCGTTGATGAGGAGGAAGTCAAGAAATGCAGCGATAAAGACGATCAGACTACTGCTTTTATCCCCGGGAAAGAAATCGTGATTGATCTCGGTGAAAGCCGTACCCTTCATTCATTCTACTATTTGCCCGATCAGAGTGAGTACAGTAAAGGTTTGATTTCATCTTACGAATTGTCTGCCGGTTCGACTGAAGAAACGATGCAGGTTATTGCAAAAGGAGAATTCTCGAATATCCGCAATAATCCGATTCTTCAGAGTGTATACTTTAGTCCTGTTGAAGCCCGTTTTCTTAAATTGAAAGCGACACGTATGGTGGACGAAAGTGATTCTTTAGGATTAGCCGAAGTGGGATGTCAATAATCCACTCAGAGTTCAAGTCATAAACGAAAAGTGGGACGTATTGCTTTACGATACGTTCCACTTTTACTCACTTTCACTTAAAACCTAAACCTTGTATTTACTTGCTGTTATAAGCCGTCAACATCCAAACCATCTTTTCTTGTTCTTTCAGATAATCGCTCATCATCGAAACGGTTACTTCATCTCCGGCTTGTGAAGCGATAGACAGAATCTTGCGTTCTTCACCGATCAGATAACTGATAGACTGTAGTATGTTATCCAGTGCCTGTTCTCCGTTGCTTACCTTATCCACTTCGTTAATATTGGCTACTTTCAGATAATCACTGAATTTGTTGGCAGGAGTACCGCCCAGCATCAGGATACGTTCTGCGATTTCGTCCACTTTTTCGGCAGTGTCATCATACATCTTTTCGAATTGGCTGTGAAGTACGAAGAAGTCATGCCCTTTGATATTCCAGTGGAAACCGCGGAGGTTGGTGTAATATACTTGGAAGTCTGCCAGTAATTGTTGCAAAGATGCTACTACGTTGTTTGCTCCCGATTCGTTCAATTTGATAAATTCTAAAGTTTTCATATTCTATTTGTTTTTAATGATTTATATTCGTTTTCTTTTTTTTCTGTACTGCAAAGATAAGGCGGAAAATGCTTGTTGTCAAACTGATAATTTCTATCTTTGCATAGAAGAAATCTATAACTTAATCATATTTGATAGATGACGATACAACAATTAGAATATATATTGGCGGTTGACCAGTTCCGTCATTTTGCCAGAGCGGCGGAATATTGCCGCGTGACGCAGCCCACGCTGAGTGCTATGATCCAGAAACTGGAAGATGAGCTGGGAGTGAAGTTGTTTGACCGTACGGTGCAGCCGGTCTGTCCCACAGCGATTGGAGAAAAGATCATTGATCAGGCACGTGTCATTCTGGCACAGACAGCGCAGGTGAAAGAAATAATCAGTGAAGAGAAACAGTCATTGGCAGGCGTGTTCCGTTTGGGGGTATTGCCTACCATAGCACCCTATTTACTTCCCCGCTTCTTCCCCCAACTGATGGAAAAGTATCCGGAACTGGATATACGTGTCACAGAAATGAAAACACAGAATATCCAGCAGGCATTGCATGCCGGAGATATTGATGCCGCAATTATAGCCAGCAAATTGGAAGACACTTTCCTGAAAGAAGAAACACTTTTCTATGAAACATTCTTCGGATATGTATCCTGCAAAGAACCTCTGTTCAAGCACGACGTGATACGCACTTCCGATATAACGGGCGAACGTCTCTGGCTATTGGACGAAGGGCATTGCTTCCGTGACCAGCTTGTACGTTTCTGCCAGATGGAAACGGTCAAAGTCAATCAGATGGCCTACCATCTGGGAAGTATGGAGACCTTTATGCGTATGGTAGAAAGCGGAAAAGGAATCACCTTCATTCCCGAACTGGCTGTTTCGCAACTGAACGAAGAACAAAAGAAACTGGTACGTCCGTTTGCCATTCCCCGTCCTACACGGCAGATAGTGCTTGCGACCAGTAGGGATTTTATCCGTCATAGCCTGCTCAATGTACTCAAAGAAGAGATACTGGCAGCAGTACCCAAAGAAATGCAATCCCTGCAATCCATTCAGTACTTGCTGTAATATTGCTTATTCCTGCGTACTGCTTCCGGCTGTATGGCGTTTCAACCATCGCCCTATTTCAGCTCCCTTAAAATAGATAATGAGGGAGCTGACTATGATAATCATTCCTGCAACGGTACTGAATGTCGGATACTCTCCCGGGAGCATGATCCAGCTAAGTATGGCGCCCAATATCGGGTTGATCAGTCTGCACATATTGATATCACTCACTTTGGCTCCTTTACTCTGTAAGGCGATAAACCAGAAACTGAAAGCAAAGACCGAGATAAATACCAGAATAGAAAGACTGATATAGAATCCGGCAGGCTTTCCGATAAATGAATGATACCCTTCCGTACCTAATCCTATCATATAGATGAGCAGTCCGCCGAAGAACATCTGCACGGCATTCAGGAAAATAGGGTTTATCTTGCCTTTATCTTCTGATACCGAAATCGCGGAATATCCCTGAAAGATGATACTGAGCAGCAAAAGTACAATTCCCGTGATCCCTTTCCAGTCCAGCGGAGCGCCATTGCTACCCATGCCTACGATAAGCAGCAAACCGATGAGGCTGACAATAAGGCTGATAATCTTGTGCACATTCAGCCGGTCATTGCTGGCCAGCAGATGGGCTAGCAGTACATTGATCAGAGGTGTCATTCCCATAATGATAGAAGAGATAGCCCCGCTGACGAAATCGACTCCGAAATAGAAAGCGGTGTACCCCATAAACATATTGATCAGGATCAAATTCAGAAACAGTTTGCTGTGTTGGCGTATTTCTTTCCACATCCCCTTATGCCAGGTATAAGCAAAAAGAATGATGCCTACAGTGGTAAAGCGGATTCCTGCAAAGTTCATCGGCGAAAAGTCGTAACTCAGTCCCTGCTTGATAAACGGATTGACGATAGCCCATAATACAGAGGCCAATATAGCATAAAAAAGTCCTTTTTTCATTTTATGGTTTGGTGGTTTTATTCAAAAATGCTGCAAAGATAGTAATAATTAGGCACATACATTTTGAATCTAGGTATTAATTCCTTATATTTGGAGAATCAACCATTTTTTATTTAGTAATATGAAAAAATACATTGCAGAAATGATCGGGACGATGGTGCTTGTCCTGATGGGATGTGGAAGTGCTGTTTTTGCCGGCAGTATGGCTGGTACTGTAGGAGCCGGCGTGGGAACGGTCGGTGTTGCTTTGGCATTTGGACTTTCAGTAGTGGCGATGGCGTATGCTATCGGAGGTATTTCGGGATGTCACATTAATCCTGCTATTACGCTAGGAGTATTCCTTTCGGGTCGTATGAATGGAAAAGATGCGGGTATGTATATGCTTTTCCAAGTTATAGGAGCGATTATCGGTTCGGCTATTCTTTATGCCCTGGTGACCACCGGCGGGTACGACGGGCCGACGGCTACTGGTTCCAACGGCTTCGGTGACGGTGAGATGCTACAGGCATTCATCGCAGAAGTGGTCTTTACTTTCATTTTTGTATTGGTGGTGCTGGGGTCTACCGATCCGAAGAAAGGGGCGGGAGCTTTCGCAGGCCTTGCCATCGGTCTTTCTTTGGTATTGGTGCATATCGTATGTATCCCTATTACAGGTACTTCCGTCAATCCGGCACGTAGCATCGGTCCGGCATTGTTCCAGGGTGGAGAAGCGTTGTCGCAGTTATGGCTGTTTATTGTGGCGCCGTTTGTAGGAGCGGCTGTCAGTGCGCTCGTCTGGAATTATTTCGGTGACAAGAATGAAAAGAAATAATAAGAAGAAATAAACGGATCACTTTATGATAAAATTAAGGGCGAGAGTTTCACAACTGTCGCCCTCTTTTGCGTAATTATATATTATAATAAAAAGAGTGTTTCTATAATTACTAGATTTAATTAGATGAGGGGAATTTCACTTCATAGAATTTTTCCCCGTTATATAAGGTCTTGACACGTATTCTGAGTCCTTTCTTGCCTTTCATCTGATCTTGAATCTTATCCAATTTGAAAGATATATACCCTTCGCCCAGACGGTCGGCGGTGTCGCCTTCGTCGTTATGCCGGAATTCAAGATTGATATACTCATCGTTGGCATCATCGGCAGCAGGTTCAGCATCCTTGTTGTTGATGACCAGATTCAGGAAATGTTTCTTGTCCTCACTATGCGTGCCGTAATATTGGAATTCGATTGTCAGATATTTCTTGTCTTGGGTAATCCACATATAAGTAGAATTGATTTTATCGTCTCCGATCTTCTCTTCCGTATTTTCTCCTTCCCCCATAGTCACGATTTCTTTGGTCAGGATCTCTTTTATTTCTCTTACCTGAATATTATAGTCATATCCCTTCACCGGTTCTTCCAGCTCTTTGAATATCACAAAGGCGCGTTGCCCGTCTTTATTCTTGTCACTGATCCATCCGTTTCCATTGCTCGGGAACATTGTTTTTCCATCATCCAGAGTGAAATAGAAATCCTTGCTATCCGGGCTGATCAGATTGATGGTGCTGATGACCAGTGAATCGGATGAGGAGTCATCATCATCCAGACACGACTGAAGTATCGGCATTGTGGTCATAACAGCAATAAAAAATGCAATGAATTTAAATTTCTTCATATACTATAAAAATGTTTTTTAATGAGTACTATTTACTTGCTTTGTACTCTGAAAATGCAAAGGGGGAGAAAATATTGCATTTGGATCTGTTAAAGAAACAAAAGTTGCAAAAGAGTTGTTCTCTCTGTGCAGTATTTCTATCTTTGCTGCATTTATAAGGTAAACACGTGTATAAGCAAATGGAAGAATTTGAGTTGTCGGAACAATGCAGGCTGGGAAATAATCGAGCCCGCAAAGAATTGTATGAGCATTATGGAGGGCGTTTGCTAGGCGTCTGTCTGCGCTATACCGGCGACCGTGATACAGCTCAGGATCTGCTTCACGATGGTTTTATAAAGATATTCAGTTCTTTCGACAAGTTCACCTGGCGGGGTGAAGGCTCACTTCGGGCCTGGATGGAACGGGTGATGGTCAATACCGCTTTACAGTATCTTCGCAAGAGTGATGTAATCAGTCAGTCGACGCCTTTGGAAGAAGTACCCGAAGATTACGAGGAACCCGACGCTTCGGCTGTAGAGATGATTCCGCAAGCGGTATTGATGCGATTTATCGAAGAGTTGCCGGCAGGATATCGTACCGTGTTCAACCTTTACACCTTCGAGGAAAAATCGCATAAGGAAATAGCACAGTTGTTAGGTATTAATGAGAAGTCATCGGCTTCGCAATTATTTCGGGCGAAGAGCGTGTTGGCTAAGAGAGTAAAAGAATGGATAATGAATAACGGATAGGTAGAGATATGGAAGAGAAAGAATTATGGATGAATAAGTTGAAGGAGAAGCTCGGGGATTACTCGGAGCCGCTTCCTGCTTTCGGTTGGGAACAACTGGAAAAAGAACTTATGCCTCCTGTGGAGAGGAAGATATATCCTTATCGTAAATGGACGGTAGCCGCTGCGGCTGTCATTTTATTGGCTTTGGTGTCATCGGTCAGCCTGTATTTCCTCGGGACTCCTGCTGCTGATGAAATTCGTCATGCCAAGACTCCGGCGTTAGCCTCTGTACCGGATGTTTTGCCGGATGCGCAGCAACCGGATATGACAGGAACAACGGTAGAACCGGTAGTGCGTCCGGTAGTGAAGAACCGCATCGCGAAAGCAGAACGGAACATTCCCCAGCCGACGGCAAATATCGACGAACCGGTGAAGAAAGAAGAGCAGCAACCTTCGGAACTGAACGCTCAGACCGGCGACCGGAAAGAAAAAGAAGAAGTGGAACCGGTGGAAGAAACGAAGGCCGCCCAGCATAAGCCCGCAGATACGGAACAACCGAGAAATAAGCCGCGCCGTCCTTCTAGCAGAGACAAACTGCATATTCCGGCAGAAAAGGCATCTTCACAGAAAGGCACATGGTCGATGGGACTTTCGGTAGGTAACTCCGGTGGTGCTTCTACAGAGTTGGGATCGGGCATTCCTTCTTATATGTCCCGTGTGAGCATGGTATCGGTATCAAACGGTCTGCTGAGCATACCCAATGATCAGCAATTGGTCTTTGAAGATGGAGTACCTTATTTGCGTCAGGCCAATCAGGTGGTCGATATGGAACACCATCAGCCTATCTCCTTCGGATTATCTGTCCGCAAGAGTCTGGCGAAAGGTTTCTCTGTCGAAACAGGATTGACTTACACCTTGCTTTCTTCGGATGCAAAGTTTGCGGACAGCGACCAGAAGACCGAGCAGAAACTGCATTATCTGGGTATCCCGTTAAAAGCGAACTGGAACTTCCTTGATAAGAAACTGTTTACTCTTTATGTATCCGGTGGAGGTATGATTGAGAAATGTGTTTATGGCAAGCTGGGCACAGAGAAGGAAACTGTGAAACCTTTGCAATTCTCCGTCTCCGGTGCAGTCGGCGCACAGTTTAATGCCACCAAACGGGTAGGTATATACGTAGAACCCGGTGTTGCTTATTTCTTTGATGACGGTTCCGATGTACAGACCATCCGTAAGGAGAATCCGTTCAACTTCAATATTCAGGCGGGTATCCGACTTACTTATTAGTCAATATAGTTGAGCTATATATTTTAAAAGCGATATTTTACCAATAACGGTTAAAATATCGCTTTTAAAGTTTTATATGCAGAAACTTTGCTGAAAAATCGGAAATCTGAGAAAATATTAATATCATTGTCATCTGTAACTTTATACCTTTGTTTCAAAATACGACACTATGGTTGATTTTTCAGATGAAAAGTTCTTATTAGACGAGATCAGAAAAGGTAATAATCAGGCGTTTGAATATCTTTTTAAGGCTTATTATCCCCGTTTGCGCGGCTATGCTATTCGCTTCGTGGAAGATGAAGAGACGACTCGTGATATTATTCAGGAGTGTTTTCTGCGTTTTTGGGAGAAGCGGGAGTTGTTGTCCGCTGTATCGGTCACCTCCTTGCTTTTTGCAATGGTACGCAATGGATGCCTGAATTACTTGAAGCATCTTTCCATTGTCGAGAAACATCAGATAGAATATCTGGCATCCATTGATGGTGAAGAAAGGCTCTATTATGCCGACTTCACGCTAGATGCAGAGCACAAACTACTATATGACGAATTGCAGGAACAAATCAACCTTGTCATCGGGCAGCTTCCCGAGCGTTCGCGGGAAATCTTTCTGATGAGCCGTTTCAAAGGACTGAAGAATCGTGAAATTGCAGATAAACTTCAGATATCGACTACGGCAGTCGAGAAGCACATTGCGAAAGCATTGAAAAGCTTCTCCAAACACTTCAAAGACAAGTATCCGGTAGACATTTATATTATGATTGTTGCCTGGGTGATTATGAATAATAAATAAAGAAGAAAATATAAACCATTGATAATTAGATTGGAAGAGCAGGGACTGAAAAATTCCTGCTTTTTTCTTTGTATGGGTGGTTGGGTAAAAGAAATTATAGTTGTTACATCTTATAGAAAGTGAAATTATGGAAGAAAAGAAAAACATTCGTGAGTTGGCCGTTCAGTATTTCGAAGGAAGAATCCGGCGAAAAGACGAAAAACTATTGTTTGAGTATGTCGGACAAAGTGAAGCAAATCGCACGGCATTCAGACAGTGGGAAAAGGAATGGATTGCTTCGGGCATTACCGATTCCAATACCACGAAGGAGTGGGAGACATTACAACGCAAAATCCGCACGCAGGAAGCCATTATCCCGATGCTGGGTATTTCGAAAACGAGATTTTCCGTCTGGCGGAAAGTGGCTGCTGTTGCAGCCATCGTACTTCTGACTGTAGGAGGAACCCTTGGTGTCCGGCAACTCTCTTCCTCATTGCAACCGGAAACGTACTTTGTATGCGAAACTCCTTATGGCGAGAAGAGTAAAGTCGTTCTGTCTGACGGTACAGTCGTTTGGCTTAATGCAGGTTCTACACTGAAGTATTCGAACAAGTTTAATACCGACAATCGCAGAGTCGAACTGAACGGTGAGGGGTATTTTGAAGTCACCAAGAAAGAGGGAGCTACTTTCATCGTGCAGACACATGGATATGACGTCGTTGTGAAAGGAACGAAGTTCGACGTATCCGCCTATGATGATGATCCTTTCATTTCCACCACTTTACTTGAAGGCTCGGTCGAACTGAATTATAAAGGCAGTCCGATAAGGATGTCTCCTGGAGAGTCCATGAGATTGAACGTAGAAACAGGAAAATTCATCCGTACCCAAGTAAACGCTTCACAATCAAAAGCATGGGCGGAGAACCGTATAGAATTTGATCACATTACATTGAAAGAACTGGTTGCAAAACTATCCCGACAATATGATGTGAATATTCGGCTGGAATCGGAAGCTGTAGGAGACAAGACATTCCGTATTTCTCTGCGCAACAGAGAAACAATCGGAGAGGTGATGACGGCTTTGCAAGAGATTATCCCGATAACCGTCGAACGTAAAGGCAAGGATATATATATCAGAGAATAATTTCCATTTCGTAACAACTATTATTAAATTAAATCGAGAAAAACTATGAACAACCGAAAGAGCTTATTACGGCTGCTTCTTTTAGTTTCATTCTGTCTGGCGACAGTGACTTTGCACGCCCAGGTCATCAACAAGACATTCAAGAATGAAACATTGAAGACAGTATTGAAAGAAGTTGAGCAACAAACAGGTTTATCTGTCATTTATAAGACAGATGAAGTGAATGAGAATAAAAGAATTACGGCAACTTTCAAAAATGCATCATTGGATGAGGTGCTGAATAAAGTCTTGGATAAGGATTTGACTTATAAGTTGCAAAACAAGATGATAGTCATTTTGAAAAAGACGCAGAAACCTCATGACGGCAGTACAAAGAAGAACATCAAAGGAACTGTCGTGGATGATAAGGGCGAACCGATCATTGGGGCCAGCGTGGTAGTGAAAGGAACTTCAACCGGAATAATTACGGACCTTGACGGAAACTACACTATAAATGAGGTATCGGAAGATGCCTGGATTTCAGTCTCCTATATCGGTTATCAGAGTGTGGAACTTCGAGCTGCCGATAGTAAGAATCTGCTTCGGATTGTCCTGAAGGAAGACACTAAAGTATTGGATGAAGTAGTTGTCGTGGGGTATGGTGTACAAAAGAAAAGTGATATCACCGGTTCCGTTTCTTCCGTAAAGTCAGCAGAGCTATTGTCAGCTCCTAATGCCAGTACTGCGCAGGCATTGCAAGGACGTGTGGCAGGTGTTGTTGTGCAGAATTCCAGTGGTGCTCCTTCGGGATCGGCAACGATCCGCATCCGTGGAGCCAACTCGCTGACTTATGGAAATGATCCTTTGATCATCATCGATGGTGTTCAAGATGGGAATATCGGGAGCTTGAATCCTAATCAGATAGAATCCATAGAAGTGTTGAAAGATGCCGCAGCCCTTTCTGTCTATGGTTCGAAAGGTGCGAACGGTGTTATTCTGGTGACAACTAAAAATGGGAAAACCGGAAAGCCGCAGGTCTCTTACAACGGTTTTGTTTCATTTGATGAAGTACGGAAAACCTTGCCTGCATTGAATGCAAAAGAATATGCCCTGCTGATGAATGAGGCTCAGGAAGAGAATGGGCTCAATCCTGTTTTTGGGCCGGATGAGATTCCGTTGGAAGGAAACAGTACGGACTGGCAGGATAAGATTTTTCGGAATGCGGTTTCCCAATCACATAACATCAGTATCAGTGGAGCGAAAGAAAGCATTTCTTATTTCATAGCTGGAGGATACACCAATAAAGATGGCATTGTGCAGAATACCAATTTTAAACAATATACTTTTCGTGCAAACTTTAAAGTTCAGGCTACATCCCGTTTGAATTTGTCGCTGAATACGTTTGCCTCTTATGACGAGACGCACAATGGAGATTATGAACAGGCTATCAATGCAGCACTTCAATGGTCGCCTACGAAACGCATCTATGATCCCGATAGTGAAGGAGGATATACACAGCCGGGTGGAGGAATAGGACCGGTTTCATTATACAATCCGGTGGGGTATGCTTTGGAGATAGTGGACGATAAATCCGTTGCTTCTTTTAATGCTTCTTTAATGGGAGAATATAAATTCTGGGATTTCCTCAAATTATCTTCTTTGTTTTCATATAAGACTCATAGCGATACCAACGGGTATTTTGATAATCAGCGTGTCAATAATGGCGATATTAGAGATATTAACGGAAGTAAAGCCCAATCACGCTATATTGCTTTGCAAAGTACCAGTATTCTGACTTTTGATAAGGCTTTTGGTGATCATACCGTTCAGGCTACCGGGGTATACGAAGTGTTGAAGGATAATTATCAGAGCACATCTGCTTCTTCCAGAGGAATCCCGGTGGGAATGGGATATAATGGAGTGCAGTTCGGTTCTATTTTGCAGGCCCCTTGGGTGGAGTATTCTACTACAGTGATGCAGTCTTTTATGGGTCGTGTGAATTATAGTTATAAGAATAAATACATGTTTTCCGGATCGGTTCGTTATGATGGAGCCAGCCAGTTGGCAGAAGGAAACAAATACGACAATTTTACAGCATTTTCATTAGGATGGAATCTTATGGAAGAGAAGTTTATGAAAAGGCTGAAAGATATGGTACCGGAGTTTAAAATTCGCGGGAGTTACGGTACGGTAGGCAATGCGGCAGTGCCCGCTTACTCTTCTCATTTAAAGTTTTATCCGGGCATGGACGATAGCGGAAACCCGACTTTGGCAATATCAGATTTAGGCAATGAAAATCTGAAATGGGAACGTACCCGTGAGTTGAACATCGGTATAGACAGTCGATGGTGGGGAGGGCGTTTGAGTTTCTCAGCCGAATATTATAACAAGAAAACCACAGATCTGTTGATGTGGCAGAAAGTACCTTCGGTATTGGGTGTCAGTTCCATCCTTACCAATGTCGGTTCCGTATCCAATAAAGGATTTGATATCATGTTGGGTGGCATTCCTGTCTCTACCAAACATTTTAAATGGGACATAAATTATACATTGAATATCAATAAAAATAAGATTCTCGAACTGGACGGGCTCTCTAATACGCTTATTACAACCGGTGCCGATTATCCGGGATTGGTGGGTTCCTATGTCCAGATGGTGGGACAACCGATGGGCACATTCCTCGGATATACCTTTGCCGGTGTTTGGCAGAAATCAGAAGTCTCGACGGCTGCGCTTTACGGAGCAAAGCCCGGAGATGCCAAATATGTAGATATCAACCGTGACGGAAAAATAGATAAGGATGATATAGGCATTATCGGTAATGCCCAGCCGAAATTGAGCTTCGGATTCAACAATACATTTACGATTTTTGATTTCGACCTGAATATTTTCTGGCAGGGAGTATCCGGTAATGACATTTATAATCAGAATCGTATCCGGCGTGAGACTTATTCGTCAGATGCATTCCCGACCAGTACGGTTATGAAAGACCATTGGACACCGGAAAATCCGACAAATATTCCTGCTTTTTCGGGAGCAGAGTATGTTAATTCTTCCCGTTGGGTGGAGAAGGGAGACTATTTGCGCTTGAAAAATATCACATTGGGCTATCGTATTCCGCACAAGATACTGTCAAAAATAGGATGTTCGTCCGCCCGTATCTATGTCAGTGCCAATAATCTATGGACAATAACCAATTATTCGGGATTTGATCCGGAAGCAAGTATGGGAGCAGACTCGGATGCGGCAGGCGTGGACCGTGGTGTGTATCCTTCGTCAAAGAGTTTCCTTGTAGGATTGGATATTTCGTTTTAATGATCATTTAATAATAACAGACTATGAATTGTACACTTATAAAAAAGAGCTGCGTCGGATTATTGGCGATAATATTAAGTACGAGTTGTGCCGATTTGACAGAGAATCTTACCGGACAGCCAACTGTCGATAAGTTCTTCCAGACACTGACCGACTTCAATAGTTATATCACAGGAGCCTATACCCCCTTAATCCTTTTATATGGTACCGATATGCCCTATGCGGCCAGTGCAGGTGCCGAAGATGTAAATACCCCCGTCATCAGATGGAAAGGATTCGAACAGGTTAACATTAACACAGTAGGAAATCCGGACGAAGTGACGGATGAGTTATGGAACTCATATTACACAAGTATTAGCGCGTGCAATACATTGATAAAGATTATCGGTGAGAACACGAAATTATCTCCCGACGAATTGTCCCCGATTGGAGGGGAAGCCCATTTCTTGCGTGCTTTTAATTACTTCCAGTTGGTGCGTTGGTTTGGCGAAGTGCCATTGTTGACGGAGGAAAATCAGGATAATGCGGCAAAAGAGCCTCAGGCGAGTGTTGCCCGGATTTACGAGCAGATAGTTTCTGATCTGAAGAATGCAGAGTTGACATTGCCTCTTTCACAGGATGATCCGGGTCGTCCCAGCCGTTGGGCGGCAAAAGCGTTGCTGGCAAAAGTCTATCTGACAATGGCGGGATTTCCGTTGAATGAGACTTCCTGTTATGCGCTGGCACGTGATAAGGCAAATGAAGTAATTAGTGAAAAGGTCTATACCTTAGAAAAAGTATATTCCCAATTGTGGTTATGGAGCAACCGTAAAATAAACTCCGAATTTATCTTTGCGCTTTATGCCAGTTCGGACAATGCAACAGGCAGTTATATCCATCAGGCCGTGCGTCCTACTGATCACGGAGAAAACGGCTGGGCAGATTGGACCAGTGACAAACGCTTTCTGGAAACTTTTCCCGTAGGAGATGGCAGCCGTTTGAGCTGCGGGGATTACGGTATCCAGCCGCGAGAGTGCGGATTTCCGAAATGGAATCACAAAAATCTGTGCGAC
>ENA-OOYR01000069-OOYR01000069.1-human-gut-metagenome-genome-assembly--contig:-NODE-69-length-91600-cov-4.316598_pt1 | contig 91600 bp, 91 predicted proteins | sample MGYA00241701_ERZ501374 | MGnify/ENA primary metagenome ERZ501374 (study PRJEB25962, sample SAMEA2042655) | human gut metagenome | biome: human gut; feature: human-associated habitat; material: faeces...
TCTTAAAAGAGTTATTAAACAAGCTAAAACAAAAGCTAAAACATAAGCTAAAACATAAGCTAAAACAAAAGTTTCAAATAAAGCTATTTGAGTTATTGTTTAAACTATTGTTAATAATATTATTGACAATAGAAATAAAAATAAAAATAATCAAGCTGAAATTAAAGTTTTAAGATGTTTTGATTAGCTTGTTGTTTGACACAGTATGCTGAAGTCTTGAATAGAGAGATAAAGAGGGAGAAGAGAGTGGTAATAGCAAGGGTGTGGGATGTGTTCCTACTATTGCTACTGCCACTAATGCTCTAAATAGCCTCAAATAGCTTAATTTCGCATTTTCTCTTTTCCGTACTCTTTATCGTCTCTTAATCAATCGTTCAATATAGAGCTAATAACAGCTATCTACGAGCATTTAGATTTCATTAACTTTAAAACCTTTTGACAATCACTAATTGCATTAGCAACATCTCTTTCAATAGCTTAAACAGCGTACATGATTACAGCTGTTTCATCAACAGCACATCTATCGTTACTAAGATTGCTATTAATTAGCTCATTAAGTTTATAAAAAATCTCTTTAATATATTAGTTATACATATATTTACGACTTTCAATGACTTTCTTGTCAGTTTCAGTTAATTCCTCAAAGTTAACCTTGTCAATATCTTCAATATTAACACTGTCACTTTTATTATCTTTTAAAATAATAGTTTCATAATAAGTAAGAATATATTCTTCACGAGATTGTTTATTAATGTTTGCATTATTAGTAATGTAGTTGTAACATTCTTGTTCACTTATGCCATATACACGCATAATATCGTTATAAACAGCATTACCAATTTTAGCATTAATGTCAATAGTTGTTTTCATAATTGTAAAATTTTAATTAACAATATGATTAGTAAAACGGTTAATAGAACTGTTAATTGTAATATTAACTTGTTTCCAAAATTTATTATGTTATAGTATGAGGTATAGAGTTTGAAAAACTCCAACAGCAAGAATTTAATCCTGCCATTGGAGTATAAGCTCAAATTAGATTTCGAGCATCTTGTCAAGCATGTCATCGAGCTTTGTCTGAACACGTTCAGTAACATGAATATCTACGATAGAAGTAGAATAGCCATCATGTTCGTGAGTACGAACTTCACCATCAGCTGTGATATATTCTTCGCCAGCACTGAAATGTTTACGTTCAAGTTGCATTTTCGCATTGCGAAGAACAGCTTGAAGTTCAGCAGCCCCAAATCCTGTAACCCCATTAGAACGAAGACCAGCTTCTTTCTTCTTGGTATACAGAATATCAAGACCTTCAACAATGTTAAGACATTGAGCTATCAAAACAGAAGGAACAAAATCAATGTAGTCAATCTCTGTAAGATTGTAATCGCCATTCATGTCTTTTGCATAGCCTTGAAAAGGACTATCAAATTGAATACGATAACGAACATTGTCGCCTGTTGAGTAAACTCTAACAGCTTTAACAACTACGTTGATAACACTCACTTCGTTTTTAGCTTTTGAATTAGCCATGACTGTAATGCTCTCTCTCAGAGTCTCACCAATTTAACGACTTGGTTGCCGAGCGTTTGGTTAGTAATAACAGTGTTAACAATAACGCCATATGTTGTACACCAAGATTCATTATGTTATTGTATGAGGTATGTAACATAAATAAAAATAGCTAATATAACAAGATTATCTCTCGCTGTATTAGCTATATTATAATTACGATAATAACCAAGAAGTCAAACACCAATAAACTCCATAACATAAAGCAATAACAAGTAATGCACAACCAATTAAGTCGGCAATAATCGTTATTACATGTTTATCTTCATTTGTTAACTTCTTGAATAAATTTAATTTTAATTTCATAGTTATCATAGTCAGCTTCTCACTGAACTCTCTGCATTGTGTTAGTAATAACATCGTCAGTGCCATGCAGTGCAACACTATGATGAGTATTATATTTATCATACCAAGATTTATTATGTTGAAGTATGAGGTGTTTGGTACTTTCATGACGGGGGTATTCAAACTTTTCGATAGCACCGGGGGTAGTCTACTACATACCTCCCACAGTACATTCATAAACCTCAAATTTCATAGCATCATTATCTCCTATTTCATCTCCTGTTTAATGTTCTATTATTTTTATACTTTATTGCATTCATATACTTCAAATTTTAAACTACTATCTTCTTTTTTATTATTAGCTTTATTATTTTTCTATTATTTTTCTATTATTTTTCTATTATCATCAACTTTATTATCTCTTTCATTATTTCTTCTTTTATCTTTATTATTTATACTATTACTTCTATTAATATTTTAATTAGTTTATTAATTCGCTTGTTAACTTATTAATTTACCTACTTTTTTATTTACTTTTTTATTTACTTTTTGATTTACTTTATTAGCTATTTTATTTTTTGTTATTTTCAGCAAGATTACTTTCTTCAACATTACCTTTTATTACTTTCTTTGTAATTCTTATTGTTGTAGTTATAATTATTTCCATAGTTACTTTCTGCTTTATATCTGCTTTAAAATAAAAATCGGCAACAGTTTGATAACTATTGCCGATAACTATAATCTAAAACTATTAATCTTAATGCTCTAAAATAATCTTTCCATTACTATCAACTTTGCAACCATCAGGATATTTAATTTTATATTTAACAATAAATTCTCCAAGATTGCCTTTAAATATCATATTATGATTAACAACGTAAATAGATTTACGAGTAGTACGAGCAATAATTTTATTATTAATAGCGTCTTCTATGGCATTATAAAAACAATTCTTTTGAAGACCAGAAAATTGAATAAAATCTTTTTCTGTAATTTCAACATAATTGCCATTATAAATAATATTAAGTCGAATAAATGAAGCAAGAAGCAAAGTATCTCTACGAAGTTTATATGCAATTAAATCAAATAGTTCTCCAGCAATACTATATCTAACTCCTTTAGTACAAGATTTATTAATATAAACTTGATAATTATTAACAATACTATTAAGTATTTCTTTCTCTTCTATTTCAATATCAAGAGAAAATTTAGTAGGAATAATTTTAGCAGCATCTTCTTCTGCATAAGAAGCAACTTTATTAGCATAAATTTTATTAGCTTTAGTTTCAAAACTATATCTCATAACTTTATCTATTAAATGATTAATATAATCATAAAGATAATATATTTTTCCGCATACGCCAACATTATGTGTTAAAAATTTAGTTAAATATCCGTATATACAAACATTTAACATTTAATATCTATCTGTAAATCAAGCACTTAACTTATAACAGTATTATCTTATAAATACTATAATATTCACTTCAATATTCGATATAATATGTAATATAATGTTATTGATTATAATCTAAATTATTATTATGTTTTCGTTCTAAATCACAATCAATAATATTAGTAAAAGAAATAAATTCAGCTCTAACGATAAACGCTTTTTCAATACAATTATTATGTTCTAAATCATAAGAATTATGATTTTGCATAACAACTTCAAATTGATTATAATTATCTTTATTAACAAAATCCATATTATAAACAATTATTATCTGTTATATAACAGATTATTATTTATCAAAACTATATCTAATATTATCACAATTAATTTGTTTAACTTCTTTATTATCTTTATTAGATTTATTATGATATTTACCATTAAGAATAACTTTAACTTTCTTACCTTCTTTATCTTCTGTTATAGCAAACTTATCAAGAATAACTTTATCGCCATCATCTACAAATCCTTTAATACCATATTCTTCTGCTATATCAAGAAGTTTGAAAACACTTCCTTTAAATACTGCTAAAGGATTAACTTCATACATGCCACGAACACTTGTATTTTTAATAATAGAATATCGTTTAAGATCTGCTAAACATTCTTGATACATTCTATTATTTAATTCCGCTCCAACAATACAGCTTATAGTATCAAGATGAATTCTAATAATATTGCTATTATATTTAATAGCATTAGCTATATATCCGATTATTGCATAATTAAGATATTTTCTACGCATTGATAAACAATTCCAAATATAATTACCAATAAGACTAAAATTCATACAACTCTTTTCTGTAATTCTAATTTCTTTATTATCGATTTTACCTATAATTAAATCACAATCAACTTTTCTTATACCAAAAGTATTAGGAATAATAATAGAATTACAATCGTTATTACCATCGTAATAATCATTTAAAGTTTTAATAAAAGCTCTATTTGTGTCCATATTATAATTATTTAATTGTTTTTGTACCAACAACAATGTTGAATATCAAGTAGTTAGCTAATAACAGTATTATATTAATATATAATATATAATATATAATAATAGCTTATTGAACAATAGAATTATCTATATGAATAGAAATATCTACACTCTTTTTTTGTGAGCACGTTTATATTCTTCTAAACATTCTTCACAACAGAATTGTTTACCTTTATAACAAATAATATTATCTTCTTTTAAATCTTTAATAGTAGGTTTATAAAAGGTGTGATTAATAGCATGACTACAATTATCACAACTAATTTCATAAATTTTTTCTATCATATCACTAACAGGTTAATTATTATTTCGAGTACAAGATAATAAAAAATTATTATTTATTCTTGTTAGTTACCAAAAAGTGGTTATATTGCTTACCAAATTTGGTAAATATGGAACTTAGTATTGATAAACGTACAGTTGATATTCTATATGTAGATAAAGAAAATCTACATAATTTTACTGGTACTGATATTGTTAAATTTGTTACGAATAATGATATTAATGGTATTGATCTATTTGTGGCTCTTTTAAGCGGTGTTTATAATCTTAAACCCGCTGAGACTAATCTTCTGAAAGTTGTTGTTAATTACAATCGTAAAGTTGCGTCGCCTATTGTAAGACAAAAAGCTAAAGACGAATATGAGATTTCTGCAACTACTTATTTCAGAAGTCTTTATACTCTTCGAGATAAAGGTCTTGTATATATTGATATTGATAACAATATCGCATGTGGTTCTGCTGTTCAAATAAATAAATATCGTCTTGAAAAAGCAAAACTTTTTGCTGTTGAACTTAATCCTAAAAGTAATACTAATAAGATTCTATAACCATGCGTATATTATATAAAAAGCACGTAAAACGTATTATAATATATAATATTTATATTATATATTATAATACGTTTTACGTGCGTTGCAAGTATATATAATATATTTATATATTATATATACTTGCCATTATATACATGTTGCTCGTGACGCTGCTACTGACACTGCTGTTGTTGGCCATTATAAAGGTAGTTGTACGTATGTTTTAAATGGTGCTGAACTTCTTAATTAACATATTGTTAAACAAATTATTTAAACTATGATTGAAATTAAAAGTAAAAAGAAGAGTTATGGAATTAGAATTCCTTCTTCTATTGGAGAGATTACTCCTGAAGTTTTAAATACTCTTGTTAAAGGAGTTAAACTTCCTAAACATTACTGTATTGTAGCTCTTTGTTTTGATACAAAACTTTTTGATTTTATGACTTCTATTAATGCTAAGAAACCTTCTACTGTTGCTGTTTCTCCTTTACTTGCTGCTATTAGCGATGAAGATGCTGAGTTTATAAATGCAAATATTGGCGATAAACTTATTCTGAATAGAACAGCTATTGAACTTGGAACTCAAGTTAATATTAAAACGATGGCTGCATATAATAATATAGCTGAATATATTAATTCTGACCCAGAACTTATTAAAGCTATATACGATAAAGATGAAAACGTTATTAAAGTAGACAATAATTTAAATAAAGGTTTAATGATAGCTAAATCTCCAAGAATTATTGTTCTTGAATTTAAGATAATTGCGGTAAATGATATAAGAGGAGCTGTTGATGTCAATCATATAGTTACAGATCCTTTTATTAATAAAAGTGAACTTAATTAACAAACATATGACAGTCGTTATAGAGAAAAAGCAAGTGATGAGTGAGATAGTGATGAACTTCTCTACGGGGGATTTGCCCGAACGCAGTGAGGGCATTCATGCTTAATCTGTAACGACTGTTATTAACAATAGTAATCAAATGGATAAAAACGTTATAGATAATATATATGATTCTGATTTAAATAATGAGCTTGAAGTTAATACTATGAAAGATATTATTAATAGTATTGGTTTTAAGTCTGAAGAAGATAAATTAATGTGTGAAGTTATTATTACCAATCTTGAGAAATATGCTGCTGAAAATATTAAGCAATCTAAGACTGTTAATATTCCATATATCGGTTGTATTCGTAAAAGTCCTTTAAGAGAAGCTATTGTTAGTCGTAGATTTGATTTTAAGAAAGCTCGTCTAAGTATGAGTAAAGAAGAATATAAAGATTATGTTAGACAATCTATTGATAAACTTAAAAAAGAAGAACGTCGAAAAAATGATTTAAAACGTGAACTTTATAAGATTCAAAAAATCAATCATAAACAATATAATAAATTGTATGAAAGTGTTGGTAAAGCATATGCTGATTTTTATATTTTTGCCATATATTGTTTAACTCCTGTTGAGCATAATGAAGAGTTTGAAGAATTATATAGAGAACTTAGTAACAACGAATGATAAAATAATTCATATATGGTAAATGGTTTAATTATAGATAAATTATTAACTGTTGATGATACCGGTATGCCTAAAGCTCCTACTCTTCGTCAATTACAAGATAAAGATGTTTTATTACTATGGCAAAGAGATACTTCAAAAGATAAACATAAATATATAGCAGAAGTAGGTGTTATATATTATCTTGGAGATCCTAAATCTCCTGCTAAACAACAAGGACTTAGTTATGAAGAAAGTCTTAAAATGGCAATAGAAAATTATGATTTACCTAAAGATTATAAACCCGATTCTCTTGTTAAGAAACTTATTGATAAATATTATGTTCGCAATATTACAGAAGCTGGAGTTGCTTTAGAAGCATTACAAAAATCTGTTCATTTAGTTTCTATAGCTGCTGTTAAAATAAACGAACAATTAAATAAAAAACTTAGTGGAGTTATAACAGACGAAGATATTACTCCTATTCTAACTTTAATGGATTCTGTTAGTAAACGTATCGCAGAAATTCCATCTTTGACTAAAGCTCTTGGTACAGCTTATGATAATCTTCGTAATGAAGAAGAAGAACAATTTGCTCGTGGAGGACGACAAATTCTTAGTAGTATGGACGCAGATGAAAATAATTTTTAATATAATATGAAAATATCTGATAATATAACTATTGGTGGTCAAATTATTGACGTTAAACTTATTGACCATTTAGATAATGGTTATCTTGGACAAATATCATTAGGAGAAAGTGAAATTGTTATTGCTCAAAATTTTAATGGTCATGAACAACATCAAGAAAGCATTAATTCTACTTTTATACATGAAATTATACATGGAATTTTAGATACTATGGGAGAAACTGAACTTAGTAGTAATGAAAAATTTGTTAATACTTTTGCTGGATATTTGTATCAAGTTATTAAACAAATAAAAGATTAATAACCTAATTTAAATTGTTTTATTATGTATAAAGTTAGACCTATTTATGACGATATTAGATTATTTTTTGATGAGCCTTCTCATAAATATACTGATAATCTTGGTAATGAGTATGTTTCAACTACTACTTTGCTTCATAATTATAAGCCAAAATTTGATAAAGAATATTGGCTTAATAAAAAAGCTAAAGAACTTCATATTAGCAAAGAAAGACTCGCTAAACAATGGCAAGAAATAACCGATGAGGCTTGTAAACGTGGTACTAAAACTCATAATGGTCTGGAAGATAGCATTAAAGATACGTCTATGTTTTATAAAGCTGTACAACATATTAAACGTAATGATAATAGTATGACTACTGTTGCAGATATTGAAACTATAGACCAATATGTCAAACCTATTATTCTTGATGACTTTATACAAAAGACTGAAAATAAATATCCTAAAATTTATGAAATATTTGATTATTATATAACTAATGGATATAAAATATATTCTGAAATTGGTAGTTTTATACCAGATTTATTAATTAGCGGAACTATTGATATTCTTATTCTTCGTGAAGATAAATTTATTATAGGAGATTGGAAAACTAATCGTGGAGGTCTTAAATTTGAAAGTGGTTATTATAAAAAAGATAAAAGACAAAACCCTCATCAAACCACTGATGTTTGGGTTTCTACTAATAATAAACTTTTACCTCCTGTTGCTCATTTAGCTGATTGTAATGGAGCTATATATAATTTACAACTTTCTATGTATGCTTTTATGGTAGAATATATTTTAGGACTTCCTTGTGCTGGTTTATGGCTTTGTCATATTGATTCAGACTTTGTTCTTAATGAATATGGAATGCCTAAACGTTTTCCAGATGGTCTTTATCATCTTAAAAAGAATCCTAAAGAAATTGTTACTGTACATAAAATGAAATATCTTAGAACTGAAATAATTAATATTCTTGAAGATAGACGTAAGAATATTGCTGCTTCAAGAATATCTTCTAAAACTTTATTTTGATAATGTTATGAGAAATATAATATTTGCCGTTCTTGCCGTTATTGCAATTTCTGCTTGTGTTCAATCCCCCGTAGAGAAGGAAGTGATATATGTGCCTGTTAAAGATACTATATCTGATAATTCTAATGTTATTAGAATTGTTAATCTTGAACGAGAACTTCAATTAACAAGAGATAGTCTTAATAGTGTTAGAGATTCTATTGGAGAAGATTTATTTGTTGCAAGATATAAACTTAGTCGTATTAAATATTATACAAATCTTGTTGATAAAAAACCTTCTCAAATGAAATTTTACAAAGGTTGGATTAATCGTGTTTTGAAAGGAGAATAATTATGGCTAATTTTGATGAAGAATTTAAAAAAGTAATAGTAGTTGAAGGAGGATATGTTGATGATCCTGATGATATTGGTGGAGAAACTTATCTTGGTATAAGTAGACGATATAATCCAAATTCTAAAATGTGGAATATTATTGATGATATTAAAAAAAGATTTGGTACTAAAGGTATTAATAATAGATTAAAAAATAATCAAGAAATTACTAATGAAGTTAAACGAATTTATAAAATTAATTATTGGGATAGACTTGAACTCGATGACATTCCAAGTCAAAAAATAGCCCATGAATTATTTGATACCGCTGTTAATTGTGGAGTAACTACTTCTATTAGACTCGCTCAACAAGTTTGCAATATGACTATTACAGGTAAATTTACTCCAGAACTTAAACATAATTTAATGCAATATGGAAAAGTTTAATAAGATATTGTTATTATTAATTATTATTTTAATAGTTTTTTCTGTTGGCTATACTATTGGTTATAGAAAAGCTAAAAGTAATATTAACGATAACATTGTTATACAAGATACTACATACAATCATATAATTTTAGATAGTATAAAATATCGTTTAATTGAAAAAGATAGTATTATATACAATATAAAAGAAGATTTGAAAGATGATATACAAGAAGCTATTAATGCTAACGATAGCAATGTTGTTAAGCAATTTTATGAGCTTGTTAGCGAATGATAAATATGATACTTCTCTACGGGGGATTGAATGGAAGTCAGACACTATTAAAGTTGCTATTCCTATTGAATTACTCCGTAAAGCTAATATTAAAATGATTGAAAGAAAATATTTTAAAAAGATTATTATAGAACAAGATTCTATAATTACTCTTAAAGATAAATATATTCTTGAACAAGAAAATGTTATTAATGATTTTCAAAAAAGACTTCTTGTAAATGCTCAATTAAATGAAACTATAAAAAAAGATTTAGAAAGAGAAAAAGTTAAATCTAAAATATTTGGTGGAATTGCTGGAGTTGCTGTAGTTGTTACTATAGTGACTATTTTAATAAAATAGTTTATTATGGAAAGTTATCCTTTTTTGGATTATATTAATGAAATTGACAAAGAAAAGAAATATAAAAAGGCTTCAGAATGTGGCTTTTATGATCCTTATGATTATTTTCTTGTTGGCGATAGCGGTGGGTTTTTAATGAATATTGATCCTACTGCTAAATTTGTTAATACAGAATTACTTCAAGAAGTAGGAATTTATTTTGATAATAATAGAAGATATACAGCTTATAAAGAAGATTCTATTCCGCATAGACAATTTAGACGTAGAGAGCAATATAGACGTAAATATGGTTTTGACGCTCCTTGTCTTAAATTAGCTAATGGTGAAATTAAGAATATTCATATTACTGGTAGTCATTATAATTTTCTTAATTATTGTAGAATTGAACAGCTTGATGAATCTACTGTTGTTAATGGTATGAAATCGACTGCTAAAAAGAAATATGCAAGACCTTTATTTATCGATAGTCAATGGTGGATTTTTAATATACTTGAATTTGCTGAAAAAAATGGTTTTCATTTATTGATTGATAAAACTCGTCGTGGTGGATTTTCTTATATTATGGCCGCAGATAGTGCTAATGCTGTTAATTGCGAATCTCGTAAAGTAGTTATTCATGTTGCTGTTGATAAAAAATATCTTACTCAAACAGGCGGTCTTACAGATTTTGCTGTTAATGATTTAAAGTTTTATGAAGAAAATACTCCTTTTGTTCGTGGAATACTTAGTACTGTTAAGTCTGATTTTCGTTTAGGTTATAAACTTCCAAATGGCGTTGAAGCTGATAAATCTTGGCGTTCTGCGCTTATTAGTGTAAGTGCTGCTAATAATCCAGATTGTGCTATCGGTAAAGACGCTATTAAAGTTAAAGTAGAGGAAGTTTCTACAATGGAAAATTTTGATGATTTTATGAATGTTACTGAACCTGCAATGAGAACAGGTGCTTATACTACAGGTATGTTATGTGCTTGGGGAACTGCTACTTCTGGTAATATGCAAATGTTTGAACAAAATTTTTATAATGTTAAAGGTTTTAATTTTATGCCTTTTGAAAATATTTGGGATAAAGATTGTCGTAATGAAACTTGTGGTTTCTTTAAAGCATATTGTTGGGGTTTGCAGGGAGAAATAGACGGTGTTAAAGGTATAGATAAGGACGGTAATAGTAATATACTTGTTGGTCTTGAAATATCTCGTCGAGAAAGAATTGAAAAGAAAAATAGTGTAAAGAAATATTCTGATTATATTAATTATCTTGGTCAATACGCTAATTTTCCTGCTGAATCATTTAGTAGCGCTTCTGAAAATATATTTAGTTCAGAAGAATTAACTGCTTGGGAAGATAGACTTAGAATAGATACTGATTTACATTTTTATGTAGACGGTAATCTTGAAATTGACGAAAAAGGTAAAGTTATATTTAAAAGTAATGCTAAATTACATTCTGAAAATAAGAAAACTTACGATTATATTGTAGGTGTTCCAAGACGAGGACATGAAGATCCTCATGGTTGTGTTAGACGTTGGTTTACTCCAGAATATGTTGAAACTAAAAGAGCTGATGGAGCTTTAATAAAAGAAATACCTGTAGGTTTATATAGTATTAATTATGACCCTGTAGGTGTTAATAAAAATAAAGATGAAGTTACTATGAAACATTCTCATAATAGTATTATGGTTTGGCAAAATCCTCATTATCTTAATGGTTTTAAACAAAAACTTGTTTGTACTTATTATGGTCGTCCTGATACTCTTGAAGAAGCTGATAGAATTTGTTATCTTTTAGCTAAATATTATAATTGTATTGGAACAACCAATGTCGAAGTAAACCGAGGTGAAACTGTTTCTAATTTTCGTAAATGGAATGCTTTAAAGTATTTATCTTGTGAACCATTAGAAGTTTTTGACCCTACTTTTAAAGGTAAAATTAATACTACTTATGGTTATAATATTTCTGGTGAACAACATAAGTTAGATTGTATTCGTCTTACTAAAGAATTTCTTTATGAAGAAATTGGTAAAGATGAATTTGGAAATACTTTAAGAAATTTTCATAGAATATATGATTATCAAACTATTCTTGAATTAAAGAAATGGAGTGTTAAAGGTAATTATGACCGTGTTTCTTCTATGCTTCTTAGAGGAATTGAATGGAAAGCTATGAATCTTAAAGCGCAAGATGAACTTAGTAATCGAAAGCAACTTAATAGTGAAAATATTGATGATTATGATAGTAATATATTATCAAGACCGTGGTTTTAATTAATAGTATAATTATATGAGAAGTAACGTACAAGAATTTGATTTTCCTTTACAACGCATTCCAAGTGATAAAAAAGACGCTGCTTGGGCAGCTAATTGTTGTGATTGGATTATAGCTCAAGGTATTGCTAATAGAGGCGATAATTCAGAAATAGAAATAAAATATGCTATTCTTAATGGTAATATTCCTGATGAATTTTATAAAAAGATATTAAATCCTTATAATGCTACTCAAGAAAAATTTAAACGTTTTCCTGCTACTATGCGCAATTATGATTTAATGAAAGGTATTATAAGAAGATATGTTAGTGAATATATTAAAAATCCTCATGATTTTATTGTAGGAGCTAATAATCCAGAAGTAATGCTTGCTCGTAATCGTAAACTTAGACAAGAATTATCTTTACTTGTTCAACAACGTATTGCTGCTCGTATTCAACAAAGTTATCAAGAATGGATTAACGGTGGTAATGATCCTCAACAATTTAATCCTCAAGATTCTATTGATGTTGAAGCTTTTACAAAAGAATTTAATGAGAATTATGTAGATGATATATCTGCACAAGGTCAAGAGATTCTTAATGTAATTCGGGATATTACTGATGATGAAATATTTTATGCAAGAGCATATTTTGATTTTGTGAGTTTTGGTGAGTGTTATACTTATGCTGATGTTGTTGGTACAAAATTAGTTAAACGAAATATTTCTCCAAGAGATGCTTATCCTATTAACACAGATAGTTCTTTTAGAGAAAATGACGATATGTTTGCTTGTAGACGTAAAATGTCTTATCAACAAATTATTGATGAATTTGATGATTATCTTGATGATAAACAACGAGATTTTCTTAATACTTATTATGCTAAACATTCTCCAGCTAATACTAAAGATTTAGTTTTTTCCACTTATGAAAGTTATTTTCCAGATGTTTGCCAAAAATATAGTATAGCTGATAGAGAATTATTTAGACGTTCTCCTAATATGCAAAGAGATTATAATATGGATTTATATGATGTTTGGCATGTAGTTTGGAGAGGTGAAGTTAGACGAGCTATTGTAACGTTTGTTAATAAAGCAGGTTTAATAGATAGTAGAGTTGAGAATGATGATTATGTACTTAATGGCTCTACGGGGGATATTTCATTAGAATATGTGTATGAACCACAAGTTTATGAAAGTGTTCGTATTGGTGGAAGACATGATGCTATTTATCCTTATGGAGCGAGAGCTATAGCTTATAATCGTAATGGAAAATTACCTTATAACGGCATTAATGAAGTTCTTCCGGGTTTTGGAAAGTTTAGTATTGTAGATATAGTTACTCCTTTTCAAGTATTTTATAATATTGTAGCTTATCATAGAGAAATGGTTATTGCTAAAAACAAACTTAATATTCTTATGATAGCTAAATCTTTATTAGGTAAATATCCTGAAGAAACTATTTATAGAATGCTTGCTGATGGTATTTTGTATATTGATGATGAAAATGATCAAGGAATGCTTAGAGCACAGCAAGTTCGTATGCTTACTGCTTCTTTTGGAGATTATATTGCTCAATTAAGTTCTTTACTTAATGAAATTCAACAAACTGCTAATATGCAAGTTGATATGACTCCTCAACGTTATGGTGAAATTGGTAATTATGCTGGAAAAGCGTCTACCGAAGAAGCTATTATTAGAGGTAGTATGGGTAGTGTTATTATAGAATTTATGATGGATAATCTTCGTGGTTATGATTATAATCGAGATATGGATTATTCTAAACTTGCATGGATTGACGGTCTTGATACTGCATATAGAGATTCAGCAGACGGTAAATTAAAGTATATTAGTCTTGATGTAGATAAGCATATATATGCTGATTATGTTATTAAAGCTAAAAATTCTACTAAAGAACAAGAAAAACTTAATCAACTTAAACAATTTGCATTTAATGCTTCTCAAAATGGTGATAGTATGATGGCTATTGCTGCTATTACTGGAGATAATGTTGCTGCTATTAGTAAACTTATTAAAAAGTTTCAAGAAGAAAAAGATGCTCATGAACAACAACTTAAACAAATGGAACAACAAACTGAACAAATGCGTCAAGAATTTGAACTTAGAAAGATTGCAGCTAAAGGAGAAGAAGATAGAAAAACTAAACAACTTGAAGGTTATATTGATCAACAAATTGAACTTATTCGTGCTGATGCTAATATGATTAGTTATAATGCTGAAGTTAGTGATGCTAACAAAGAAGCTGGTATTGATAGACTTAATGAAGCTCGTTCAAGAGTTGAACAAGATAAAGTAGCTTTAGATAGACAAAAGACTTTATTAGATATGGTTAATAAAGAACGAGATAGACAAGTTAAAATGCACGATATTGATACTAAATATAAGATTGCTAAAGAGAATAAAAACAGATATGATTTTAAAGGTAAATCTAAGAGTAAAAAGTAAGTTATTGATATAGTTAGTTATATTGTTGCCCTATTTTGATGTATCAAAAGCGATATGTTGGAATAGGGCAAATTATATTCATAAATAGCTATTTTTAGCTGTAATTTAGACTTTCTTTTTCAACGTTATCAAATGTTCAACGTAAATAAAAATCAAGCTAAAAATAGCTTCAAAAACAGCTTATATAACATAAACAGTATAGATAATATTATAGTTGTTGACGATTATACTGTTTATGTTTTTGAAATAAATCTTGTTTATGATATAGTTTGTGCTTATATTCGTGATAGTAAACTATAACAAAATAATAACGATTATGGATTTTAGTTTTGGTGATGGCCAAATGCAAACCGATAATAATAACGGTGCTGGCAATGTGAATAACACAAAGAATAATGTTACTAATATTACTAATCAAACTGTAGCTCCAGACGATGATACTACTAATCTTGATGATATTAATAATGGAGATAATAGTAACAATAATGATGACAAAGGAAACAATAACAATGATGACAAAGGTAATGACAAAGGAAATAATGATGGTAATGATAAAAGTACCAACAATGATGATTCCGAATTATCGCAAGGAGATGTTGTAGAAATTGGAAATAATTCTTATACTGTAGATGATAAAGGTAATCTTGTAGATGCTTCTGGAAATATATTTAAAGAAGCTAAAGATGTTAAGTCTTTTCTTGAAGGACTTGATAAAGTTGACAACAATACTGAAGAATTAAATATTCAAAGTATTCAAAATGCTATAGGAATTACTGTTACAGATGAAAACGATAAACCTGTTGAATTTGAAAATACAGTAGAGGGAATTAAATCTTATATGAACGCAGTTATAGAAGCTGCTAAAGAAGAGCATTATGAAACTGCTATCAACACATTATATCAACGTTATCCTATTTTAAATGATGTACTAAATTATTATATTGCTAATGGTAATTCTCTTGAAGGATTTGGAGAAGTTCCTGATAGAAGTGGAATTACAATTGATGATGCTAATGAAGCGCAACAAGAATATATTATTAGAACTGCTTGGAGTGAACAAGGAAGAAAAGGTAATGTAGATAACTATATTGCTTATCTTAAATCTAATGGTACTTTAGCTGCTATTGCAAAAGAAGAACTTGAAGGTTTGCAAGAATCTGATAGAGCTTATAAAGAAGAAATGGAAAAGCAAGCTAAAGAAATTGAAGATAAACGGATTGCTGATACTGAAAAATATTGGAACGGTGTACATGATGTAATTAAGAATCGTAATATTGCTGGTTATCAAATTCCAGAAAATATTATTATTAGTCGTAATGGTGAGAAAATATCTGCTTCTCCAGAAGACTTTTTTAATTATATTTATAGAGTTGACGAAAATGGACAATCTGCTTATGTAAAAGATTTGTTACAAGAAACTCCTGAAAGTCGTAGAGATGATGAAATTCTTCGTGCTTATCTTAAATTTGTTGGCGGAAATTATTCTAATCTTGTAGATATGGCTATTAATAAAGCTACTGTAAATAAACTTCGCTTTAAAGCTAAAGAAAAGTCTACTTCTTATAGAGTAACTAAACCTACTAATAATAATCAAAAGAAAGATATTAATTTTAGTTATTAATAGTATTTTAAAAAGAATTTAGTTATGTTTTACAAAATGCGTGTACTTTCACAGGGAAAGTATGATGATAGAGGATATTCTAATGAAGATAGTATCTCTTATCTTCAGCTACAAAAACCTGCTGAAATAAATGGATTTATTACTTATAACTATGGTATGGACGACGACCGTTTTCCTTTGACATTTATGACAGAGGGTCAAGGACAAGCTGGTACTGTTGATGTTCCTACTGTTCAATGGACTTGGAATACTATGGGTCGTATGAAGTTTACTGACTTCATTACTTATTGCGATATTCCTGCTGATAAAAAAGCTGGTCTTGGTGGTGCTGAGATTGAAATTCATACCAGTACTCATTGGTTTATTGAACAATATGGTTTGATTGGTCCTGATGGTCGTACTCAAGTTCGTATTCAAAAAGATCTTGGAGAATCTCCTTATGGATATGCTTATCTTATTAAATTAACTAATCCTGATCCTAATGCTTATATTTCTGAAGATTTACTTGCTGTAGGTAAATATTGGAGTTTGGCTGCTCCTACTGTTTCTGAATCATATTCTAAAGGTAATAGAAGTAATTCTATGGGACCGGGTAAGATGACTTCTCAACTTGAGTTCCATCGTTATTCTAAAGAAATTGCTGGTAATCTTGCAAATACTGTTACTGAATATGAATTTAAAGATAATAGTGGTTCAACTAATCGTCTTTGGATTAATGAAGAGATGCGTCAATTCCATATTCATATGCGTGTTATGAATGAAGAACGTCTTTGGCTTGCTGAATATAACCGTAATATGAATGGAGAGGTTGCTCTTAAAGATCGTGATAATGGTAAACCAATTCCTCATACTTCCGGTATGCTTGAGATTTGTCGTGAATCTAATTACGATACTTATGGAGAGTTTTTAACTCTTAATAAGATTAAACGTATAGTTGGTGACGTACTTGATAGAGATACTGATAGTGGAACAATGGATATTGTTCTTATGGGAGGTAAAGGTTTTATTGAAGATTTTGATGATGCCATGAAAATGGACGCTAAACAGAATGGTTTCTTGACTCCTCTCGGAGATAAAGAAATTGGTACTATGAGTGGTGGTCTTGAATATGGCGCATATTTCCGTAAATATAAAACTGTTGAAGGTCATACTATTACAGTTAAACATTGTTCTTTCTTTGATAAAGGAACTATTGCAGAAGCTGCTAAACAGAATGGTGAAATTCATCCTCGTACAGGTCTTCCTATTACTTCTCACCAAGCATGTTTTATTGATTTTAGTTCTTATGATGGAGAACGTAATGTTCGCATTGTTCGTCGTAAAGGACAAATCTATAAAGCTAAAGTGTTTAAAGGTATGAGTGATATTCCTGCTTCTTGGGGAGTTCCTGATAGTAATTATATTTCTACTGAAATAGATATGAGTAGATATGAAATTATGTCTTCTCTTGGTCTTCAAGTTAATAATTCTACCAAGATGTTCCTTATTAAGTGTGAACTGTAATTTTAATTTATAAATTTAATTCGTATGCAAAATAGTTCTGACAGTGGTATGACATTTGGATTTAATAAACCAAATACCGAAATAAATAAACAGACAGTTAACGATTCTATTCAATCCCCCGTAGAAGAAGTTGATACTACTCAACAACCTATTACTTCTAAGATTGATATAGAAAAAGGTGCTGACAGAGAAGATTTAAGTGAAAATCAACCTTATACCGATGTTCGTTCTATAACGATTATGCTTGTTAAGAATACTTCGCTGTATCGTAAAGTAAACGATAAAGTACTTCCTAAACGTATTGATTATATTGGAAGTTGTTTTAATTCGTCTAAGGTTATTTCAGCTAATCAAGAAGAAGTCAACGCATATTTTCCAAATCTTGTTGGTCTTTCTCCTAATGATCCTTCTTTTATGTTAAGAGTAAAACAATATCTTAATAATATTCGTATTCCTGTTGATGAATTAGGAAAAACGTTCGATATTAGTTTTTATTATCATCATAAGAAAGATTATTATAAATTTAAAGCTAAAGAAGAGGCTATTGAAGAGACTTATCAAAAAGCTCCACGTAGAGGTGATGTTGAAATTAAAGCAGCTATTAAAGCTAAAGTTAATGCTCTTAATCTTCTTGAATCTCAAAAACATAAAGTTGGTTATCCTATTAATGTAGAAGATTATCTTATGTATAGACACTGCTTGTTGTATCATAGTGTAGCAAAAGATATGTCTATTATTAATTCTGATACTTCTATACGTTTTTATTTTAAAGATGATAAGAAAGAAGCTGATAAACTTCGCAAATATAGACTTGAAGTTAATAAAGCAAAATCTAATTATGTTGCTTGTATAGCTGATAGTGTTTTATTTGAAGCTGTTTATATTCAATATTGCGTTCTTAATTCTTTGCCTGTTCTTACTTATTTGAATAGACCACAACTTGATAAGGAAATTGATTTGGATAAATTTAGTTCTAATGAACCTGTTAAATTCAACAAAATAGTATATAATAAGGATATTAAACTTATGGCTGTTATTGAAAAACTTATTGCTCGTGGAGAGTTAGTTCGTTCTCAATATAGTCAAAATATTACTACTACTGATGGAGAATTAATAGGTGCTAATACTGGAGAAGCTATTGCTTGGTTTAAAGATCCAAAGAATGCTTCTATGGTAGCTGCTTATAATCATAAATTAAATCTTATTTGATATGACTATACAGGAAATGCACAATGAGTTTAGAACGTTTGGGCAAGTAATGGGTTTACAACTTGTTAGAGGTATTCTTCCAGAGTCTATAGACGTATATCTGAATGCAGCAATTAATGAAACTGTTAGAAATATAATTAGTAAAAATGTTGCTAATTCACTTCAAGTTGGAATATTACCGCAAGCTGCTTCTATTACTCCAATTAATGCTTTGAGAACTCTTTATAGAGTTCATCATACTGATATTACAGAAAGTGATTATTTTAATGATAATCCTTTTGAGCTTATTGTTAATTTCCATAATGTTTTATTATATACTGATTTTTATATTGATTACAAAAACGGCAAAAAAGATGTACATTGTAGACTAATAGAGCCTGATAGACTTTCTGACACTTTGACTGATTATTGTACTCGACCGACAATTAATGAACCTATTGTAACAATGTTTACAGAAGTAGCTGAAAATTATCTTACTGTTCTCAAAGTTATGACAGGTCAGACTGAGAGTGATGACAAAAAGGTTATTGATGGAATAAAGATTTGCTATATTAACAATCCTAAGATTGTTAAATATAATGTTGAAGGTCAAAATGAAGGTGTTGATTGTGATTTACCTGAATATCTTCATGAGGAAATAGTTCAGTTAGCTGTTAAAAAGTATATTGTTTCTATTAGTCCAACGATGTCTCAACAAAAAAATTAAACGATTTTCTTAATTTATTAAAATAGTTATAGAGTTATGCGACAATTTCTTTTAGGTAAAAACGTTGCTTATCCTACCACCGCTTTGAGCAATGATAGTGTAGTTGATGGTGCAATTGGTTTTTATTTTAGAAAATCTGATAAGACTATTTCTCCTACTGCTACTGGTACAGATATTACTAAAGATTGCATGTTGATTGTTAATCGTCCTGTTGATAAAGGAGGTCATGTTGTAATTCCTATTCATAAAAATAAATTTTCTTATGTAAAAGGAGTTTATCAAGCTGGTGAAGTATTTAAGCAAGTATTTACTATTCCTGCTCCTACTACGATTGGTGAGTATTCAATGATTGTTGCTCTAAAGGGTGTCGGATTTAATCAACGTAATAAATGGACTGCTTCTGTTTATATTAAAGATGTAAATAAGACTGCTGATGAGCTTGCAGAGGCTTTGGCTAAAGCTATTAACAATAATACTGTTGATTCTAAAGTTGTAGCTACTGCTTCTGAAGCAACTTTGACTATTAATGGACAGATTGTAGGTATGGATTATGAAGTAGTTCCTGCTGATTTACTTACTGGTCTTGCGGCTACTTCTACTAAGAAAGGAAAAGCTGCTTACGGAGATGCTCAATATATTATTGATTTGGCAAATAAAGCCGCAGCTGACGCTGGATTTGAATATACATATCAAGAAGCTGGAGAATTAATGAGACCTCATTATCCTCTTAATCCTCTTGAAGTTTCAGATGCTGCTGATAAAGGATTTACTATTTTTACTTTGTCTTTTGCTGAACCTCGAGATGTTAAGACAAGAGATGAAGTTGTTAATCAAATTGTACAAGTTGCGTTTCCAACTGGTGCTGAACAGATTACTACTTTTGAAACTGTTTGTAAAGCACTTGCAGGTTAAACCTTTAAAATAAAAACTATCGTTATTGCTATTAAATAGCTTAACGATAGTTTTCTTATAGAATATGGGAGAATTGTTAGAAAGTTTACGTTTAGGAATAACTCCCGGTATTATTGTTCTTATTTATCTTATTATAATTAAGGTAATTGATACTAAAAAAGAATCTAATGCCGTTAAGATTAATAAAGAAGTTACTGAATGTTTTCGTAAATTAAACTCGTTTTTAGATTATATTACAAAAGATATTCTTAATGACGCTGAAGAAAAACGAGATTATGCTATTAAAAATTCTTTCAAAGCATTTGCAAATTCTATTATTCGTCATGCTACTTCTGTTATTATAGCTAATAATATAGATAATAATAAAGAAAATATTATTGAAAATATTCATTATATTGTAGATTCTAATTATTATAGGTTATATAATTTAATGTTTCTTTATAAACTATGTAGTTATATAAAACCTGAATGGAAAACAGAAGTTAATAAAGATATTGTCGAAATTATATATAATAATAAATTTTCTAAAGAAGAAAAATTATATAACATAAATAATAAAATTAATATAAAAGTTGACGGGTATATTTCTATTATTATGAAACAATGTCACACTTATGTCGGATAATTATTTAATAATAAGGGATATTAATAATAAAGTTAATCATATTGCTTTGATGAATATTGGTTTTGTTCAAAATCAATGTTGTGAAACAAAGAATATGATTATTCCTGTTTTAATACATTGTATAGAAAATAGTCAATTATTTACAGAAAAACAATTATATAATCTTACTAATATTATTAATAGTTTAAATATAAATTGTATATGAGTGATGTTAATTATGTTTATTTGACTATTCCACAAGATTATATTTGTATATATCATAAACTACTTATTTTAATGTCTAATATAGGCAGAGAAATAATTAATGATTGTTCTGCTACCTGTAAAGGTAATAATAAAATTATAATTGATTGTTGGAATACTTTTCAGTCTGCAATAGCTTGTAAAGCATTAAAAAAGGATAAAGAAGCTGGTTTGCTAATAAAATATATTACTTCTCAAATTGATAAACTCTATACTGTAGGTGATTATGTTCAACAAGATGTTTTTGTTTATTTGGACAATAATTATCTTAAAGCAAGAGTAAGTTGTGAAAATAATATTCCTAAAGTAGATGTTGATGTTGATAGCGGATATTTACAAGTTATTGAAGATTCTAATACTAAAGAGTTTGTACTAAAAGATGAAGATTTAATTGTTAAAGATAAATGATATGGTTACTAATGAGAGGAATATAGGAAAAGTAAGTATTAGTTGTGATGGTGTATGGGATATTAGAAAGGATTATGATAAACTTTGTTTAGTTACTGATGGTTCTTATAATTATATATCTCGTAAACAAGTTCCAAATGGTACTGATATTACTAATGAAGAATATTGGCAAAAATTATATAGTGTTATTTCTACTAACGGTTTTTATCGTATTCCGGGCAATATTGAAGATATAAATATTAATACTAATCCTGAAGGTCTTGAAATAGTTTTAGGAAATTATTTGAATTTAAAAAGTGCTGTTTTAAGTAATAATATTGTTCTTACAAAAACTTCAATTCTTAATGTTATTATTGCTGGTATTGACGGTTCAAGTGTTCTTATTGAGTATATGTATTTTGGAGAAGGTAAAATTTCTAAATATCAATATTTTTTACGAGTTGACGAATATTATAAATGGAAACAAGTTTCTTCCATACAAGAACAAATATTTTTAAAAGTAGATGTTGTTCTTGACGATACTTCTAATAATGCTGTTGCCAATAAATCAGTTACTTCAATAATTAAAAAGATTATTAATTGGCATTAAATTATTAATCATCATTTAAAATATCAAAGTAATGAAATACAACGATTTGCAAAGTGAAATTCTTACAGAATTTACAGGTATATTGTTTATGGGTCTCAAAGCAAGTTATAAACCTGCTGCTGATCATTTAGATAAACTTTATTTTGCTACTGATACTCATGAGCTTTTAGTTAATGGCACTTCTTATTCTGGTGGTGTAAGTGCTGTTAGTATTGAAGGAACTACTCTTAAAATTACTATGGTTGACGGTTCAAGTAAAACTGTCGATTTAGCTGAAATACTTAAATATAAATCTGCTTTAGCTGACGATATTGCTACTGTTAATGCTCTTGGAGGTATTCCTGCTGGAACAACTGTAGCTCAACTTAAAAATAAAACTTTTTCTCAGCTTTTTGATGAACTTATATTTCCTACTGTTAATCCTACATTTGAGAATCCTACTGCTTTTTTAAGTTTGAAGAGTACTTCTACTACTCCTACAATTCAAGAAGTTGGTACTACAGGTGCTTCTGTTCCTGTTGCTGCAAGTTTTAATAAAGGATATAATCCCGGTGCTATTAAAATAGCTGGAGTTAAAAAACAAAATAGAGGTGGTGGTTTGATAACTAGTGAATCATTTATTTATATAAATAATGCTCCTGATTGCAAAGAGTTTCCTACAGAAATTCCTGAAGGTAGTATAATTTATAAATATAGAGTAGCTTATGCTCAAGGTCCTCAACCTTTAGATAGTAAAGGTAATAACTATCAAACTCCTCTTCCTGCTGGAACAGTTGTTAGTGATGCTGTAACTATTAATGGCGTATATCCTTATTTTACTAATAAAGATAATAATGAAGCTTTTGCTAAATTAGCGCTTACTACTTCTAATACTCTTAGTGCTGTTAAATTTAAAGCTGAAGGTCCTAGCAAACATACTTTTAAAATTCCTGTAAAATATACTTTAACTAAAGTTGAACTTCTTAATACTTTGTCTGGCAAATACGAAAATTATGGTACAGATAAATTTACTAAGACAACTGAAAATATTGAAGTTCAAGGTAAACAAGTTGAGTATGCAGTTTATACTCGTAATGACGCTGGATTTAATGGGGAAAATACATTTAATATTACATTTAGTAAATAATAGAAAGGAGTTAATAATATGGCAAGAGAAAGAGGCACATTTAATTTTAGTGCGAGTCTTGAAGTAAAAAAACAAGCACCACTTGACGCAAGACAAACATATATTACTTATGAAGAATTAACTCAACAATCTACATGGGTTGATACTGACGGTAAAGTTTGGTTATTTAAAGGTCTTGTTGTTCCTGTTAATTATAGTGGGCAAAATGCTTTGTTCATGCTTATTAATCCTGATGCTTATACTTCTACTTCTTCTTGGGTTCGTGTTGATGGAGCTGGGGCAGAATCTAATGTTTATATTCTTCCGGGAGATATTAAAAATCTTTCCGCCCAATCTGAAAAACTTCAAATTAATTCTATACTTGGAGAATTTACTGATTTTAATGAAGCGTTTACAAATAATAAAATTATATTAGGTAGTAGTAATACCCATAAATTTATTATTAACGTTACTAAAGAACGTTCCTATTATGGTCTTCATTTTATAGAATTTAATAATGATATAGGAAGTATATTTTATATTGAAGTAGGATATGAAAATAGTGAATGGAAAGCTACAGGAGCAGTTACTAATAATGTTTATAATCAAATAGCTAATTATGAAGATGTTGAAAATCTCGATAACATTTATTTCTTAGGAGATATTACAACATTATCTGAAAGTGAAGAAGTAAATAATATAGATACAAAATTTTCTAATTATGCTTATTTTGTTGCAGCAATAAATGCTAAAAAAGTATTTATTGCTAAAACTTCATTAGGACAATTTTATGTCAATATTACACAAAACGGCGTTAATTATTTATGTAATGCTATTGTAAATAAACTTGATGGATATTCTTATATATTAAAATTTACTGTACATTCTTCATCTGGTCATTGGACAGGTATTTCAAATCTTACTCAATATAGAGTAGCTACTTCTAACGATTTAACAGGTAAAGTTAGTGCAGTTAGGGCTACTGCAAATAAAGGTATTGAAATCGAAGGTAGTGCTACTACTCCTACAGTAGGTATTAAACTTGATCCTACTCAAGGTAATGTTACTCTTAGCTTAGGAAAGAATGGTCTTAAAGCTAATGATGCAACTGCTTTAAGAGATGTTACAGGTCAAAACTTTATTAAGAAAAACGGTACTAATGTAGAAGGTCATCTTAATCTTACTTATAATACTGAAACTAAGAAGATTAATCTTGAAGGTTTTGATTCTTCTGTTATAGCAAGTATTGATGCTACCGCGTTTATTAAAGATGGTATGATTAATACTGTTGAACTTGTAACAAATCCAGAATCTCATAGCCCGGGTACTTATCTTGTTATTACTTTTAATACTGATGCTGGTAAAGATGCTATTTATCTTGATGTAAGTAGTCTTATAGATGTTTATGAAGGACACAACGGTATTAAAGTTACAGGAAAAGATATTCATTTAATTATAGATCCAACATCTGAATCTTATCTTTCTTTAAGCGATAACGGTATAAAACTTAAAGGTATAAATTCAAAAATTAGAGAAGTTGTTGAACAAGCTATAATTGAAGCATTTGCATGGCATGAAGTATAAAGTATAATATACATACAAATCATAAAAAGTATTATAATACAAATCATAAAAAGTATTATAATGCTTTTTCTAATTAATATAATAGTATGGTTAAAAGATTTAATATTTATGGAACTTTTTCTAGTTATTTAAGAGAGAGCAATCTTGTATCTGACGAATTAGCTGTAGTTGATACTACAGCTAATAATTTTGCTAAACGAGCATTATTTTGTAAAGGACGTCTTATAAGTAAACCTCAAATACCTTTTGCTGGAGTTATAGAAAATATTTATAAAGAAGTAGCTGTACAAACTACTACTATTACTATTACTAATACTAATTTATATTTTTTACAGGATAAAAATTGTTTTGGTATTGGAGATATTACTTATGCTACAGATAATACTAATAAATTAAGTTTTAAATTTCATGGTCGATATCTATTTAATAGAGATCAAGTTACTAATGCTACAGCTTATGGTTTAATATATGTTCAAGATACTGAAAGTAATCAATATAAATTAATTCCTGAGGAAGATTTTGAATATTATATTTATAATAGACCGGGATTAACTTATAGAATTGTTGGTAATCCAGATGATCGTTTTTGTAAATTACATACGGATTATAATCTTAAAACAGGAGATTATTTGTTAACAGATGGTACAATTCTTCCTTTAGAATATTACAATACTGCTTTTAATTCTATGATATTAGGTATAGTTGTTGATCCTGAATATAGAAGTTTTTTACGTTTTCCTATTATTAGTTATAATGGAATATATATACAAGTTGAACGTGTTGATCAAACTATTATTAATGATTTAGCAAGAAGTTCTATAAATGAACATAACGGTAGTAATATATTTATGTCAATTGTAAGATATATGTTTGTTGATGAAATTATACCCTTTTCACTTTTTAGAGTAATATTTCCTTCAATATTTAATGGATATACGCAACCATTATGTAAAATGTATATTCCTACTGTTTTTGAATATATGAAAATGCTTGATGATTCAAAATTTGTTAAATCTATTAATAATCTTGATTCTTCTGCTATACATGTTATATCGTCTGGACAATGTTTTTCTACATTTGCTAATCTTGAAATCGCAAATGATAATAAAGATTATATTAATATAATCAAAAATGGAACTACTTTTAGTACAAGTTTAATTAATGCTATGTCGGATTTTTTCTTTTTAGGAAACTATTAAAATAAACAATTATAATTTTGTTATTTAATATAAAGATATTATATTTAAAATTATATTGATGTAAATATTGTTGATAGCAATAATAAACAATATATTAATTAAAATAATATTATGGATATTATAAATATAGTTTTTAGCGATATACTTAATCATTTTAATTTCTCTTATATTTTTTCTATTGTTATACTAACTTATATTATAATTAAATTTATTGATTATATTAATAAAGATAAAAAAGTTTCTACTTGGAGTAAACGTATTGTTCTTACAATATCTATTATATTTATTACTGCTGCTTATATATTTTCTGGTTATAAAGATTATATAACTTTGCTTAATTCTGCTATTTTTTCTCCTGTTTTTTATAGTTGGTTACTTAAACCTATACTTGATAAACTTGGAGTCGGTTATAAACATATTGATAAACTTTAAATTAAATATATAATTATGAATACAAAAGAAATTGCTGCAAAACTTAATTGGGCTATGCAAGCTGTTCCTCTTGCAAAAGAACAAAAAGATGTATTAGTTAATATTATTCTTCAATTAGCTGAACAATCTTCTCAAGAAATCCCTACTTATGAAGCTGCTACAGAAGAAAAACTCGGTCTTGTTAAACAAGTAGCTACTGTTGCTGAAATTTCAGGAGATACAATTGAAGATGTTAAAACGGCAGTTAATTCTTTAATTGCTAATCTTAAAACTGCTGGTATTTTATCTTAATCTAATATTATTATGGGTAGACCTAATAGAGGTACAGGTAGTGCTGGACCTAAGAAACCAAATCCTCCTATTAATAGACCTCAATATGGTAATGGAGGTAAAAAGAAATAATTGTTAATGAAAAGACTATTTATAGTTCTGATAAAGTACATACCTATCATACAAATGATAGGTATGTTGTTTAATAATATATTATATTGTTTTTAGCAATATTTATATTATTAGTTATCTATTAGATTTTATAATAGGTAATTCTATAACTACTACTTTTCTTTTATATGTTTGTAGTTATGTTTTTGGTTTTTGTAAATGGCATCGTTTTATAATTACTGCTAATATTATTAATCTTTTAATAGCTAATTTAGATGCTTATTATCGAATACCTATTTCTGATATTCAATTACTTATTGTTTATCATTTTGTTGCTGCGCTATTTATTTGTATATCTACATATATTCATATTAAAAATAATCGTGATGAACGTAAAGTTAAAAGTGCTAAGAAAAGTACTTGAAGAAGCAATTGCTAATATTGACGCTGGTAATAGCAATCATAGTGATGATGAATTAGACGATATTATATCAAGTCTTACTAAGTTAAACAGAGGTATTAAACGTATAAGTAAACGCGAAGCCTGCGAACATATTTTACATTGTAGTCCAAGTAGTTTTGATAATTATATCAAATTAGGTTTAATTCCTCGTGGTCATAAAGAGTATGGTTTTAAAGAACTTAGTTGGAGTGAGAAAGATTTTGATAAAGCTACTTTAGCTCGTATTAAGAAATACAGAGATAAACAAGGTTTATAATATGTTGTGAATATAGTTATAAGATAATTAATTGAAAAACGCATAGTTACAATCAAACATGTAATTATGCGTTTTTTTTGCACGAGAAGTTTGTTATTTGTAAACGTAATCGATTACAAACTTATTTATTAACTAATTTAATTATTAATCTTATGGTTCTTGTAGATAAAGAAAATGTAAAAGGTTATGTTCAAATGGACGAAAAAGAACATACAAAGAAAGAATATGCTTCTAAAGGATTGGCTGGAACTGCTCTTGGACTTGGTATTGGTGGTCTTGCTGTTTCCTTGCTTAACAATGGTTGTAATCCTCTTGGAATATTTGGCAGAAATTGTGGTACTAATGCTGGAGAAGTTGCTATAGCTGCTAATGAGCAATATCTTGAACGTAAACAATGTGCTGATTTTGTAGAACTTGTTAATGGTATGTGGCAGAAAGCATATGATGCTCAGAAAGCTCGTCAAGATGATAGAAATGTTCTTAATGCTGAATTATTTAGTATTTATTCTGCTATGCGTAATGGTTTTGACGCTATTAATGCTAAACATAACGAAGACGCATTTAATTTGTATAAGTATTCTCGTGATAGCAAAGATGAATTGTCTTCTGAAATTGGAGAACTTCGTACAGAACTTGCTGTTTTAAAAGCTACTCGCCCTTATCAAGATGCTTTGATTCAGTGCGATATTCGTCGTGTTGCTGAACATGCTGATTTCAATTTGTGGCGTAGAACTTGTCGTATGATAAGTGGTGAAGTAGTTCTTCCTAATACTCCTGTTGTTGAAGGTTATGCAAGTTATAATCCTTGTCATATACAATCCACAACTCCTACTCCAGCCGCATAATTTAATACTCTAATTGAAGTAGGAGACTATTCTCCTACTTCTTATTTTATATAACAAAATAAACAACAAATTAATATGACACCTCAATATCAATTTAATCTTGGGCAAGTTGACCCTTTATTAAATATAGCTCAAAATAATCCTGAAGGATATATTTCTGTTATTGAACAAGAAGTTCAAAAACTTAATAATATAAAACAACAACTTATACAAGCTAAACAGCCTGCTCAACAAAACATTAATAATGCTATAAATATTTGGGATTCTATTAATAATGAAATTGCTTCTATGACAAATGATCAAAAAGAACTTTTAGCTAAAGATGAAACTTATATTTCTATTGAAAGAGAACTTCAACTCATGATTCAAGAAGAATTAATTAATTCTGTTAAAGATAAAGTTGCTGCTTCTCCACGAGGAAAAGAATTACTGGAAAAACAATTAAATAATATAAAAGTAAAGAAAGAAGAAATTATTAAAGAAGCTAATAAAAATATTGAAGTTTTTAAAAGATTCCAAGAAGCTGCTCGATTAAATCCTAATCTTACTTATGCAGAATTTGTTAAATCTTTAAATTAATATATTATGGTAGAAAGAAAAGTTATTGTAGATAAAGTATCTACTTTTGTAAGTGAAAAACTTAATGAAGTATTGGATAGTAATCCATTTTCTTTTATTATAAAACCTTATGTGTCTCGTGTAGCTAATAATTATATTGGTAAATTAGATGGATTATTAAAAGCTATTGAAGATAAAGATGGTAAAGTTGATATAGAAGGTATTTTAAGTGAAAGTATTAATAATTTAGTTGTTGCTCAAGTTAAGAAATATCCTAATGTATTTAGTGGTGTAGAAATTGGAGGAGGAACAATTAAAATTAATATTCCTTCTTTTGATAAACAACTTGTATTTGATTATAATGATATTGAAACATTTAAACAAAATATTTTAAATTAATATTTTATGTCTAAATATAAAGATATTATAAATGGTTATAAAGAAGCAAATGTTTCTTCTACTGAATTGTATAATGGAATTATGAGTTTACATAATGTTTTTGATTATGTTGAAAAACAAGATAATAAAACATTTTGGAAATCTATGAGAAAACTTCATGAATCTATTAAAGGTGCTCATTTTGATGAAGAATATGCTAAATGGCAAGTAAGTACTATGTATCATACTGCCGATAACGGTAAAGTTTGTAAAGGAGAAATATATAATTACGATTGTGCTAAAAATGTATTTGATAAATATGTTCGTAATATAAATAGCAGTATTACTGTATGGGACGTTTATGTTGCTATTAATGCTCAATATCATGATTATATTAGATTATATTCTGAATGGTTCCGTAATATTAATAAGAATGAATTAGATAATAAAATTATTGAATCTGCTATTACTTTTTATTTTAAAGATGAAGATTCTGGTAGTACTAAAACTTGGAATTACTTTAAAACAGCTAATTGAGTTTATATTAGATTTGTTGTTGCGGCAATATGTGTTTCTAAACATGTTGCCGCTTTTGTTGTTTATATACTTAATACAAAAAATTTATTACTTTTCTTTGTTCTTTTTCAAGTAATATTATATTTGCTCGCAGCTATAATATTGAAATGTATAATCATATAAATAGTAAATGTATGGCAAGTATTAATCAACTTATTTCTGAAATCGCTCATTCTGTAAAGCAAGCTGATAGTATTCCTGTAAGACGTGCTATCAAACTTGGCATTATTCATGCTCGTAATGAACTTATACGTCATAGTTATGCTAATCATAATTATACAGATAAAGTTCTACAACAAAGATTTAAAATTACTCTTATTGATGTTCCTGACGGAGATATTTATCAAACTAAAGATCTTCCTCTTCCTAAAATTAAGAGAACAAAAGTTAAAGTTCCTCGTCCTGTTAGACTAACTAATAATCTTCCTTTTCATTCTGTTCGTACTGCTGGAGTTAAAAATCCTATCATTATTCCTTTTGTTAAAGAATCTGTTTCTAAATATTACGGTAGTCTTCCGGGTTTATGCCCAAGTGTTACATACGATTATATAAATGAATATATTTATATAAATTGTATTAATGATTCTGAATTTAATAATTTAGGATCTATCGTTATAGAATCTGTATTTGAATATCCTCATATTATTGAAGTAGAAACTAATGATAAACCTTTTGATATTGATTCTATAAACGATGACGATGAATTTCTTCTACCAGAAGATATGATTGGTTCTATTAAGAAACTTATACTTGAAACGTGGAATGTTAATGTTATACGAGATACTGCTGAAATTCCTTCTGTTAATTTAGCATAATGATAAAAATATTATGATACCTGATGTAAAATTTAAAAATTATTATCTTCAATTTATTTATAGTGCTAAAACAGATATTGTTAAGTATAAAAATGAATTAGAAGAAATTGTAATTAATAAAGAAGAACTTTATAATTATCTTGATAATAATAAACAATTACTTATTGAATCGTATAATATTAATTTAGATGATTATAAAACTGAATGGATAAATAAAGAATATAATACTTCTGAATTACTTTATAATAAAGTTATTAAATTATTCTCTGTTGCTAATGAAGATGATAATAAATTTATTATTGTTCAACTTATTAAATATTGTAATACTCTAAGACAAGAATATAAATATAATAAATTTATAGAACTTGCTAATAAACGTAGTACTATTCTTTCAAGTAAATATAGAGCTATTATTAATGCGTATTATGCTAAAGTTCATAAATGTATTCTTGAAGGTAAAGGTTATAAGTTTGGTTACGGTATTGGTACTTATTATATTAAATATAAGAAATTTAGTAATAGACATCGTAGTACTGTAACTGTTCTTGATTATTCTGCTACTGCTGCTCGTAAAAAAGAATTACTTGCTCAAGGTATTAAACTTTATGATGAAAATGAAGCAGCTTGGTATAAGTTTAGAAATATTCCTTATGATGGTGTGGATTATAGAGTTTTTAAAAATAAAGAAGGTGAATATCTTATTCGTTTTAAAGATTCTAAAATGATTAAAGATAAATTTCTTCAATATGAACATACTGAATATCTTGCTAATAAGTATAGAGGCATGAGTTATAAACAAATAGCAGATACTGTTTGTAATACTATTGAAGATATTTATAATTTACAATTAGATATACGATATAAACTTAATATATTGTTATATAAATATCCAGAGAAATGTTTAAATTTTATGAGATATGATTAAACAAGATACAACTAATATAGAAAGAATTATTGCTAAAATAGATAATGATTTTAATCCTGATAATAGTGATTGGATTCCAAGAGTTGGAGTTTGGACTTTAGAAGTTATGGGACAACTTAATATATTAAATACTGAAAGAGCTAAAGTTCAACTCCCCGTAAATGAGAGAATAGCAATTAGTGCTTGCCCAATAGCTAATGCTAATATTAAAGTTTATGATAATAAAGGTTGTGAAGTGAAAGAAGCTAATAGTGAACGATGCTGTAATGGTTGCTTCTCTACGGGGGAACCTGCGAGTGAAACGAGCAGTTCTAATGCAGTAAATACAACAGATATTTATCATAATGATAATCCTGCAAAAGTTCCAGATTATCTTCTTGCTGAAACTCTTAATAATAAAGAGTGGCCCGGTAGATATAGAGTAAATGAGTATAATTATGTTGGTAAAACAACTAATCGTGCTCATAATTTCGTTATAATAGATGGTAATAAAATTGAACTTGATTTTGATACTGATTGTATTACTATTGAATATGATACTATCAAAACTGAACATAGTAAAGTTTATGGTTGTGAATTTCCTGTTATTCCAGATAATGCAATTCTTGTAGAAGCTATTGGTTTTTATTGCATGTATAAAATGTTATGCCGTGGATATAAACACCCTGTGTTTAATCTTAGTGCTTCTCAATATGGTACTAATCCTTATTATACATGGTTACAACTTAAAGAAGAAGCTAAACGTTCTGTTATTAATCGTGGACAAGATATTGATGGTGCTCATAAACAATGGCGTAACGCATTCTTTAATTTCACCTTTAATCCAAAAGGGTAATAAATAAACGAGAATAGCTAAAATTAGCTTTATGTTGAATTTTATGTTAGCAAGTGATTAATTATATTAGGTTAAATCAAGATTAAATATAGAGCTAAAAATAGCTATCAAAATATATAATATTTTATAATTAATATAAAAGTTATTATGAGTGTAGTTCCTAAACTTAATCTTAATAAACACCCTAAAGATTGTGATAATCTTTCTTTAGTTGATGCTCGTAATATTAAGATTAGTCATGATGAAAGTTGTATTACTAATGAAAATTCTATAATAACAAATGCTTTAATACAAACTGCTATACATAATATTTATCGTAATAATTTTCTTATTAGAGGTATTATTCCTATCAATACTGGTATAGTTTTATTTGTTCAAGATTATAATAACGTTGAAGCTAATATTAATAAATTAGATATATTCGTATATAATGAAAAGACTATTGATAAAGATGAAAATATTTATTTAGCATATAGTGGATTATCTTATCATAGTGGTAAATTTACTGGTACTTTTACTTATAATGTAGAAAATGATTTAATTATTGCTTTTATTGAATATGATTGTGATAATAATGAATTAGTTCCTTTAAGAACTATTAATTTAGGTAGTCCAGATAAAGCTGGTGCTGAAGATAATGGAGATATAAGACAAGTAGAAAGTAAATTAAGTATTGTTCCTGAAGTTAAACTTCCTGCTGTAAGTAATATTGAATATGTTAAAGGTAATGCTTATAAAGGTTGGTATTATCTTTTTATTCGTTATAAAATAAATAAAACAGATTATACTCAATGGTATTCTATTGGCTATCCTATTTATGTAGATGTTATTAATAGAAATAATATAGTTCGATATATTTTTAATAGAGATGCTTTTCCTGAAAAAAAAGAAGAGACAATTGAAATAGACCAATTAACAAATTTAATTATTGCTCGAAAACCGTGGGACGGATATGGAGTTGGTTTTTCTGATTATATTAGTGATACAACAGATATATGTAATGAAACTTTTAAAGTAGCTATTAAAGATTTAGATGTTAATTATAATATATTTCAAATAGGTATTATTTGTTCAAGTAAAAGTTATACTAAATCTTATAAAACATTTGATATTGATATTGTTAAAAATACTATTAATTATTATACTCTTAATTTAAAGAATTGTGAAGAATATGGTAGTCAAGAATTAATTGCTACTTATTATAATTATTTTAATGTTAAAAATATTATTAATTATAAAAATAGATTATATATTGCTGGCTATAATGAAAATAAAATAGATGAAGAAGAAATTATTAATTCTGTAAAAAATATTACTGTTGGTTTATATACGACAGTAATTAATACTTCTACTGCAGAAAATACTAATATTCGAGAAGATGTTACTGTTTATAAAGAAAATCCTAATCCTTATCAATTTGATGAATCTATATATCATGTTAATGCTACTATAGAAATTCCGTTTAGTAAATATTTTTCTTGTGATGATACAGATTTAGTTGATTTTCTTGATAATGAAAATAATAGAATAAATGATCATACTATTAAAGCTTCTGATCTTTATATAACTACAGCTAATGAAAATAATGTAATAGACACAAATAGAATAAACGGGTATTTTGCTATAATTAATGTTAATTATAAAAATATTGATTATAGTAGGAATCAAATATATAGAATAGTTATTAATGATGATATGTCTAATATTAAAGTAATTAATAATATGAAAATTGCTTTACAATTAGGCTTTCCTTATATTAAAACAGATAAAGATTTTATTAATAGAAAACTTGCTACTACATTAATTCCCGGAGAAGTTTATAACTTTTTTATTCATTTTGTAGATAAATATGGTAATTTTACTAATGGTTATAAAATAGATAATACTTTTCCTCAACATACTAATAAAGACGGAAATAAAGTAGATGGAATAGTATTTATTATTTCAGTAGATCAAATTGAATTTGAACAAGATAGATTAGATTATATATATTGTAGTGTTGATAAAACTGCTAAAATAAATGATATTATAATTAAATCTTTATTAACTCAAGATTATATTATAAACGATTATAAAAATCCTGCTGATCATATGATTAGATATTATGCTAATTATAATTTTATTACTAAAGAATTAAGTAGAGAAATACAAGATGAAATTAGAACAGAAGATTATGATTATGTTAAAAATAAATTAATTGATTCTGTAAAACCTTTTATAAATCAAAATTTAAATTATGAATTTTATAAAATATTTACTTTTAATAATTATATAAATAGTGGAGCATATGGTTTTGATAATTATATAAACGTTAATGGAGATAGTTTATTTAAAGTTCCATTTAATAATATAGATGTTAATAGTCATAAAGTTTATCATCCTTATTTTAATAATATTAATATACCTAATAATTACGTTGGATATTTTATTTCTTATGAAAAATTTGAAAAAAGAAGTAAATATACTGGACTACTTACTATTAATGATTTTAGAAATACAGATACTATTATAGTTAAAGGGGATACTAATTATAATGACTATTCATTAGTAAATGTTACTATTAGTAAAGGAATTAATAATCATAATACTGTAAAATTATATTCCGGTACTATATATAATGCTAAAATAGTTAATAATAAAATAACAGATGGAAATTTAGCTTATGGTGTTATTGAAAATGGCGGAGGAAGTATTTCTGGAAGAATTATTGATGGATTAATAAATACTGTTGCAAGTATTACTGGTAATTATAGTGAATTAGAAATTATAAATGGCAATTTAAGAATATATGATAATACTGATAATGTAGTTAAAAAAGATTCATTAAATACGATGAGTTCTAATACTATGAATTTTTATTGTGATAATTTAGATATAGATGATACTTTAGAATTAGATTTTGATTTTCTTAGAATTGAAGGAAAAAATGTTTTCGATTATAATGATATTCCTAATATTAATTATTATCAAAGAAATGCTCCTTTTGGATTCGTTACTGATATGAACAAAGTTCAATTACAAGATTATAATTTTGAAAAACTATATCCTATGCCTAATTATAAATTAGCTGTTGCTAATTCTGTAAAAGATAATCGTATTGGTGTAGGAACATGTATAGTTATTGATAATAAATATGATCTTTTTGTTAATGCTACTGAAAAGAAAAATAATGATATTAATTTATATAGAGTTTCTTTAGTTAAAGATAATCCTAATATATATAATAATAATAATAAAACTCTTATTAAATTTACTGATGTTTTTTATAACAAAAATAATACTGGAATTATTAGTACAGGTCTTAATGGCGTTTATACTTATAGTGGCACTATTATATATGCCGATACAGGTGTTGTATTTAATGAAACAAATGGTATTGTGACTATGCAAAATGCTGAATATCAATATTATCCTACTACTGTTTCTCCTGAGCATAATGAAACTTATGAAAATGATAGACCATTTATGTGTTATTTACAAATGCCTGTTATTGATACAGTTTTTCATGAAAGTAAATGTTTTAAAAATGAACCTAAACCTCAATCTTATGTAACTAAACCTGCTTCTGAAAATGATAGTGCTCAATATAGAACAGGCTATATGGTTACACCAGCTAATTCTATTGATCTTTTTGAAAATAGACAAGGTAGTGCTGACCAATTTAATCCTAAAACTTATAGTAATTATAGAGAAGATATTAAAGATATTGATGTTTATAATAAAACTATTCGTAGAAGTAACGTTATTCAAGATGAATCAAGAGAAAATAGTTGGCGAAAATTTTCTTTAGAAGCATATAAAAATATTACTGAAAATAAAGGTATTATTACTAATTTAGTTGGAATTGGTGATTTAATTTTAGCTCATACTGAACATAGTCTTTTTATGTTTGATTTAAATAATGAACTTAAAACTATTGACCAAAATATTCAACTTCATCAACCAGACGCTTTTGATGTTGCTTATAAAGAAGTATTTACTTCTGAATTAGGTTATGGAGGTCTTCAAGATAAGCGAAGCGCTATTGTTGACCAATTTGGCTATATATTTTATAATAATGACGATAATAATATTTACAGATTTGATAATAACCAATTAGCTATTATTAGTAACGATATTGTTGAATGGCTTATTAAAGCTAAACCTAATAATGTAAGATTTGCTCATGATATTAGAAATAATCGTTTACTTATTAAATTTGATTATGATATATTTAGAAAAAATGAAGATGATAGTACTTTTACTCAAAAACGTAATTTAGTTCTTAGTTATAATTATAAAACTCAAAATTTTATTTCTACTCATAGTTATTATTTTAGAGATGCTTATAATACTAAAAATAGAGTTTATTTTATTAATGGTTTTCAAAGCGGTAATTTAGTATATGATACTATTTATAATTTTACTGAAGCATTTAATAATTATTGTACTTATGCTAATATTTATGGTTATGCTAATGCTGTTGAAGGATTTAATAATAGTTGTAAACTGTCTTTTATTATTAATGAAGGATATGACATTGTTAAGTTTTTAGAATATATTACTTATAAATTATATAAAGTAGATGAATCTGTAAGAGGCGATGTTCCATTCCCCGTAAAGAAATTAGATACTCCTTATGCTGGTCAAATACTTAGAGTTTATAATGACAATGTTAACACTAATGATATAAATATTACTGTTGATAACGAAAGCATTGATCCTAATGAACATAAAAATATTTTTGGTAATTATAAAAAACCTTATTGGGATTTAGGTAATTGGAATTTTAGTTATCTTAGAAATATGATTGGTAATGAAGGAGATCAATCTGCTGCTGTTATGAGTAGACTTTATGGTAATTACTTTATTGTTGAATTTGAATTTTTAATGCAAGATAGACGTATTGATTTTGAATCTCTTAGTTATAAAATAAGTAAGTTATGAAAAATAAAGTTGTTAAACGTGATAAAGCATTTTTAGGTAGTATTATAGGAGCTGTTGGTGGTGTTATAGGTTCTGCTATTGGTGCTGCTAAAAGAAAAAAAGCAGAAGAAAAAGCGTTTAAAATGCAACAAGAAGAACAATATAGACAAGATAGTTTAGCTGCTGCACAAGCTATGACTCAAAGTTATGCTAATCAAGATTATGTTGACGAATATAAAAAGAAAGTTGTTTTAAAAAATGGTGGAAAAATGAAAACTAAACAAGATAATTATACAGATAGAATTAAAAATCAAAAGAAATATGCTTGTGGTGGTAGAAAGAAAGCTAATTTCGGTTCTACTATCGCAAATCAATTTAGTGGTAATAATCTTAACGATACTGTTGGAGGAATTGTTTCTGGTATTAGATCTGTTGCTAATAGTTTAATTGGCGGTCCAAGTACTCCTAAAATGATTAAAAAAGCTGATGGTTTTGATTATGAACAAAAAACTTCTCTTACTCCTAATAGTTATTCTTCTACTCAACCTGTTACTCAAAATGTTAATCAACAAGTTCCTAATAATAACCAATACTCCGATAGACTCGCTCAAATGAAATTGGGAGGCTGCAAAGGCAAGAAAAAGCGTAAATAATAGCTGTTATCAGCTCTACATTGATTTTAATATGCTTTCTTGTATAATTAATCAAGTTCAATATAAGATAACGTTATAAGGCTTTATATAACGTCAAAATATATAATATAACAGATTATGAGTAATAAAAGACTTAGACCTAATATAGTTCGTGGTGGTGTTGCTATACCTATTCCTAATAAAAAGAATTATTACTATATGAAAGGTAGAAAACATGAACAAGGTGGTATTGATATTGGCAAGAATCCTCGTACTGGTTTAGAAGTTGAAGATGGAGAAGTTATGCACATATCTCCTACTGAAGTTAAAGTGTTTAGTTCTGTTCCTTTTCTTAATGGTGAATCTCCTGCTGAAAAAGTTATGAAAGGAAATAATCCTAATAAAGTTTTTAATGCTCAAGAAAGATATAAAGATGTTAATAATATTAACGATGATGGTACTAAGAATAATCGAAATAGAAAAAATAAAAGTAGATATGGTACTAAGAAAAATGGTTTTGAAAAAATTAAAGAAATGCAAAGTTTAGCAAATAATGTTTCTACTTTAGAAAATCCTATTATTAGTCCAGATTATACCCCTTATTATGATACTACTGAAGTTGGTAAATTAATTAATTATTCTGAAAATCCTGATAGTATAGAATTTGATAGAATTAATCGTAGATGGTATACTCCTAAAGGTAAAGGTTTTGATAAAGATAATTTTGGAATGGGAGTAGATAGATATACTGGAGGTAATATTAGTGATAAAATTAAAAAAGATTCTAAAGGAAGAGAATATATTACTGAAGAAGATGAAAGAGATTTAAGATTTAAAAGAATTAAAAGTGCAAATCAAAGTGCTAAACGAAGAATAGATTTTATTCGTAAATATTATAATGATGAAGGTGATGTTACTGAAACTAAAGAAGCTTTACTTACTAATTTAATTTATAATAGAGGAAGTGGTAAAACTGCAAGAGTATATTTTAATCCTGAAGATGAAAAATATGTTCCTATGCAAAGAGCTATTCTTAGAGGTACTGATGATGAAGTTAGAGAAGAAATTAATAAAATATATAAAGAAGCTGGTTTAGCTAATAGAGATAGTTTAGTTAATGATTTTTATAAAAGAAGAAATAAAAAACGTATGGGTGGTTTAAGTCGTTCTAAAGATTATGGTTCTAAATCTAAACCTTATCCTAATGTAGATAAAAAAGATTTTGCTGGTAAAAATAGAAGTTATCCTATTCTTACTAAGTCTGATGCTATTGATGCTTTAAGACTTGCAGGACTTCATGGACGTGATGATATTAAAACTAAAGTTTATAATAAATATCCAGAACTTCGTAAACATGCTAAAAATGGTGGAGTTTATACAGTTACAAGCAATGGTAAGACAAGTCTAAGAATGATTCCCTCTACGGGGAAACGAATAAAGTTCAAAAATGGTGGTATTGAAGATATTGAAAAAACTGTTACTCTTAATCCAGAAATTTATAGTTTAGGACTTGAAGATGAATTAGCTAATAAAATAAATCAACCAATTATTAATTATAGCAACCCCGTAGAGAAAATTAAATATGATATTCTTGATACTAAAGGCAGATTTAATCCTACTACTGGAGTAAATTTAAATACTAAACGAAAATATGATGCTCGTAATGATATTATGAAACAACGAGGATATAATTCTTTAATTAGTGATGGTATTGGTATTGCTTCAAATATTGTTGGTAGTATTATAGGATATAATGCTAATAAGAAAGCATTAAAGAAAATGAAATATAATAAAGCTCCTGTTAATTTAATTCCTTCTAAACTTAAAACAAGTATTAATATTAATCCTCAACTTGATACTATTAGAGACCAACAACAAGCATATGAACGACAAATTGACGCTAATACTGCAAGTTCAAGAGTTGCTTTAGGTAGAAAACAACTTGGTAGATTAAATACTATTAAATTACTTAATAATATTTATGCTAATAAAGAAAATACTGAAACTGAATTAATTAATAAAGATAGACTTAATCAACAAGCTGTTGCTAATCAAAATATTACTAATTATAATACTTGGAAAGAAAAGAAAAATGCTTTTGAAAATGCTATTATTGAAAAACAATCTGAAAATACTATAGGATTGATTAATAGTATTAATGCTGGAGTACAAAACGCTATTGGTAATTTTGAAAAAAGATTAGCTGCTGAAAATAATATTAGAGCTATTGCTGCTGCAAATCCTAATGTTAATCCTATTATATTAAAAGCTCTTGGTATAAGAGGTATAACAAATGATATGATAGAATCATGGTTGAGAGCATACGGAAATAAAAACAATTAAAAACATAGTTTATATGAAAGGTTTTAATTATATTAATACAGAATATGTTCCAACAGTAGATTTAAATACTTTAGGAAATACTTTTAATACTCTTGAACAAGGTCATAAAGAAGCTATTAAAACTGCTTCTAATCTTCAAGCTGAAATGGCTAAACTTGAACTTAATGAAGCTGAAAATGAATGGAGACAGCAAAAAATATCTGAAATACAACAAACTATAGATAATAATACTATATTTGGAAATTCTGCTGCTGCATTAGATGATATAATAATTAAAGCTGGTAATTTAGCTTCTGACGCTGGAATGATTGGCAGACTTCAAGCTCAAAAAGATTATACAGAATTTAAAAATAAGATCATAAACGATAAGACTCTTCCAGAAGATTATAAAGAATATTATTTAGAAAATAATCCTTATTATTATAAAGATATTGTAGATGAAAAAACTGGAAAAGTAATTAGTGGAACAAAATGGAATCCTAATATTTCTCCAACCGCTGTTGTAGATTTATCTTCTTTAATTTCTAAAGGTTTACAATGGGCTGCAAGAGAATCTGGTAGTTATAATCAAGTTCGTTGGCTTGATAAAAATGGTAATCCTACTACTAATCCAAATGAAGTATTTGATGGAGAATATTATGATGATACTACTCATAGTTTTGAAAAACTTGATAGAAGTAAAATAGAAGCTGGTATTAGAGCGGCTATTGAATCTACTCCAGGTGCTAAAGAAAGTCTTCAACAAGATTACGATATTGCTCTTTGGAAACATAAAAAAGCTATAAATACTACTAAAGGAAAATATAATATTGTGAGTGATGTTACTGACGATAATGGTATAACTCTTTCTCCTCAACAATATTTAAATAAAAGAATATCTCCTGCTTTATATGCTGCTGAATATTATAATACTACTCGTAAAACCACTTATGGAAATGGATTAAAAACTTATAAGGCCGCTGAACAAGCAGCAGAAACTGCTAAAAAGAATGCTGAACTTGACGATGAGTATATAAAATCATTAAATAGAACAAGTGATACTAAACCAATAACTCTTAATTATAATATGACTTCTGAATTAATGAGTAAAAAACAAAATATTCAGAATGATTTATATAATCTATTTAAAACTGCTGTTGGTAGAGACGTTAATGTCGATATGACTAATGCAAGTACAGATGGTTGGAAAAATACTCTTGAAAGAGCATATTTAATTTTTAAAAATAATGGTGCTACAGAACAACAACTTGTAGATTTTAGAGTTAAAAGTAGTGAGCTTATTAGAGAATATAATGAAACTACAATGAATTATGATAATCTAACTAAAGATTTAAAAGGAGATGATAAATATTTAGTAGATTATGTTAATAGAATGAAAAATGGAGGTAGTTTTAACAAAGATAATCCATATGACCAAAAACTATTAAAAGATATTCAAATTGAATTTGGAGATAAAGGTCAATATTATGATGTTAGTTTTAATAATGTAGATGAATATAATCAAGCTATTCAAATTTTAAATTCTAATAATGAAGAAGGTTTTCTTGGTTTAGGCTTTAGTACAGGAAGAAAAGAAATTGACGGAAAAAGTGTTTCTTATATTAGACTTCCAAAAGAATATTATCAAAATATGTTACTTTTATCTAATACTGTTAATGCTGCTGTTAAAGGTAATGTAGATAATATTAATGTACAAGTATTAGATGCTGAATATAATCCTATAATTCCTCAATCACAACAAGATAGTAAATATACAGTTCCTTTATATTATAATTTAAATCCTGCACATAATGCAGCTGTTGGTTTTGGTAATATATATTTATATAATAGATATAAAAAAGCTGCTAATAAAAAGTTTCTTAATTATTCTAACGATTTTATTAAACAACAAGAAAAAATAAGTACTAAACTTGATAATTACGATGAAATTACTATTGGTCATCAATCTCTTAGTGGTGAAACAAATTATCAACAATTACTTTTACATCAACTTAATACTGGTCAAATTGATGAAACAGAATATCGTCTTAGACTTAATATTGACAAAGAAGAACTAATAAGGAAAACTATAGCTCATGGATTTGGAAATACTAAAATGTTTACTGTAGAAAATGATGACCAATATGGAACTTTTAGAGAAATTACAAATACTAAAGATAGAGAAGATAAAGGTAATGAAATAGTAGCAGCCGTTGGAAATGGTAGAGCTGTATTTAATTCTGCACATAATCCTTTTTTTGGTAGTGGTACTAATATAACGATTTATCCTAAATTAGATAATACTGGTAAACCAACAGGTATTCCAAAAACTTATTTTATTCCCGGATTAGTTAATGATGAAGCTCAAGAAGCATTTGAAAATAATCCATATACTAAGGCTTCAGATCATATTGCTAAAATGGACGCTTACGCAATGACATCTAATCTTAGTGAAAGTTCTGAAACTCCTACATTAGGAGCTCAACAATTAATAGCTAATGGTGGTAATATATTTACTTATAAAAATGGAAATACAGCTATTAACATTAATAGAGAAGCAGCCGTAGATATTTATTCAGCTATGAATGAATATATTGATATTCAAAATAATTTCGTACAAGGAAATTTACAATTAGATAATGAAAATGTTATTGAAAGATTAAATGGACGTATTTTTGAAATTGCAAAAACTATAACAACTTCTATTGGAAGACCTGATTTATTAGAACGTTATTATGCTGTTTTAAGTAAAGATTTAGGAAGTAAATTAAACATATAAGATATGAGTAAAGTTATTGATTTTATAAATAATGGAGAATTAGTAAGAAATCCTAAATATAATCCTAAAACTAAAAAGGGGGCCAAAGAGTCCCCTTATCTTGTTTCTAATACAATGAGTGATGATTTTGCTGAAGATGTTAATAGAATGGCTAATAAACTTCGATATACTTTACAATATAGTCCTCGTGAAATAGAAAAGTTTGAAGAACAAGATATTACTGTTAATAATATTGATTCTGAAGAAAGTTTAAAACGTCAACGTGCAGAAAATCAATCTGCTTTTGAACAACTTGGTAATATGATAATACAAGGAGTTGCTAATGAAGCTGTTCTTGGTTCATTTCTTTCTCTTAGTAATATTGTAGATGCTGTAGGACAAGTTTTTACTGATGAAAACGACTATACTAATCCAGTAAGTGAATATATTGAAGGTATTCAAAATACTATTAGAGATGAATTTGAGATTTATCAAAAAGATCCAAATGCTACTTTTGCATTTGGTGATTTTGGTTGGTGGACTAATAACGGAGTAAGTGCTTTTAGTACTTTATCTATGATGTTACCTACTCTTGGTATTACTAAAACTATTGGATTGTTAGGAAAAATTGATAAAATAAAAAGAGCATATAATGCTTCTACAAAAGGTTTAGCTAAACTTGCTCATAAAGCTATAAAAGGTGCTGGTGTTAAAGCTCCTTCAGTTGCTCGTCTTGATAATTCTGTTAAATATATTAATAATTTAACTACTAATGCTGTTCTTTCTCGTACTATGGAAAATTATATGGAAGCAAGAGGTGTTTGGACAGAAACTTATGAATCTACTAAACAAGAACTTGAAGGATATACTGATCAACAATGGAAAGACTTCTTTGCAAGAAATCCTGAATTAAATGGTAAAACTATTGATCAAATAGCAAGATATATTGCTGGAGAATCTGCTGATAAAACTTTTGTTAATGATTATGCTATGCTTGGTCAAGATATTTTAGAATTTAGAGGTATTGGTCAATTATTTGGTAAAGTCGGTAAAAAATTACCTACTTCAAGAGTTAGACGCTCTAATAAACAAGCAATTGAAAATCTTCGTAAAAAAGCTGATATAAATATATCTGGACAAACTTCTACTACAACTGCTCCTAAAACAAGTTTTTGGAAAAATAGAACAGATGAATTTAAAGAAGCTATTAAACATCCTTTAAGTACTATTGGTACTTTGCAACTTACTGAAGGTTTTGAAGAAGCATATCAAGGTATTCAAACTGAAAAAGGTAAAGAAGTTGCTAAAATGTATTTAGATCCTAATTATATTCCTCGTACAATTGAAAGTTATATTACTGATGATAAAATATGGGAACAAGCATTTTGGGGTGCTGTTGGAGGTATGGTTTTTCAAGGAGCTGGTAAAGGACTTTCTGCTCTTCAAAGACAAATTAAAGCTAAAAAGTTAAAAGGTAAAGAATCTGATGCTAATATTCTTAATACTCTTACTGCTGAAGAAAAAATAATGAATAAAGAAATTCAAGACCGTGCTGCTTTAAATAAAGATGTTGTCGATAAACTTACTATGTTAAATGATTATATTTCTCCAGATGACTATGTTGAAGATCATATTACTGGAGAAAGACTTCAAGATGAAGGAGTTGATGTTCATAGAAAACTTACTCCAGAAGAAGCTGAAATTAAAAAACAACAAGTTATTGATGATTATTTTACTAATTTAGCTATTAATGCTTATGAAGCAGGTACTTATGATTTATTAAAAGAATATATTACAAGTCCTGAATTTAAAGAATATTTTAGAGAAGCTGGCGTTCAACTTACTAAATCTGAAGAAGATTTTACTAATCAAGCTTTTGCTAAAATGGATAAAGTTAGAGATATATATGCTGAAAATCTCTATAACGTACTATATAATAGTGAAATAGAAAGTGAATATACTGCCAAAATTGCTGCAAGAGAGTTTACAAGAGAACAATTAGAAATTGAATCTTTTGAGGATAGAATTAATACTATACAAAATGAAATAAATAAAAATAATGTTGATATAAGTTCAGTAGATAAATATAGAAGACAAGCTATTGATAAACATGTTTCTAAATTATTAAATGAAATTAATCAAGCTCAAGAAGAAGTTAATAACAATCCAGATATTTCTGAACAAGCTAAAAATCAATATAATAAAATTTATAATGATAGAAAAAGAGGACTTCTTAAATTTCTTAATGATAATAATCTTTTATCTGAAAGTAATAGACAATCTATAATTGATATTTTTAATCAAAGTCTTGGAAAAGGTTATCAAGCAGAAAGACTTTCTGGAGATATTCAAACTATATTAAATGATATTGAAAAACTTATTAACGAATCTGATAAAAATATTCCTGAAGCTCCTAATAATGTTAAAGATTTAATTGATAAACAAGTTGCTCTTCAAGATAAAAAAGCTGATTTAGAAAATATTCAACCTAAATCTCAAAGAGATTATAATGATAGAGTTGATCTTATTGCTCAACAAGTTGATTATCTTACTATGAAAAGAATGTCCGACGCCGCAACTCAAGTTGAAAATTGGATTAAAGAACAAGAAGATTTAGATAAAGCATGGCAAGATATTCTTCGTAATAGAGTTCCTAAATTAAAAGAATCTCTTGATATGCTTAAAATAGGATATTTTAATACTGAAGATTTTAGTAATTCTATAAGAGCTACAATAGAAGAAGAAAGGCAGAATCGAAGACAAAAGGAAGAAGAAGCTAAACGAGTAGTAGTTAACGGTAAACAAGTTAGTGAAGAACAAGCAAAAGCTATTAATAATACTGCTGCAGAAGTTAGCAATAATCAACAATCTAATAATGATAACTCCTCTACGGGGGAACAAACTCCACGAAGTGGAGTTTCTCAAACTCAAACTAAACAACAAAGTGATGATCCTAATGAAATTGCTGTTAAAGCAATTATTGAAGATGAAGATAAAATTACTAATAAAGATTTAGATGATGCTGTTAAACTCGCTAAATCTTTTGATCCTACTATTAATGAACGAGCTGTAGGTATTGCAAGTAGTAAAACTTTTCTTCTTTTTAGAACTTCTCCTAATGTATTTGAAAACGCTTTAAATAAAAGTAGTGATAGTCCAGAAGTTAAAAATATTATAGAAACTATTACTCAACAACTTATTGAAGAAGGTGTTAGTCCAGAAGTAGCACCTCATGCTGCTCAAAGAGGTGTTAATATGGGAATGAAACAAATAGTTAGAGCTTTAGAAAGACGTAAAGATAGTAAAACTGAAACTTTTAGACGTCTTGCTGAAGCTCTTGCTACTAAACAAAAAGTAACCATTAAATATAATGATAATAACGAAGTTAACGCTATTACGACTACTATTGAAGATACTGAATTTGATCAAATAATTAAAGATTTTATTGAAGCATATATTCAATATAAAGGTATTACTATAAATAAAATTAAAACTAAAGACCATCAAGGAAATACTGTTATTAAAAATCAAAAAGTTGTTATTAATCTTGAATCTTTATTTAAAGATATTATTGAAATATTATCTGATGATGCTAATAAACAAATGTTAGATTTAGATGTTCAAACTGCTTATCATATATTATATAATATAAAAGATTTTATTAATAATTCTTATAATACTAATTATGTATTTACTCATAGGCGTAGTCTTAATACTTTACTTAATAATCCTACAGATTTTTATAATGCTGTTTATGAAGCAAGTAAAAGAGTTGAATTTATTGATAATTATATGCATATTGTTCCTTCTCGTGTTAATAGAGGTCCTGATTATGAACAAGTTGTTAATGCTTTACAAGTAGGAGATGATTTAGAAATTGTTCCTGTAGAAAATAGAAATCATGATATTGTTTCTTTTGCTATTAAACGCAAAGGTATTGAAATTGGATTTATTTCTAATGTTGTTCCAGATAGTGATAATAATGGTTATAAAATAAAACTTGGGCCAAAAGGTGGTATTAATTATCATGTTCGTAAAGTAAATAATCAAATTGAAGCTAATACAGATGAACTATTTGAAGCTATTTTTAATAATGAAAACGAACTATGGGATTTATTCCATAAGAAGAATCTTTATGATTTAGGTTATGGATATAATTTAACTAAAGAAGAATATGAAAGAATCTATAATAGTGAAGTTATTCAAAAAGCTATTAAAGATGGTGTAATTAAACTTGATCCTGCTTTAATAACTGATGTGGATAAAGCTAAACGTATTATTTATAATCTTAAAAATATTATTTTTTATAATCCTTTAGCTCAAACTATTGAAGAATATAAAGATAGTTATGAACAATGGAAAGAAAATATTTTTAATAATTATAAAAATACTCATAAAATTGGAACTCTTGCTGCTAATGGTAAAAAGGTTATTGTTAAATATGCTGGGCAAACAGGAACAAATCAAGGTGTAAAAGAAACTTCTGATGCTATTATTGAAAATACTGAAAAAGGCGTTAATGAATTACCTTTTAAATCTGACCAACACGCTATTGTTGGTATTGATAGCGATAAAGATGGTATAGTTGCTATTAATGAATTAACAGGTGAGAAACAACAAATTACTGCTCCTTTTCTTGCTGGTAATATGGGATTCTTAATTGGAGGTAGAGGTAAAACTCCTATTATCGCTATGTTTACAAGTGCTAATAAAGTCGCTGGTAAAATTAAAGAAAATCTTCATAAAGAACTTGTTGATATTTTAACTGGTTTTCAAAATAAAAAATATACTTTTGAAGAAGTTAGAGATAAACTTGGTTTACTGTTTAATTCTGCTAATACTAAATTTCCAAGTATATTTTATGGTTATGATGTTATTAGTTCTAATAATCAAATAATTCTTTCTATTGGACATAATACTTCTAAGTTTAACGTTATTATACATAAGTTTAAAGCCGGTAATTCAAATGAATTAGGTACAGGTATTACTTATAATCCTGCAGGTGATAATTCAAAAACCACAAGTTTTATTAATGTTAACGATAAACTTATAAATATTATTGCTACAGAAATAACTAATAATACTATTTATAATAGAACATTCTTTACTCTTAATAATGTTGGTAACGGTAATACTACAGATAATCCTTATTTCTTTAAAAGAGATAATAAATTTGTAATTAAACTCGGAGATAGCGAAATTGTATATGATAATTTTGGAGATTTTGTTCTTCAAAATAATGCTTTTAATACAAATCAAGGGGTCAATAAACATGGAGGATTCTTTAACGATGTTGATAAAGCTACTTCTATGTATATCAATGTTGCTACTCTTGCCGTACCTGATCAAGTTCAATCCCCCGTAGAAGATTCAATTGTTGGAGTTGCTAACACGATTCAAACTGCTACTCTTGAAAAAGCTAATTCTACAGAACGTCTTCTTGAAAAAGCTGCTATTCCTAAATCAACTATTGATTTACTTACTGGCAAAAATGTTTATGGTATTCCTATCGTTTCTGGCACTTATTATTATGATAAAAAAGACAAAACAGGTAATGCTAAATATAATCGAGATAAAAAAGCTGTTATATTTACTAAAGCTGGTTCTAATTTAGCTAATTCTTCTCCTACAACATTAGTTCGATTACTTATTCATGAACAACTTCATGCTCATATTGATGAACATAATCTTTTTGATAAAGAAAATATCGTAGATGATTTGTTTGAAACTTATAATAAATTTATTGAAGCTGTTGAGCATGACGTTAACTATGGAGATAGAAATAGCGAACGTTATAGTTTAGCTGTTAATATTAAGAAATGGATTGAAGATAATGGTTTTACTTTTAAAGATTATTTTGAACGTATTAAAGCTAAACAAAAAGATAATTATATTGAACTTTCTGAAGATGAACAGCGTAGAATATTTGCTGAAGAATGGCTTGTTGAAAGTTTATCTCAAAGTAGTATTATTAAGTATTTGAATCAAGTTGAATATAGTGGAGAAGGTGTTGCCGTTGTTACAGAAGATAATGAAAAGAAAAGTATTTTTCAAAAGATTATTGATATATTACTTAAAATATTTAATATAAAAGATAGTAGTATTAAAAACAATACTATATTTGCTCGTCAATATGAGATATTAAATATTAATGATAACAATATAAGTAACGAAAATGAAATAAAGCAAGATATTAAAGATAATCAAGTATTATCTGATAAAGATGTTGGTGAAGATATTACTAAAGAATCTGAAATTATAGAAGAAGATATTAATGAAGAAGATGATGAATTTGGCGAAGATGATTATGATTCTGATATAATTGAAGATGAAGATTATAATACTATTAATAATGATTCTGATGAACTATTATCAATTACTTCTGATATAGAGGATATTAATGCTGTTAAAAATAATGACGGTAATATCATTGCTGAAACTCTGGATATTACTCGAATTAATAACATGGCAGACTATCTCAATAGCTACTCGGAGCAAGACAAGCCGTTAATAGCTAAAATGCTGCGAAATGGCGAACTTAAATACGCATGTAGATAAGTAGTTAAGCCTTATATATTACCGTCAATTATGAAGCTAAAAACAGCTATCATAATTGACGGTTTTATTTATTAATATTGTTAAACTTAATGTTATGGAATGTTTTGAATTTGGTTATGTTATTAAAGGAGATGTTAATGACACTCTTAAGAAAACTGTAGAGTATTGTTCTGATGGTATTAAACAGAAAGCTAAAGTGCTTGCTGGATATATTCAGAGCGATGATTTTTTAGAATTTTGTAAAAAAGATAAAAAATTTGATTCTACTAAGTCTATTTTAGAAAATAAACAAAATACTGTTAGACGAATTTTAAAACAATATTATGAACTTAAACACCAAGATGTTACAACAGCTGCTGCTAAACGTCAAGCTGATTTGTTAATGGGTTTTAGTAGTGTTAAAGCTCGTAATATTGCTATTAATGATACTGCTACTATTATTTCTCTTCTTTATGAGCAAGAACGTAAAGCAAGTAAATATAATAATGTTAAACTTAATAGAGTTAAAATAATTCAAAAAACTATTGACGCTCTTGAAAAAGATTATATTAATAATGTTGCTTTAAAAGTTTATAATCAAAATAAAGAAATTGACGATAATACTATTAAAGAATTTAAAGAAGCATATAATAATGCTATACGTCTTAATAAGAAAATAATAGAACTTAAACAACTTATTAAGAACGACAATGATATAGATAATAATAAAAAGAAACTTGATGAAATATATAAAGAATATACTGAAGCAAGAAGACAACAATATAATAAAGCATACAACTTAGTTAATAAATTTGGTGATATAGCACAAAAGAATCGTAATAATTATATTGAACAAGTTAAACGTAATCCTAATTTTTGGTTTACAAAAGCGTTTGAAAGTAGTAAACTTGTTAATATTGTTGGTGAATTTGAAAATGTATTAGAAAGTGATAAACTTACTAATGAAAATTTTACTGATGATGAAGATTATACTAATCCGGGTGCTGAAAGTGTTGATGAAACTACTAAGTCTTGGGAAGATAAACTTTGGGTAAGTTTTGAAAAACCTGTTGCTGCTGATTTAAAATTATATTTTAATACTATTTATAAATTAGATTCTCCAGCAGAAGTTGGTACAAAAGTTTATAATTATGATACTAATAATGAAATTGGTCTTAAAACTACTATGGGTGCTAATTTTATTATTAGAGAATTATATACAAGAGGTAATTTTAATTCCGTTAATGATTTTATAGATAGTGTTGTAAGAATGGCAACAGATATTGCTGAAGATTATGGATTAATTAAAATTGCAGATGATTGTATTAGTGATCCTGTATTTGCTAATAGAATATTTTGTCAACTAACTAATCCTAAGATTATTAAAACAATGTCTATTATTACTGAATCTGGTATTACTTTTGAGCAATCTAATAAATCTTTAGATGCTATGAGTTATATGATATATAATACGCTAAATACAACTCGTAGTACTATGAGAGATTTATATACTGAAAACGATATTAATCGTGTTAAAGAATTAGTTACCCGTTTAGATAAAGTTTCTGATAGAATTGTTGCTGTTAGACTTAAAGATGACGGTATTACTCCTAAAGAATTAAATAAACAAATAGAAGAAACTATTTATGAAGTTCTTAAAAAATATTATCCTAAAGTAACTCGTAATGAAATACTTGGATTTATTTATAATGGAAATAATCCTGTTAGGTCTAATATGATTGGATTATTAAATAATATAGCAGATCTTTTACAAAAAGTCGAAACTACTGTTATAGAATATAATGAATCATATAATAAATATAATAATGAAAGAAAAGCTTATAATGAGGCTGTAAGATATTCCGAAGAAATTGGACAAAAATATACTAAAGAAGCTCCTTTATTTGATTCTTCTAATATTAATTATGATAGACTTAATGAGCCAATAGTTAATATATGTCAAAAACTTGTTAACTATTCTGCTGTACGTAACGAATTAAATAGCGTTAATGCTGAAGGTAATTTATCATCTGATGTAATTAATAACAGTTATATTACTAATCTTCTTAAACAAATTAATTATGCTAATAAAAAAGACGCTCAAGCTGGTTTAAGAAATCTTTTAGAAGAAATTAATAAAGGAGAACAATATAAATATAATAGTTTCTTTTGGGGAATTAAAGGAGTTAATGGTAAATATATTCAAGAAGGATTATTTATGAGAGATGATAGAGGAAATATCTCTATTAATCCCAATGCTCAAAAACTTATTCAAATAAGTTTATTTAATGGTATTAAGGATATGCAAAGTGATAAATCTGCTTTATATGCTAAAATGTCTAAAGGAGATTATTTTGCTACTTCTATAATTGCTTACTTTAATCCTATTATTGCTGGACAAAATATTGGTAGTTCTAAAGCCGCTTTAAATGCTTCACAAGCTGGATATTTTTTTCGTACTCCTTCTGACGCTCCTAAAAACTTTATTATTCAAGCTCCTAAACTTGATGCTAAAAATACAATTACAGCTTTAGCTACAGATGTTGCTAAATACGCTGATAAAAGACATAATGAAATAGATAATTATGCTTTAGAAAATACAGATGAAAATTATGATAAATATTTAGAAGCTAAAGATAAAGCTGCTGCTAATAAAAATAATGTATGGACTGCTAAAGATATTTATTCTGCTATTAAAGGAGAATTATCTACTCTTAATTTTAATAGATATTATTATATTGAAAATGAAGATGGTACTGTTTCTATACCTATTGTTTATAAAACTAAAGATAGTCCTGATATTATTTGGATTAAAGGAGATAAAATTGAAGGTGAAATAAATAATATTTTATATAATATAGAAGTAGAAGGTATTTCGTCAGTTAATGATAATAAACTTAGTATTGATTTTTATGCTGATATTGCAGATATTCTTAAACAAGAAGGTATTGAAAATGGTTCTATAGATGTTCGTATTAATAGAGTTGCTCCTATATTTGCTGGATTTAGACAAAATGTTATTGGAGAACTTAATATGTTTATTAATCAATTAAATAATTTATTTGATAATGATGGTAAAGGTAATTGGGTTCTTCGTAAAGATACTAATGGATTAATTGAAAGAGTACATTTTAATAAAACTACTTATGATAATAGAGGAAGAGAATGTATTCTTATTGAAGGTAAATGGCTTGATAAAGAAAAGACTAAAGCTAATCCTAAAGTTGGTAAATTAAGTGGAAATTTCTTTAGTTTTCAAAAACTATTTAATACAAAAGATTATAAAGCTGGTGAAGAGCTTGAACGTGCATTACTTCTCTACGGGGGAACGTCCGTAGGCGAAGCCGGAGGACTTGTTCAAGTTAAAGAAAATACTGCTACTTTAAATATTAATAGTCCTCTTATTAGAATTGAAAATGGTAAAATCGTTTTTAACGAAACTCAAGAAGTAAAAAGTATTATAGATAATATTGTTGAACAATGGATTAAATCTTTTAATAAAGAGATTGTAGCTCATGGCAAACAATATCAAAGTCTTCTTCAAGAACTACAAAAAAGTAATGAAGATTTAGTTGATTTTGTTCTTAATACTGCTAATGCCTATATGCAATTAGATGATATTCTTGAAGGAGATGTTAAATTTTATAAAGATGCTAAAGATTTTCTTAAACGTGCTAAAGAAGTACAAGCTGGAGGAACTGCTTACGCTGGATTTGATATTAATGATACTCTTAGTGCTAAAATTAAAGAAACTATTGGTTATAATGGAGCTAAACAAGAAATTAAATTCGGTAATACTACAATAGATAAATATGCTAATGCATATTCCCCCGTAGAGGGTTATGCAATCGTACATGCTGCTGGAAAATATGCTCGTAATGGTTTTAGAGCTGTTACTATTAATAATACTGTAAGACCAAGTAAACAAGCTAATAATATTCAACAAGAATTATTTAATTATCTTAAAGATGAACTTGATGAAGTCGCTGCTACTAAGAAAGCTGTTGAAATCGCTAATGGTTATAAAGAAGCAAGCAAAACTAATGACGCACAATCTTTTATTACTATTGAAGAATTTATACGTAGACGTTATGCCGATGGTACTTTTAAAGAATATGAAGATATATTTCAACAACTTTATGAACTTAGAACTGGTCAACGTAAAATTGAGGATATAGATGTTAGTAAAATTAATGCTCGTATTCAAGTACAAAAGAATTTCTATTACGACCATAAATATGATAGTTATACTGGAGTACATTATCCTCGTCAAATTAAAAATGCTGAATTTGTTCTTATTCCTGAACTTCTTGAAGGAACTCAACTTAAAGAACTTTATAATTTCATGCATAAATATGATATTGGACAAGTTAATACTAATGAAACAAGCAAAGCTGCTAAGAAAAATGTTTTAACTTTTTGGGATAATGATGGAAATATCAATCCTAATTTTGAACAAGATCTTATTTCTAATAATGAAAATGCTATAGAAGATTACTATTATCGTTTTCTTTATAAACAGCAAGATGTTCCAGAGCATATGAAAGATGCTCAAAATAAAGCTGGTGTACAGATTACTAAAAAGATTTGTGATAATGCTAATGAATCTGTTAGACCTTATATTGATACATTCTTTAAGAATTATTGTGCCAATATTAAAGAAGATTTTAAGAAACTTCTTTTTAATATGGGTTGGAAAGAAGATAAAAATGGTAAATTAATTAATATTAATGGCAATAAACAAACATTAGATTTTACTGATTTTTATAAAAAAGCTCGTATTGAAGCTCAACGTCTCGGTATGGATTCTAATTTTATTGAGTATTTAACTCCTGATGAATTTGGTAATCCTGCTATGCCTAATTATATGAATAATGTAAGTAGTAAACTTGAAAGTATAGCACAAGCTATATTTAATAGTAGTATTACAAGACAAAAATTTCCTGGTTGGCATGCTGCACAGGTTACTCAAGTTGGTCATGGAATGAAAGTTCTTGATAATAATGGTAAACTTAGAGAACTTAAATATCACCCAAGAATTATTGTTGATAGAGAAACTGGAGTTGAAATAGAAGAAACTGAATACGATAAATTATCTGATGAAGATAAAAATAAATATGAAGTTAAACAAGAAGCTTATGCTGAAGTTATGATTCCTCGTTGGAGTAATCTTATTCCTAATACTCCAGAAGCTCTTGAAATAATACAAAAAGAAGGTCTTGATATTCAACTTGCTTATCGTATTCCTACTGAAGGTAAACAATCTGTTAGTATCGTTAAAGTAGTAGGTTTTCTTGATGATGTTTATGGTAGTACTATTATGTTACCTGATGAATGGGTTACTCAAACAGGTTCTGACTTTGACGTTGACTCTGTTTATGGTATTTGCCATTCGCTTAAAGTAGTAAAAGATAAAAATGGTAATATTAAAAAAATTAAGAAATATTCTGCTGACGATTTTAAAACTGATTATGCTAAATATAAATATTATATAGAAGATAATATTAATAATAAAATTTCTTCTGATATTGAAGATGAATTTCATGAAGATAAATATAAAGTTCTTCAAAAACGTCTTCGTGATGTTGTTAAAAAACTTCGTACAGAAAAAGATAATAGAGATAGTCTTTATAAAGAACTTACTAATATTGGTAAAGAAGCTGGACTTTTAACTTTTAATGAATTTTCTAAATTAGACGAAATTGATAAATTACCTCGTGTTGTAAGAAATAATAATATTCTTGATGCTATGATTGCTATTATGGCAGACAATAATAGTAGAGAAGAAAATTATTCTCGAAGTAATTTTGAAAAACTTTCGTCTGCTATGAAAGAAATGGATAAAGCTCGTGGAGCTGATTCTGTTAGTCGTAGTGTTTATAATCCTTTTGACCAAATGGATTTTATGGAAAATGCTATGGGTGGAGCTTCTCTTAAAGCATTTTCTGTTACACGAGATACTTTCAATAGTGTTAATAATTATGCTAAAGGCTATTTAGGAAAAGGTCATGAAATTATTGCTGAATATGATTTAACTGAAAAAGATGCTAATGGTGAATTTATTTATGATGCTGAGATGATGATTAAAGCATATGGATTATATAATGATATTACTAAAAAAGGAGATGTTATATTATTAGATAAAGATGATAAGAAAACTAATGAAGTTAGTAAAGCTGTTACTGCAAGAGTTAAACATTATAGATTAGCCAATAGTTATAATAATCGTAATGTTGTTGGTGAATTAATTACTGTTTATAGTTCTCAAACTACTGCTCATATTCTTGATGCTATTAAAGAAGGTTCTATTTTTAATGAAAATGAATTTACTTTTGGAACATTTAAAACTCTTATAGATACAGGTATTGATTATAGAATTGCTATTGCGTTCTTAATGCAACCTGCTATTACTACTATTAATGAAGTTAATAATGAAAGTAATAGTTTGTATCTTACAGGAGGTGGTAATACTGTTCAAAAAGCTATTAAGAGAATAGCTGCTAAAGCTGGTTTTAAACTTGGTGCTACTGACATTACTGACTATTCTAACTATGAATCGGTATTGTTAGCATTGAACTCCAACGAGCAATTTAGAAATGCGTATAGAGAGCTATTTGGGGCTGAAATTTCAACGCAAAAGCCCATACAGGAACAACAATTCACGTTGAATGCAAAAGTGCTAAAATCACGCTTAGAATCGTCCAAAATAACTAATATTTCTGAATTATCACAAAAAGATAATGATATTAAAAACGCTGTTTTTGATATTGCTGTTTGTTTAGCTTTTGATAAGATTAATAAAACTACCAAAAATCTTGAAAAAGTTCTTCGTTGTTGTAATCCTGATAACTTTGGCGCAAAACAAACTATTAGAGAAACTCGTACTATTGTTGATAATGTTATTGCTTATGGATTTACTGATAATGAAGTTGGTAATACTGTAATGTGTGGAGGTAAACGTCTTATTGAAAAACTTTATCCTGGATTTATTAAAATTGAAAAAAATGAGGTTAGTAATTTAGATGAATTAGTTAGAGGAGATATTGATGTTGAAAATAGCGTTTATCCATTTTTAGCTGCATTTTTTAAATATGCTACATTAACAAGTGTTGATGTTAATAAACAATTGTTTCCAACTGAAAATGACGTTTATAATAATATTCTTAATGCTGTTCAAGTCAAATTAGGTGTTATATTTACTCCTAAACAATATAGAGAATATAAACAATATATGATGAATATGATATATTCTCAAGTTCCTATAATTAATACTCCTTTAACTATTACTGAAGAAGGTTGGTTAAATGATAATAATGAAGCTATTGTTAAATCTACTGAAAACGATACTAATTATTGGAATGCTGAAATTTCTCGTATATTTGGTTTTGAAACTACTCAAAAAATTAATTTTGACATTAAAGATGTATTTAATCCTACAAAAGAAGAACTTAATAAATTTAATGCTCTTACTCCTACTCAAAAAGTATCTTGGATTCAAACGCATATTGATGGAGATTTAGGTATTTTTAATTATCTTAATGTAAACCTTAATAATCAATTTGAACTTAAACGTAAAGGATTTACTCATCAAAGTATTAAATTTACAGATTCTGCTGAAAATATGGACGATATTTATATTGAATTTGGTACAAGTTTCTTTAATAAATCTCCTATATTTAGACTTGCTATTACTGATTTAATTAAATATGCTTTTGTTGTTGATGGATTTAAATTTAAAAGAGATGCTGTTGATAAAGTTATTACTAATAATTCTTTGTATAAAAATATAGAAGATATGGGAACTGGAATTGTTCCTGCTATTCGAGAAATATTTGGATATTATGCTAATCCTGCAGCAGGAGTTACTGATGAATTTATTGATAAATTTATTCGTAGTCATAAAGAATATTGTAAATCTATTAAACTTGGTAAACCTGAAAACAATAAAGGTATAAGTAATGCTGCTTTTCAATTTAATATTTGTAATAGAGGTAATGGATTAATATTTATTCCTTTTGATGGTAGATTTAAAACTTTACTTAATGAAATTAATGTTGAAGATGCTAAATCTCCTCAAGATTATATTGTTGTTAATAGAAGTGCTGGTGGTAATAAAATTAGTACGTTGTATAAAATAGATAAACATGAAAGTGGAGTTTATCTTATTCCTATGAATTTACTTGAACCTAATGAAACAGGAGATTATAGTGTTAATCCAAATAATAATAAATATGGAGATATTAGTTTCTATAATACTGTTATTGCTGAAGCTGAAAATATTGGAGCTAAAGAATATTTTATTGATAAAGATAATAAAATAAAATTAAAAGATAAATATAAAGAATATATTATTCCTCGTTATAAATTTAATTTAGAAAATAATGCTATAGATAATGTTAATGAATTTCAGAATGTTTCTGTTAATGGTACTGAAATACAAAAAGCTGAACTTAATAAACTATTTAAAGATGTAGAGGCTTATGTTCAATCCCCCGTAGAGGAGAGAGGTGATTATGGAGTTATACGTTCTGATTCTTTTTATATTAGCGAACAAGTAGGAAAAACTGATATTATTACACAAAGTATTCCTACTGAAGCGGGTAATATTCTTGTTACTATTAGAAGATATTCTCCGTCTCCTGCTTTTAAATCTAACTTACATAAAGATTTAATTAATAATGTTTCTTCTAATAATACAGAAAATATTCAAAAAGTTAGAATTGAAGAACGTGATGCTTATAGAAGTGCTTTAGCTTCTAAGACTGAAGCTCACAAATATTATAGAATTGAACATATTACTGAAGAAAGTGTTAGAGAAGAATTTGAAAAACAACAACAAGAAAATAGAGATAATTTTAATGATGAAGCGTATGCTATTACTACTGATATAACTGATGATTATATAGATAATGCTAATAGAATAACTGAAGTCGATGAAACATCTGTCGCTATGATTGCTGCTCTTAGAAGAGCTGAAAGACGTGGAGATGATATTGCTGCTAAAGCGCTTCGTAAATTAGATATAAAAGGTATAAATTCTTATAGATCTAAAGATATTAAAGATAATAGAAGAAATATATATCATATTCTTAGTGATTATATTAGTAGTTATGCCGATATGATTGATAAACAAATGAAACATTATGTTATAGACGATAAAGAATATAATATTGGAGAACCTGATCTATATGAAGTTTTAAGAAGTAATCCAGATGAAGTTCCTAATATAGTTAAATTATTACTTGAAGCTATTACGTTTGGTGATACTTTTGGAAATATTATGAGTCTTCCTATTGATGGTATGGACGAAGATACTAAACGATATATTCAAAAGATTCGTGATTCTATAAATAAAATTCGTAATTCTTCGATTATTAAACAAGGGTTTGATAATATGTTTAATAAATATATTGCTAATGAATTTGCTAATAATCCTAATATACGAATGAATGTTGTTAATCTTAAAGATACTTTTGGTGATTCTGGTTGGTGGGAAACTAATATTGGAGATATTGCAATGTTAAGTAATAAACAAGTACAAGTTATTGTTAAGATTGTTAATAGAATTATGAATCAAGCTGCAATGCAAGATGCTCCACGTAAGAAAAATGAGTTTCTTAAAAGATTTGATAATATATTAGCTAAAAGTGGTAGTTTTAGATGGGAAAATGTTATTAATTCAAATGGTCAACTTATTAGATCTTATACAGCTAAATTTCTTACTGATAGAGATAAATTAGTTGATGCTGTTAAAGACACTCTTGATAAATATGGTATAGATAGTAAAGAATATATTGCTGCTAAACTTAAACGTGATGAATGGTATGCTGATAATGTTGAACAACCTGTTGTTCGAGAATATTATGTTAAAAAGAATGCTTTAATTAGAGAAATATTTGAAGCTGCTCCTGAAGAATATCGTCAATATATGGAATATATTCATGAAAAATTTATTGATGATCAACCGAATGATGCTTTGACGGATCAAGAGCGTAATAGAAGAAAAGAAATTGATAAGAAAATTAATCAACTTACTTCTGAATATAAAGATAGTGAAACTATTAAATCTCCTGAAGAAAGAAAACGTGCTATTAAATTAAGAAATTTTATTAAAGCTAAATCTGTTCTTGATAAAGAATATTTTAATTATAATGATACAGATGAATTTAAAGAAAATCTTGAAAAGAATTTAGCTATTATTAAGCATTATGAAAAAAATAATCCTACTCAAACTTTAGATAAACGATTAGAAAATATTGAATATCGAAGTGCTTATGAATGGATTAAAAATAATACTTATTATGTTCTTAATGAAGAAGCTAAAAATAAAATTGATGAAGCATTTTCTATACTTAATGGAGAAGATAATTTAAAAAGAACTAATTCTGAAAAAGATAATGCTAAAATTAATAAGATATTAAATAAAGCTAAAATTAAAAAGATTATAGATGATGCTAATGCTTATGATGAATTCGGTAATATTGATGCTCGAAAATTAAGTAATGAAGATATTGCTACTATAAAAAAACTTACTGAATATAGATATGATTTTAGTAGCAATAATGATAATATTAGAAGAGCTATATTAATAAAAGATATTCCTAATGATCTTCCTATACTTGAAGATAGTTTTTATAAAATATTTGGCGATTCAAGTGAAATTGAAACAGAAAATAATATTCAAAGAAATAAAATTGTAAATAGAATTAATGAATTATTAAGAAAAACTATTGTTGCTATTGAATTTGGTGGAGATGGTCGTATTCATGCTAAAAATATATTTGAAAAACTTACTAAAGAAGAAATAGAAGAACTTACTAATTTATATACAGCTTTACGAAATATTAAAGGAACACTTAAATCAAAAGAAGTTCGTAAAAGCATTAAAGAAAATGTTGAATTTAAAACTAATAAAGAAGCTTTTAATACTGAACTTGCTTGGGCTATAGATAACTTAAAAGACACTAAAGATTTTGATGTTTTTATTAATATTTTCTGTCAATTAAATAATTCTGGAGAAATTGTATTAGACGATAACGGTAATTATACTCCAAATACTAATATTTATGGTTATATAGAATCAAAAAATGACGCATATATTGATAAAAAGAAAACAGCTGCGAAAAAACTTATAAGAGATAATGTTGAATTTGTTCCTAATGAATATTATTATGATGCTATGGCTGAAGCAAACAATAATGGTACATTTAAAGAATGGTTTGAAGCTAATCATGTTTATAATCCTCGTACTTATAAATTTGAACCTCTTCGAGTTTGGACTGATATGAAAGTTAATCCAGAAGGTTCTCTTAAAGGTACTTATAGTTATGTTCCTACTAATGAAAATGCTGAAAAACAAGTTAAAGATGAATATGTAAATAAAAAATATAAAAAGTATAGTAATAATTATAATAGTGATAATGGTCATTATAATAATTATGTTACTTTAAGTTCTAAAGAAAAAGAAATGCAAAGTTTACTTCAAGAAACTATGGATTTCTTTGCTGAACATAATAAACATAATACATTTGTTGATCAAGGTTATATTCCTCGTAGACGTAAAGTTGTTACTGATACAAAATGGGCTGTTAATCAATTATTAGGGGTTACTGGTTTAGAATTTAGAAATGATAGTGAAGATAGATGGAATGCTAAAGTTGATTATGCTAATGATTATGAAGTAGAAAATGACATGCTTAAACTTCTAAAAGGTAAAGGTTATCAAGAATTAGAAGAAATCCGTCCTAAAGGAATTGGAGAAACAGATGAAAGTTATCGCAAATATCTTCAAGATACTAAAAAGAAAAATGAAGAAATTAAAAAGAGTAATCTTGAAATAGATAAACAATTATTTGATAAAGATTATCGTAGTGTATTTGCAGAAGCTATTTCTAATCAAGTTGTTATAAATGCTCGTAATAAAGCTAAGAATTGGTTATATTTACTTCAAGAAGATTTAAAAAGTACTGAAGCTGTCAAAATTAGTAAATTTACTGGTAGACCTGTTATTAATAAACGTACAAGTGTTGATGTTCAAGATAATTATCATACAATCAGTCAAGATAATACTTTAAAACAAGTTTATGGTTTTACTCGTCGTCTTATTTTTGAACAGTTTAAAGAAAAGTCTAAATTAAATAAATATGCAGATTTAGCTCGTAATATTACTTCTGCTAAATATATGATTTTTAACGTTACTGGAGGTATAGCTAATATTGGTACTGGTTTTGCAAATATCATGGGTGAAGCATTTGCTGGAGATAATCTTAGTAAAAATGATATTAGAGAATCTATCGGAATGTATATGAATAATTCTTTACGAATGATTGCTGATATGTATAAAGATAAAAGTGATAATTTTGCTGTTGCTCTTACTAAATATTTTAAAGTTATTGATTTTGATGCAATGACAGAAAGAGTTCGTGGAGAAACTGCTGGAGAATATGCTCGTAGAATGCGCAATTTAATGTATAGTTTACAATCTGGTGGTGAACATTTTATGCAAAATACTGTTCTATTTGCTGTTCTTAAATCTAATAAAATATTTGACGATATAGACGGTGTTAAACGTTGTGGTAGTTTTTCTGAATATGTTTGGAAATTAGAATATGATACTATGGTTTCTGTTATTTCTAAAGATAAAGATTTACTTGAAGAACTAAAAGAATTTAAACGTATCATTAGACAAGATAAAACTGAACAATTCAAATATGATACTTTTAAACATAATATCGTAGAAGATTTTCTTAGAGCACATGCAAGTAAAGAAATAATTCAAGAATATATTCATGCTAAAAATCAAGCTATTAAAAAAGCTAAAGAAGAATGGAAGACTAAACCTGCTATTGTTGATTTACTTGAATTAAAGAATGGAGAAATTGTTCCAAAAGCTGGAGCAGAAATTACTCCAGATATGATTAATGATATAAAAAATAAAACCGTTAATCTTAATAAAAAGATTCATGGTGTTTATGATAAACTTGGTGCTGCTGCTATTGAGTTTACTTGGTGGGGTAGTTTAGTTATGCAATATCATAAACATTTATATCCCGGTGTTATGAAACGTTTTCGTCGTCGTGGATATTATAATGAACAAACTAATACTGTAGAAATGGGTTCTTATACTGCTCTTGTTGATTTTCTTAGTAAAGAATTTAAAAATGTTGTTAGCGATGCTAAAAAACAAGGAGATGGATATGTTGGTATAACTGTTGCTTCTGTTCAAAATACTTTTAAGGCTGTAATAAATACTATAACTAATATTACTACTAATTGGAATTTAATGTCTCCGTGGGAACGTAACGCTATTAAACGTTGTCTTGGTGATTTATATGGTATTCTTAGTGCTTTATTATTAGGAATTACTATATATGCTATGACAGATGACGATGATGAAAAAGAAAGTAATGTTGTTGCTACAGGATTATATCTTGCAGATAGACTTCTTTCTGAATCTCAAATGTATACTCCGTGGGGACTTTATTCAGAAGGTAAAACTCTTTGGTCAAGTCCTATTGCAGCATATAATGGTCCAAGTGATTTAATTAAGATTATGGATTATAGTGCTCGTTGGCTATTTGATGAAGATTTTGATCCTGTTTATAGTACTGGTATTTATAAAGGTAAAAATAAAGTTGGTGTGCTTATTAAACGTAATATTCCTATTTATAGAGTTATTGAAAGACTTAATAATATGACTAAAAATAATAGTTATTATAGAATTAATGAGAAAGCGTTGAATATGAAAATTAGTAAATATATTGCTGACCAAATTAATCCTGATTAAATAAATATTATTACTATTGTTTATATAGCTGGAGTTTATTTTCCAGCTATTTTTATGTTTGCACATGACCAAGAGTATATTGCATATAATAGTGCGTATAGTAGCTATATATTATTAATAAGAGAATATTTATAAATCATTGATTATCAAATAGTTAGAAATGTTAAATCTGCACCGTGGCGCACATTTAACACTTTTTTTAACACGAAATGTGCGCTGTGGTGCAGATTATTTATTACATTTATTATATAATAATTTAATACATAATTAAACCATGCCTCAATTCAGTTTTGAAACAAAAGCTAATAAAAGAGTTAAAGAAATTATTGCAGATAAAAGTACTAATAAAGTAGAAAATATTATTGCTACTCCATTTACTATTGATCCTGAATATGTTGATAAACATATTACTATTAAATTTGAAAGTAATATTAAAGAAAAAGAATTTATATCTACTGCTAAACAAGTTAAACTTGGTAATTATTGTATTTGTATGCAATCTATTGGAGATATGTTTCCTTATTGGCAAAATAAATCTGCGTATGCTAATCTTGTTATTGCTTATATACTTAAAAATATTCAATTATACGGTAATTATGTTGAAATATCGGAAAAAGAATTTGTAAATTGGAGTAGAATTTCAGCAAGAAGTTTTTATAATGCTATTAATGCTTTACTTCGTCCAGCTTTACCTTATCCTTGCGCAGGTGATAATCTTGCTCTTCTTGCTGCTACAACTAAAAAGTCTATATATGTTGTTAATCATAACTTTATCTTTAGAGGAAATTATGATGAATTTGTAACTCTTTATGAACTTAAATTTCCTAATGGTTGTAAACTTGATTCTAAAGGTAGAGTTATTATTGAACGTTAATCAGTAGTTGAATGTGTTAAAAAAATAAGCCCGCAACAAACTAATGTCTGTTACGGGCTTTTCTATGGGTGCTAACTTGCGTTACAATAGCTATTTTTAGCTTAATTTCGTAATATATTTATGATTTGGTATAATTATATTACTCGGACTTCTTAGAGCTATTTTTAGCTTTAATTTTCGTTTTTGGTGTAATATTATCGTCAATACGATCAACTATATCAGCAATATATGTAACTTTATCATTTATAGCATTAATACCTCCACGAGTAAATCCAATTTCATTAGTAATATTTATAAGACGATTTGTTGTACTTTCACCAAGTTTACCAGCTTTATTTATATAATCAATCAATGTGTTATGTATATTTTTAATAAGTTCAACACAAGTATTATACATATCTTTATGATTTATATTAGCACGAATATATTCAACATCTTTAGAAATATCATTTAATAAATCATCAGTATAACCTTGACCTTTAATAACTTGCTCTTTATAAGCAACAATTTGAGCTTTAAGATCTTCAATAGATGCCATCAAGTATCTAAGTAACAATATTAATATAACTAATATTGTCGAAATTGATATAATTAAAAATACGTTCATAATTAATCGGATTATAGCTATGATTGGTTGCAACTTCTCTACGGGGAATCGCGAGGAGCGAAGCGACGAGCATCAACATCAAAATTTGCAAAATTAACAATTTGATTTTTATAAGCAATACCCACTCCGCTACGCTCCGTGGAATCCCCCGTAGAGAAATCATCACCATTTATGCTCATTATTTGTTTGTTATTGTTTATTACTCTTAGTTTTAGCAATATTTCGCTTACTATTGATTTTATTTATAATAATAGTGTCATTAATTTCATTAATTCTACTTTTAACAGAAGCAATATCCCTACGAGCAGCATTTATTTGTTTAATAGTATTATCTAAATCTTGTTTAATAAGAACAAATTTACGAAGAAGTTCATAAACAGATTTAATTACATTAATAAGATTGATAACAGGTTGTTTAAGTTTAACGTAAAGATATATTATAATAGCTATTGCAGATAGTATTACAATACAATAAAAAACATCAAATGCAATCATGATTATTTAATTATTAAATTTTTGTTATTTACCTGTACTACCAAATCCACCAGCTCCACGTTCAGTTTCACCAAGTTCTTCAATAGTTTCTACTTCGTCCCAAATAATTTGTTCACGATGACGAACAAGAATTTGAGCAACTCTATCTCCAACGTTATATTCAATAACAGGAATAAATGGAGCGTCAATAGCTCTATGAACTATCATGAGTTCGCCAGTGTAACCTTCATCAAGAGTACCGGGACTATTTTGCATTATGGCCATAGTTTTAGTATTACTACTTCTTGGACGAATTTCCATTTCATAATCTTCAGGAAGTTTAAAATGAAGTCCTGTATGATAAACTACACGGTCATCTTTTTCTTCTATACTATGAACATAAACGTCCATACAAGCATCACCTTGTTTACTATAGGTAGGAAGTTTAACTGTTTCATCTTCACGATAAACTTTAACACCAACATGATCTAAAGTATCAAACATTTTAACTAAAGTATCATAAAGAGTTCCATCATCTGGAGTTGTTGCTGCATAATAAACAGCGTCTGCTAAAACATAAGGTATTTTACTCATTTTAATTTTATTGTTAAAAGATTGTTACATATTTATTAATATATTGCCAGCAAGTTCTATCTTTTTAGCTTTACTGCCATAAAGAATAGAATCCATACGTTTAAGTCCGTTAGAATTATCTATATTAGAATAATAACCAGTAACAGCATTATAAGCACCCCATTTAGTATTAATTATTTCTTTTTGTCCAATACCACTATAATAGTAATTATTCATTTCTGCAACAACGTTAACTTTTTTCATACTAATTTCAGCGTCATTTATTGCAGAAAAATCTCTCATAATAACTTGTTGAATATTATGTCCAGTTTGATAAATTCTACTATATTCATCATCAGTAAAAACTACTTTACCAAAGAAACTTTGTACTTCTTCATCTTTTATAGTACTTTTATACATATGATTATATACTTCATTAAGAAAATTAATCTTAGATTTAGTAATACCCAATATTTCATCAGCAATATCTATATTATCATGAACAGATTTAGTATGTCTAAAACTAACATAACTTTCAGCATTTCTAATCGCAGCATTAAGAGTATTTTCACACACAACTCTTATAGGTGTTAGTAATATTTTAACTCCAGTAGAACCATCATGGGAAGTAGTAAATACAAGATAATTATCTACAACATCATCTTTAACAAAAATATTATTAGGTAATTTAGCACTAACAAATATTCTTTGACCATAACCAAAAGCACCAGCTGTTTGCCAAATAGCTTTATTTTTACCAATGGCTTTATCAAAGAATTTAAAGGCATCAATATTTTGAACAGTTGTATATCTACCTTTAACTATTCCTAATGGAATATTTTTATCAGTACGATAAATACCATAAGTATTATCTATAGGAGCGTAATCTACACCATCTTCGTTAAAACTATCTTGAATCGGACATTCAACATTCCCATTAGATAACATAGCAGCATAAATATAACATTTATCAACACTCCAATCTAAACCAGCTTTTTTAATAACTTCTTCAGAAGTGGTGCAGTCTTCAACATTTACTGCACCTTTAGTTCTAAATGGAACACCTTTAACAATATATCTACTCATTACGCTAACATTTTTGCATATTTACGAATATCATATTTTCTATCATGAACAGTTTTATCAAACTTAAAATAAACTTCATAGAAATCTTTTAAAACTTTAAGTTTAGGTTCACGATGGTCAACAGTAATAATTCTATCACCATTATCTAAAATAAGAGAACAAGGAATATTAACAATACTTTGAATAGTATAATTATGTTTATCCACAACCTCTTTTCTTATTTCACATATAGCAATATATTCTCCTGTAACAACTCCTCCTTTATTGATAAAAATAACAGGATTATAATAAATGTCTGGCTCATTTTCAAAAACTTTAGCACCAAGATTATGATCATATATATTATAAATCTTAGCTTTATAAGCATTATTATTTATTATTTTATTATCTTTAGTATTTTTTAAAATAAGAGGATAACGAATATTATTTCGATAATTAAAATTACCTATTTGTTTAAATTCGTTATCTCTTAGAGTTAAAGGAGATAATAAGCCAGTAGTATAAAGTTTATTAATAGTATCCATTATATCTTTCATTTCATCGTCAGATTCTGGTTTTATTTCGTCTATAGATTTACAAATATTAAGAATATTATCAAAATATTCTTTTTTATAATGAAAAGTAGGACTATTTTTATCTATTTCATTTAATATAATATTAGCTTCTCGTTTAAGTACATAAGAAAAACCAGTTTCATTATCATTAATTTTATATAATTCTCCTAACATATTATTTAAATTGAATAGATTGATTATTTACTATTATACCAACTGTAGGTTGATCTTGTTCTAAAGTTTGACAAATATTAATAACACGTTTCATTTCGTCTTTAGAAGTAGCATTAATAACTTCAGTTCTAAATACTTCTTTACCTAAATGTTGAAGAATATCTGGATTATTTTTTAATAATTCTTCAATAGTATCAGTATAAGAAATATTAATTTTAATATATTTTAAATCAGATATATTAAAAGGAGAAAAATCTTCTCCAAATTCAGCTATACATTGAGCATTAATGCTATCTAATATACCAACTAAATCAACATCTTCTCCTGTATAAAGAATACCTTGTTGAACAAGTTCTTGAATTAAATCTCTAAATTTATAAATTAAAATATTAATTCTGGGTTCATTTATTTCAACACTTTGAGTATTTTTAGTAAATATTCTAACATTAGGAAGTTCAATAAATTTATTATTTTTACCTGTTTCTCCAAAATTAATAACAGCTTCAAGCATTGCTTTTTTAAGACGTTCAATACGATTTTTATAAACATTTTGTCTACCATTAAATCGTTTCTTTTCATCTTTAAGAGCTTGTTCATCAACTTGCCAAACTTTAATAGCCTTTACATAACTATCAAGTTTTTCTTTAAGTTCTTCTTGTTTAATGCAAAGTTCATTATATTGTTCATCAGTAATTTCACCTTCTGCTTGTTCAACTTCATTAAATATACGAAGAATATCATTAGATATATTATATAAACTACTCATATTTATTTATTATTTATTATTTTCAATTTCTTCAAAAGCTTTTTTTCAAGTTCAGGAGTAACATCTTCAAGACGAATATCTTTCATACAAAAACAATTTTCCCATTGAATATAATAATCTAAAGAAAGATAAATTAAATCAATGTCATTAGTATCAACAGCCATAATCCAATTATCAGGAGCTATTTCTATTTCAACACAATCAATATTTCTTGTAGGTTTAGGTGTCCAGCCATTAATTATATCACGTTGTTGTAAATAACAAGTATTAAAATATCTACCAGTTAAAATACCGTTTTTAGTTTCAAAAACATTAGACTTCCAAGATAAATCTGTACTATACGGTATAATACGTTTAGTTTTAGTTGATAGAATATAAGATATAGATATAGAAAAAGCATTAGTAACAAACATTTTATTAAGATATTTATAAATTCTATTATATCTTTTATTAACATATAATATTTTAGAACTAATGCTTTGTTCAAATTCATCTTCTTTTAAAGTTAAAGGAGTAATTGGAACTTTATCGCATAATTTATTAATAACAGAAATATTATGTTTAATAGATGAATTAATATTATTATTTTTACTTATAGCAGCAATAACTTCTATTATATCATTATAATATTTAGAATCTTTATTATATACATAAATAGTAAGTTCGTTATGAGCATATTGAAGAATTTCATTATCATCAATATTTATATTTCTAATATAAATCTTTTTAAAATAATTATATAGAAATTTTACTATCTTGTATTTTATCTTCTTTATTAACAATTTTATCTTAATAAGTTAAATTTATTGTTTTACAAGGAAATTCAGTAATCATATAATTACATTCAGATTCTTTAAGACCATATTCTTCTAAAATATTAGGAATATCTTCATCTAGAGTATTTATAGGAATATTTATATGAAATATTTTACTTCTATTATAATCAAAAACATATAGATGTTCAGTATCTACAAACTGTTTATTAAGAGCTTTATAATTATTATCCTCAACTAATTGAAAATCTTTTATTTTAATATTAATAATATTTTTATATTCCATAATTTAATTAAATTCGTAACCTAATTCTTCAAGTTCTTTTTTAATCATATTAGAAATTATTTGCGCATTAGGGTGAGCAGCACTATCACTTCTAAGTTTTATAATATGTTTCCATTCATTAATAGAATAAGTATATATACATTTTGTAGCAGTATCAATAGGAAGTACTCCACGAGCATCTTGACGATGAAGTCCGGCATTTACAAGAAATCTATAATTATCAAAAGAATTTTTACAACTTTGAAAATAAGTAAATACTTTATGATTTATATCATTATCTTCTTTACCGTCTTTATAAACAATATATTTTCCATATATATTATGAACAATATTATATCCTTCAAGCCAATGAGGCCTACAAATAGTATCATTTTTATAAACATATCTCGTAGATTGTTCAGCAATATTGTTAGGACTAACACGATTAAGTTCTCTCGAAGTACTAATTTGAGTAACAATACAAAAAGTATATCTCATCATATTATAACCTATTTCATCATTAAAGAAAGTATCTTCAGATACTCTATAATAATTAATATAAGTAAGAAGAATTTGAGCATGAGCGTTTACTTCTTGACGTTCTTTTAAATCTAAACAAAAATTACCATTAGTAGCAATATATAGTTTATTATTATGAAAAGTCCAATTAATATAAGGATTATTAGAATATCTTTCTAAAGCAATAGCAAGTCTACTTGTAAATTCTCCTATAACATAAACACTTTCATGTCTAAACATACTCCAATGATGTTTTTTAAGCAAAGTATTAATAGTAACATCATCATTACCTGTTTCTTTATCATAACAAACTCTTGCACATTTAGCAAGATGAGCTTTAACGTCATCACCTTGTTTCCAATGTTCTATATAAGGTTCAATTATTTTCATATTAACCTATTTAAAAAATCCTATTTGTTTTCCAACATTTTCTTCTACAAAACAATAAGACACACCATTATTTGTTTTAATAATAAATTCTGGTTTATCAACAAATAATTGAAAATCTTTACGAATTCCAACTACTTGTCCAGTACGATAAGGATTATTTGGTTCACTTTTAGCTTCATCAATAGCAATACACATTACAGCTTCATCTTTATATTTTGAACAATCTTCACAAGCAGTTTTACTATATCCAATAGCTTTACCATGAACATTTTCTATTTCTTTAGCATATTTTTTACTAAGTACACTATTCATAAGTATTTGTTCATTCATAGGTTTACCACAAATAGGACAAATTTCATGTACTAAAGCAAATCCTATTTTATTTTCTGACATATTTCTAAAACTTTATAAAATAATTGCATTAAATTTCCATTATTATCAATCTTAAAATCAACATCAAAATCAATACATTCGCTATCGTGTTTATCAAGATATTGATCATCGCGATTGATTTTAATCAATCCCCCGTAGAGAAGTTTATCATTATTACGAATAGCATTAGCTTCATTAGCAAATCTAACATCTGGTATGATACATAATGTTCTACTTATAGCAATATCTATAGCTTTAGACATTGTAGAATTTATCCAAATATTATTGTCTATATAATTACGACAAATATCAGTACCAAAATATTGCATAAGTGCTCTAAGTTTAATATAAAGATTTTGTTTTTTAGCAGCAGAATATTGTATTACATTGTTTAAATTATTATCAATAAGATTACTAACTATATAATAATTTTTATCTCTAATTACTTCACCAAAAGTAATAAACTTACGATTAAAATAATCCCAATATTTATTATCTTTTTTTACTCTATCATCAAAAGCAGAACGAGGAATACTAAAAATAATACTCATAGCATCTTTCATACTATCAGCAAAATGAATAATTCTATCTTTATGAGAAATATCTATACTTTTTCTTCGTATAACATAATCTGCATAATTAGAACGAGTAATACCTGTTACAAATATATAATTAATCATACTTGCAACAGTATCTTTACCAGAATTTTTATGACCAGCTATACCAATAATACACTCTTTCATATAAAAAACATTTATTCTTTTAATAACGAACTTAATCCTGTTTTTAGAATATTAATAAGATTTGTAACAGAGTTTCGCATTTCAGTAACAGCAATTAATTCAAGATTATTTTTCCACATAGCTAAACTTCCTTCAGGATTACTAATACTATTCCTAATAGCTTCAAGATGATAAATACTTTTAGCATACATTTCAGCTTTATCAATATTTTCATCAAGAGCTTCTATGTTTCTAATATAATCTGAAAAATCTTTATTATTCATATAACTAACTTTATTATCTTTAATACAAATATATAATATTTTTCTGAAATATATTAATTATTTTGACTCAATATAAAGCCATTTTTAGCTATTTAGATATTACGTTGAACTATTTATCACTTAGTATAACATAATTCAATATAGAGCTAAAAACAGCTATTTATCGACGTTTTATATGAGAAAGTAAGCTATAATAACAAAAAAGTGGAAGCACTATAAATACTTCCACTATAATTAACACACTAAATAATAGCAAAGACATCATAATCTCTTTCACTTTCAACATATTCTATTTCAATATTTCCTCGACGTTTAGTTTCTTGAATAACGTAATCTTTAATTTCTCCTCTTAGATTAATTTGACATCTGCCATAATTATCAACATGACAAATTCTACAATTATCATCAAATTTTCTATTACTAAGTAAAACATAATACTCTCTTGCAAAAGTATTTTTATTATTTCTCGCAACTTCAATATAATAACGATAACTGCTTCCATTTGCAGGAAAAAATAATAGTTTACGTTTTATATCATAAAACGGTCTTTTAGGACTTATAACAGGATTAAGTATCTCATAATTATAAATACTCATAAATTATTTGTCAATAATATAAGTTTGTTTAACATGAAAAGGTACTTGAGCTACACCACTTCTTTCTCCATATTTAACAAACATTTCTTTTCCAATAAAATCTTCTTTATTATCTAAAACATATTTTTGATAACTAAAAGAACCTCCAAGATGAACTTCAAAAGTTTCATCATTTATATCATTACGTAGTAAAAATAAAGGAATATCTTTACGTTTAATACCTTCTGGATAAATATCAACAATAGTAAATTTACCATCAGTAGATTTCTTATATTTAATCATACTAAGATTACGTTTACCATATTGATATTCAGCTTCAGGATTACGCATGATTAAACCTTCAAAACCTAAATCAATAAATTTATTTCTACGTTCATAAGCAACATCTTCATTACAAATATTATATTGAGGAATTACAACAAGTCTATTTGTATTATTAAGATGATCTTCTTTTGAAGTAAAAATATTATAATAATTTCCAATAAAACTATAAATATAATCTAATCTATTATATTGAGCAACATCATCAATAGCAATATCATAACACCAAAATTGAATAAGTTTATTTTCTTTACAAGTAGGATTTTTAACAAAATGATTAATTTCATTAACACTGTGACCCGGAAGATATAATTCTCCATCAAGAATATAATGTTCTTCAATCATAGCATCAATTAGCTTCTTAGGAAACACATCTAAAAGATAACTTTCAAGAACATGTAAACTATTCCAATAATTACCTTCTCTACTTTGAAATTTAAGTCTTATAGTACCAAATAAATCATTATTGCTATGATATGCGCTAATGAAACAGCGAAGACCGTTAATTTTATATTGCCCAATATATCTACTAACTTTTTTAAAAAGTTTATTATTAGTATTATTATAAACTTTAGCAAGCATAGGCAAAAGAGTACCGTCAGCAGTAGTACGATGAAAAGGAAGATATTTATCAAGATATGATAATAGTTCTCCCTCTACAGGGAGTTGAACGTTATCTTTTATATCCCATAAATTTTTATATCCAACTTTTAGTTTAGCATTAATACGAGAAGTAATTTCTTTTCTTGGTTCTCTACTAATATAAATAATATCTTTAGTAATAGTTTTACCTATAATACCATGAAAAACTTCGATAGAATTATAATCTAAAGGACGAGCATACCATACACAAGGCTGTCCAAAATTATTACGCCTATAAAGACCTTTATTATAATCAAACGGTAACATAAATAACTTATTTTTCTTTTTTAAAACTAAAAGTCATAGAACTAATAGGAACTCCAACTTCTTTTTTCTTTTTAATTTTCTTTTTCTTAGGAGTATTTAATTCTTCAAGTAAATTAGGATTATTAGAATTAATTTTTTCTAATGTTCTAAGATTTTCATAAATATATGTTTCTTTTCCTGTAAAAATATCTTTAGTAGTATATTTAATAAATTTATTTTCAGGAAGTTTATTTTTAATTTTAGGATATGGTTTAACAGGAGCTTGAACAAAATCATTCATAACTTCAAATAAAATATTATCTATATGACAATTAATAAGTTTATCAAAATATTGATTATAAATAAATTGATTAGCTATTTTAATAAGATAATAATAATACTCGTTAATAAACATTTGATAAACAGGATAAGTAGTCATAATAACTCTTTTTCCTTCATAAACTCTTTTACAATTAAGATTAGTTAATATTTTATCAAGGATATTACAAATATCATTGTCTGTATTAAATTCTTTTGTTCTTTTCCAATTATTATATTCAATATTAGGATATTCTATTTTAATAATAATATTAATCTCTTCATTAGTATTAGGATTAAGTTCTTTCTTCTTTACTATCATAATATTCAATATTACAATCTTTATCAAAATCGTATAATTTAACAATTACATGACCTTTCATAAAACGACCAAGACCATTAAAATTTTTAATTTTATTATCAAAAACTTCTTTAGCATTATCTATATTATCAGTACAATAATAAAATTTAATAATTCCATCAATAATAACTTCTACAGCATAATTATATAACAGAACGTCGAACATTAGCTAATTTCTTTTTATTAATTTTATAAATAATAATACGTTCAGGTTTACCAATTAAACAATGATTAAATTGAAGCCATTTAATATTATTAGTAGTTTGATACCACTTAACCTTATTTTCTTTTAAAACAATAGTTCCTTTATCATAATTAAAACCAGAATAAACAAAGCTATTATCGTTATCTAATAAATGAAAACGATTAAGTATATTGCAATCTTCTTCACTATTGAAGTTAATTTCACCATAGACATATATATCTTTTCCGTCAATAATTTGTCCATCTTCTTTAGTATGACGTATAGAACCAAAATATTGTTTAGATTTATCAATACGAGCTTCTTGTTCTTCAGTAATAGCCTCCATAACAACAATTCTATTACCTTTACTCGAATCAGTAAGGCATAGTCTCGTCATATTGAAGATTCCCATAATCTTTATTTCTTTGTCTTTTATCATAATTATAAATATATTTAATTCCTTTTTTAATAATAGATTTAAGTTGTTTAAGTGAATTATTAGAAACTAATTCTGCAAAATCTTTACTTTTATATCTTTTAGGAATAATAATAGGAATAATATTAAAATTTTCATATAACCAATTAGATTCATTTATTCCTGTAACATCATTATCCATAAGAGAACAAAGTTTACCTTTATTATCTTTAAGTTTACTTTTTAACCAATCATATTCATTCTGACGAAGTTTATAAGTTTCGTGAGGAATATTAATAACTCCAATTTTATCTATATTCAACTCCCCGTAGAGAAGAGACAATCTCATCAACGTTGCTCCTATACTAACTCTATCTTTAGTAGATTTAGTAATTACAATAATATCATAATTACTATAATTAAGATTATAAATACCTTCTAAATGATTACAATTAGTTATAAATCTTGTATAACTTCTATCTCGTTTAGGAAAATATAATTTAATATTATTAATACCATTTCTATCTTTTCCTAATAAATATCCATAACAAGGGTCATTAGTATTATAATAATACTTTGGTTCAGGATTAACATTTCTATTAATATAATATTGTTCTACAGGATAAATAAAATTAATATTTAGAAACTGCAATGGAACACCAAATTTATCCCAATATTCTTTATCGTTATTATTCCATTCTCTAACAACTAATTCAATATTAGGTTTTTTATGTTTTATATTAATAATAGCTGTATTTATTTCATTAACAAGATTAATATCTTTTTCTTGTCCATAAAATATATCTTTAAACGTAAAAGTAATATGACGAAGAACTTTTATAAAATCTTCTTTATTACAAATATTATATTCTCTATTATAAATATTGCTCATAATATAAGCAACAATATCAAAAGCGTCACCCCAAAAGAAACCACTAAAATCTCTAAATTTTAGTTTTCCTTTATTATCATATTTAAAACCACAAGTAGGATGAATATCTTCTCTTATAGGAGAACATATTAATTCGCCAGTATCAATACAATGTTGAATAATATTATTAGATAAATTAAGATAAGTACTAAAAATACTAATTTGAGAAATTTTATCTAAAATAGCTTGCTTAGTAAGTTTGGAAGAATTAATATTTCTCATAAGATAAATATAATTAAGAAAAAGAATAAGTTATAGTATCTCCTTTACTTAATATTTGTTTAATAATATTCATTTCATTTAAAGCATCATCTCTATTTTTATAATAAGATGTATTATAAGTAATTTTTTGATAATTATATCGTCCATAATAACGATTTCTTTTTTTATCAAAATAAACATTATCGTTATTCATATTAACTGCTTTAGAACAAGATTTATTTCTATTTTTATTGTTATCAGAACGATTTACAATTCTAAGATTAGATTTTCTATTATCAGCTCTATTTCTATTTATATGATCTACTTCGTTATTTATATTCCAATCATCTAAACCTAAAACAAATCTATGAAGCCTAATTCTAAGAATTTTATTTATATTACCATAAAAATAACCATTAGAATACATACCCCATTTAAAACGTTTACATTTATCTACATCATCTAAATCTATAAGTGCTTTTCCTTTAATAGCACCTTGTTTATTTCTAACAATGATTTCAGCATAATCATCATGTTTAATAATTTCATTTTTATCATATATAGTATTAATAATTTTACCATAATGTTGAATTTGAGCATAATGTTTAGTACAATATCCTTTACAAAATATAGGATTATTACAATTATTAACTGAACATTTAGTATTAGTTTTACAATAACTAAATTTCTTTTTATAACTACTAAAATCAATTTTATATTTGTCCATAGTGTAAGTTATTTATTAAACAAATATAAAAAAAGGACTAATACTCCGAAAAGTATTAGTCCAAAATTGCATATCCAAAAAGTTAAAATAATTTTAATATGTTAAAAAATGTTAAAATGGCATGTCATCTATGGTCTGACTGGAAATATCTGTACCCATAGGATTCATAGTTTGGTCTATAGCAACCCCACCCATCATAGGAGCCATTCCTCCAACAGCAGGCATATTAGGAGTTTTTGGCTTTTCAACATTCATAATAAGAATAGTTTCTTTAACCAAATCTATTTTAATAGAAGGAATAGCATTTTGTTGATAAATCTCAATACAACCTTCTCCAACAAATTGAGGAAGACTTAAATCTCCATTATTAATAGGAGTCCAAGATTTTCTACTCTTAACATAACGAAGAAGTTTAAGCCAAACAGGAATAAATTTATTATTTTTATCATGATAAACGGGTTTACCATCTTTACCACGATTCATAATATTTTCAAAGTTTTCAAATAAAACTTTCCAAGCATTAATAACAATTTCTGTATCTACAGAAACATATTCACCTTGTTCATCAAAATCTTCAAACGTCAAAGATAAAGCAGTAGCTTCTTCGTCTGTCAATTCACGACCTTTAAGATAATAAACATTTAAAACATGTTTAAGCCAATCAAAAACAGAATTAACTTTCCATTCTTCTTTACCGCCCGGAATAGTATTTACATTAGATTCAACGGCAGTAAATGTTTTAGAAACATAATGACGTTTATTTGGATCTTCTTCATTAGAAGCAAAAGTCAAAGTAAGTTTAGGAATTTCAAAACCATTAAAAGAAGGCATTCCTGTTTTATCTTCTCCGATAGTTATAGTACTATATTTAACTTCTTCGAGATGACCTAAAAATAAACCATTAGGTTTAGCTTGATCATTGCCAAACTTAAGACGTGCTGTTCCACGAGCAGAACCTAAACCACGACGAGATACTTTTTTAACTTCTTCAATAGGAATTTCTTGATTAACTGTTTCTTTTGACATAAAAATTTATTTTTAAAATTAAGCTTAATTTATACTAATATGCCCGATAACATACTTATTAAAAATATATTATCGGGCAATATTAAAAAATCTATTATGACAAACAATAAATTACTCTTCTACTTCAGATTCACCTTCTTCTTTTGAACCAACACGAGCAGGAGCTTTATCAACAAATTCCTTAAGCAGATAAGCCTTAACAGTAATAACTTCATGACCATTATCTACAGGAATATCTTGAATTTCGTCCAAATTAATAGTGTAAACACGATTCATTTTAGTAGCTTCATCACCCATATCAGCTTTAAGCTGTTTCCAAACATTAGCGTCAGTAAATGTAAGAGAAGTACCAGTACCAGTCAATCCAGCAGGATTAGCAGTTTTAGAACCTTTATATTTAGGCAATTCACGAGGTTTAACAAAAGAAGAAAGAATATCCATTTGTTCTTCTTTAGTAATACCCTCACGACTCAAAGCGTCTTTAATTTCTTCCGGAGCATTTTCAAGAGCAGAAGCTAACATTTCTTCAAAATGTTGGGAAACAAAACGAAGTTTATCATGTTTAGTAAGACGTTCAGTAGTCGTTTTAGCATTACCTTTGCTATCATATACTACAAAACCTTTGGCAACAGCCCACATATCAAATTCTTTGTGAATAGCAATAACAGATTCAGGAGAACCAACTTCCAAACCATTAGCTTCACAGAAAGAAGTATAGGCTCCAGCTTTAGTATCAATAGCTGCGTTAATTTCATCTATATTATGCAAGAAAGTAACATAATCTCCAGAAGACAAACCAAGAGCACGACTTACAGGAGGAGTCATACGGAAATTACCTTCAGTAGAAACAGCAATAAGTTGCGGTTCAACCGCTACATTTCTTTGACCAGCGTTAACAGCAGAAAATCCAAAGCTCATACCATTTACAGTTTTCATAACTTTAAGTTTTTAAAAGGTTTAATAAATTTGTTATTTAAAAATGTTTTGAAGATTAATAATTTCTTTTCTTATAACAATTTCTAAATCTTCAATCAAAATTGTTATATTTTATTCAGATACAATATAACTAAAATCTTATATTTCAATAATATCTGAATCAGTAATATCAATATTATTAATTTGCTTTAACTCGGTTGTTTCCATGACGCCCATAAGAAAATCAGAAGCTATATCACGAGCAGCATATACAAAAGCTCTATGACCAACCATAACTTTCGGATATTTTTTATAAGTATCTTTTTCAAAACAACCAGCAGTACAAGCATCAAGATAAGAAAAACGACCAATACTTCGTGTTTCAACAACTTTACCAAATATTTCTCTATATCTAATAATTTCGTATTCGGTAACGTAATCAATAGGTTGATTAGCAATACGAATTACAGGAATTTTACCAGATTGAGAAATAGCAGCAATTTGTTGTTTATTAATAGCAATACCAAATTGTTTAGAATTTAAATTATAATCTTTATAAATATTACCATTTAAATCTTGATAATAACGAGTAGGATATAAATAAATATGTTCTCTATCAGTATCTTTCTCGCTTAATTCATCAGCTTCTTTCTTATCTTTACAACGAATAGCATAATCAGGAAGTTTATCGTCAGTATAAGCATTAATGCCATCTGTATATTCATACAGAGGTTGATAGTCTTTAACACATCTCCAAAAACAACCTGCCTTTGACAATAGTGCTTTAATAATATGAATATCAATACCTGTTTTACCGTTAATAACGTGAATATGTTCAAGACAAGAACTAAAAGGAAGTTTTAAATCTTGTGCTCGCATTAGTATTGCAAGTCCTTCATTAACACTTTTAATTCCTCCTTTTTCACTTCTTGAAATTTTAGTAAGAAAATTCTCAGCAGCAATTAATTGTTTTTCATCAAACAAATTAATAGCATTAATAGTGTCTTTATTAACTTCTATAACTTCACGTTTAGCAACAGGTACTTTATCACTGACTTTTTGTAATTGAGCAGGAGATTCATTCTCAACTACATTAGTTTCTTTTTCATCGTTTGCCATAATGTCAATGAGCACTTGTTTGTTTAACTACATTACAATAATAACACATTTTTCTATAACTACAAAATAATATCGCCCGAAATTTCATCTATCATTAAATTATTCTCTGTATCATTTATTACCATAATAGTATTATTCATCTTCTCCTTTAATAGCTTTTCTTCTTCGATAGTACTATTACAATATACTCTATATGTTTTAGTAATATTATCGCCAAATTTAACATTACTAAAACGAGTTTTAAGTTCAACAATATTATCACATAACGGAGAAGTAAATATAACCATGTCACAAGCTATTTTTAGCTCTACATTGGACGATTGTTTGATAGATAATATACTAATATTCCCATTGTTAAATCGCTTCTCATTAAGCGTCGATTGGGCTTGTGATTTGAGCATTCTAAATTGTCCTTTATTAACGCCAGACTTAACATAAATAGGATTACCATTATCGTCAGTAGCAATACAATCAGCAATACAATCATGATAATCACCACAAATTTTATAAACAATACCATCAGCAGACAGATTTTGATTATTATCATTTAAAAATTTAGTGATTTGCGCAGCAAATTCTCCACGCTTAGACACAATTAGTATTTTCTTATCTTTATTAGCATTACAAATATCATTAATAACACTTAGTTTATCAACATTATCAGTACATAAATCTCTTCTTAACTTAGCAATACTATAAAAATTTCGAGCTTTTTCTTCTAAAATATTAGGATTATAAATATCATCAATTTGCTTATAAAAAGTAATATTAGTATCTAAATCATGTCTCCAACCATTTTGCTTAGCAATATTATTACGAAATTCAGTAGCACTTATATTTAAAACTTCATCTCCATATTTACATTTTTCAATAGTTTTTAAATCTCCAAAAATAGAAACACAATCATTTATATAATTAGTATATTTATCATAAGTACTTCTATCAGTATCAGACATATCTACTCCAATCCTGTGTTCCTCTACGGGGGAATTAATATAGTCATTCCTAACTTTATTAGAAATATTATCTACGTTAATATTAGGAAGTATTGCGCGAGTACGAGTAATAAAATCATTATCCATAATATTTTCTGTAAGAATACTAATCATAAATTTACTATTATCATATAAATGATTAAGTAACATGTATTTATCATTTATACCAACAGTAATAATTAGTTTATAAGAATAATGATATTTAGGATTAACATAATCAGCACTTAAAATTCTAATATTATAACCATCTTCCATGGTCATATTATTAGCTTTAAAACAATCAACTAATTTCTTTCTTGTTTCATACTTATCTACAACGATAAAAATAGCGTCATCTTTATTTTTACTATGAAACTTTAATATAATATTAAATACTATATCAGGAATAATATCCTTAGTAAAACAATAAAAACTTGCACGACCTTTAAGACGCTGAAAACCATCAAGAACTTGTTGAATAACTTTTTCTTTAATCTTCATTATCGTCAAATAAAGAATTATACATACCAGAATGTTTTTTAATCAACATTTTACCAGATTTAAGTTTAGCTTTAACATCACCTTTTTGTTTAGTACTAATACCTAATTTAATAGGATCAATAATTTTTAACGCTTCTTTAAAATAATAATTATAATTAATATTACGATATTCAATACGTTTATCATCTAAAGAATTTAGTACAGTTACTTTATAACCAACACAAAGATTACTTTTTATGAGAGTATTGTTATTGACTTTCTTTACACTACCACCATGATTAGATACATAAAATCTAATATTTCTTTGAAGTTCTGTACAATTTATACCGTCATCAAATTCAACATGAAATTGACGTCCAACGTTTTGAGACTTACAAAAATCAAGAATATTAGTACATTCATATAATGTTTCTAATATAGGTTTATTATAAAGAAAATAATTAACAACAGCTTGTGCTACAACAGGCATATCATAACCTTTACTTAAATCAATAGCATACATTTTAGGGTGTAAAGCGCCTTTATATGTAGTTTTACCATTAATTTCTTCAACAATATAATTATTAATATCGCGATTAATATAACATTTATATTCTTCAGCATCAGCATCTAATTTAGTAAGTTGTTTCCAATTATTCGAAATAGATTCAAATTTATTTTTATCTTTCTTATAAAGTTTAACAACTATACCATCAGTATTAGCACTTATAACTTCTATACCAGCTAATTCAAGTTCTTCACACAACATTAAAATCATTAATTGTCCATTTATAGTAACTTTAAGAACAGCAAGTCTATCATAAAGACTACCAGATTCAAAACCTAATTTACCATAAATAGAATTAATAACAATTTTTAATGCTTGTGCAAGAATATCTTTTGGAATACCATCAATAAGATCTTCTTCACTATGTTTAGCAGCAATACGAGTATCTTTAAGCCAACTAACAAGTTTTGTAAAAACACCTTCATTTAAATGTGCGGGAGCAATTTTATAAACACTCATCAGAGAAGGATAAAAAGATGCACTTAATCTTATAACTTTCATTATAAGCCTGACTATATATTAATCTCATCGTTTCATTCGAGCTTTAGCATAACCGTCTTTTACGATATTTCCATTGTCATCAATATATCTCCAATCAAAACCATAAGCGTGAGGTTTATTACCATTACAGCAACTAAGAATAACAGAACGAGTATAACCTAATTCTTCACATATCTTAATAGCAGAATCCCATATTTTTATACATTTTCCGCTAAAATGATATTGAGCAATTTTATTAGTTTTAAGTTGACTCATTTTTACTCTATACTCTTTAGTTTTATGTGTAGCTTTAGAAGAATTAGCTAATTGTTTTCTATATTCTTCTTTAACCCAATAACCGCTTATTTTTTCATTATAAATATTATTAACTCCAATAGAAATTTGTATTTCTTTTTCTTTTTCAAGAAGATTAGTATTTATATCAGTATCATAAATAATAATATCAAAATCTTTAAAACCATATTTATTAAAATCTTCTTGTAATTGCTTAGCCTTATGTCTATTATGAAAAAGTTCATTAAAATGTTTCATAAGCCTTCTTTGTATATGTTGAGTAGAACCGATATACACTTTATTAGTAGTTTTAGACTTAATCCCATAAACAGCTCGGTTATTACCATAAACACTAAAAGTACCATAAGGCACATTAGCATTTTTACGAATAACACCATAACTATCATGAACTTTATTTTCATTAATAGTTTTACTTACATGTTTAAAATTAAATGTAGGCATAATAATATAAATTTAATTGTTAATCAGAATATAAAGATAGTAACTAAATTTAAACAATGCAAGTTTTTTTATGATAAGATTCTCCCCATTTCCCAGCAATAACGCCAGTACTCCTTTCGGATAGTCGATGAACCTTACCGTTAGAATGTTTCTCAACATAATGAGCGGTCTTGGCTGCTGATTGTCATATAACAATAGTTTTTCAAGCATTCACATTTAGACTTTCGTCTTATGTTGTAGCACTATTGTCTTCACGAGTTTCCAGCAGTTAGAGGAGTATTATTTTAATTGGGGCACTGCATCACTTATGTCCCAATGCACATAAATATAACTATCATCTGTGATATGATTCCAAATGCTATCATCTTTTGCATTAGCAATTTCAGCAATTTTTGCTCTCTTTTCCTCCCCCGTAGAGGAATCATTAATTAAATCAATTTTACTCTTTAATTCTCTTGGAATATCTTGACTATGAAGTCCACCTGTTGCAATACTATAAACAAGTTTATTAATAGTTATTTCAAACCAACCAGTATCATTATTAGTTTTAAGATATTTAAATTCAGGATATTTATTAGATACTTCTTTAAGAGCTTTTTTACTTGTTGAATAAACAACAACTTTTTTCATTTCTTCAAGAAGTTCTTGACATTCTTTAGTTTTAAATTTAATAAAAGGAAAAATAACTCTTTTAAAAGCCATAGCAGTACGTTCAGTTTTATTACCTTGCCATTGACTTGGACTTAAACCACTAAACTCACTATAAAACTTTGTAAAAAGTTTATCAGCAATATTACTTCGAGAACTACTTAAAACATCAACTCCATAAGCAGAAGATATACTATAACGTAAACGAATTTCATCTATATAAAGTCTTATCATTTCACATAGAATAAAAGAATCGTTCATATTATAATACATAGTAGGTTCAATCCATTCATCGATAATATATCTATCCCACTTTTCAACTAACTTATTAAGATTTTCAACATTTATACCTTTAAGAGTATTATCTTTTTCATAAAAATGTTTATCTTTATCAGATATAGGAGGAAGTTCATATTCAAGTAATTCATACCATTGAAGATTAATACTTGTTTGTTTAAGACTTTTAGGAAAATAAACAGTTTTTCCATTTTTATCAACTCCTTTACCAACTTTATTAAGAGCAAATACAGTCATTAAATCAACATCTGTATAAGGAAGTTTATACTTACTTAAAGTACCAAGTAAATAATCATGTTTAAATATTTCATAATCATTTTGAGAAGAAATAATCTTTTTTGAAGTTTCATATAATTTAGTAATAAGTTCTTTAGTATTATCTGTTTGATTAGAAAACATAAGAAAAGCAGCAACCATTAATCTATCGTATTTAGAACTATTAAAACCGAACATATCAGTACGAACAGGAACTTGTTTTTCAACATCATTCTCTTTTTGTATTTCATAATGTGGTCTAAGTCCATTAATAAATCCAAGCATAGTTAATAGTTGAGAATCATCTTTATCAGTAATATAAAAGCTATATTTAACTACTGAACTAAGTTTTTCTTTAATTTCTTTTACAGTATATTTTTGAACTAATGGAATAGGAACTTTTTTCTTATCATTTTCATCATAACAATCTTTAAATACTTTAAGATAATCATTAACTTCAATTATACTTATACTAAAAAAGTTTTTTAAAACTTCAACATCATAAGTATAACTACGTATCATATATAGCTTCTTTAAATTGTCTTACAAAAATATCTTTAAGATTTTGATTATCATAATATATAACAGCAGGACTAATAACAGTTTTAACAATATATTTTTCTCTATTATAATTATATAAACCAAAATCATATAATTGTTTATCAAAAATAATTAATTTATTAGGTTTTATACGACTAAGTTCATAATATAAATTACAAATACAATTTTTAATAGCTTCTTTTTCCAAATTAAAATCTGTTTTGTTAACACATTTAATAGCGCGAGTTACATAACAATCTTCAAGAAGTTCTTTATCTGTAATATCTTTATACGTATCCCGTACAATTTTTAATATAGTATTATAATTAATATCAGCTTTAATATCATAAGAAGGTAAAATAATCATAGTATTAGTAACTCTATTTCCTGTACCAAACACAATAGTATCATTTTCTTTACTATATAATTTTAAAGGACAATTAGAACAAATATCTATTTTATTAATAAACAGTTGACTACTATAATGTTCAACACTTAATTTAATATTTTTAGTTTTACGTCTAATTCCCATAACATAAAATTAATTCTTTTCTTGCACGAGAACATGCTACATATAGTCTACGAAGTAAATCATCTTGATTAGAATAAGGACGATCATTTTTATCATAAACAATATCATTGACGTCCACAAATACAACATCATAAGTAGAACCCTGGCTTTTATGGCTTGTAATTGCAAAACCATAATCTAAATCTCTACTATAAATAATCTTTCCATTACGATTAACTATATTAGCAGCGATAAGATATTTCTTTTTAAAATCATAATATTGTTTCCATTTACTTGCACGAGTACCACCTGTAGCTTTTTTAGCAGTCTCGATTAAATCTGTAATAACTTTATGGTATTTTAATATAGTAAATTTATCTCTATGATCTATAACAAATAAAGGTTTAGTAATACTACCTCCATGTACTAATTGAAACTTAATTAAAAAACCTTTAAACCCATAAGTATCATCAACAAAATTAACAATATCATTAATTATATATTCTTCTGAATTATTAATAATGATTTCCATAAATTCATTAACAATAGTTTCATAAGACATAATTAAATCATTTTTAGTAATAATACTTTTATTAGCGTCTTTTATTATATTATTACGAATATAATTATTCCAATTAGAAACACAAGTATTAGTATATGCAATAATTCTATACATATCTATGTTATTAGTATATTCTTCATTTGAAAAACAACTATCTATAGTATTATTAAAGTTAACTTTATTACATATACTAAAACCTTCTCCAATTTCATTATACACAGTAGCACCTATATTTTTACTTATATATTCTAAAAAAGTATAACTTTTATTAGTAATATCATTTCGTAATAAATCTAATAAATTAGAAATAGGATTAGTTACAGATTGTCTAACAATTTCTTTTAATACAAAAACTTTATTACATTTATAAAAAGCACTTGACTTATTTTCATTAACAGGAGCAAGTTGACTACTATCACCAATAAATATAAGTTTAATATTTAATTGTTTACATTGTTCACATATATAGTTAACAATTTTAGAAGGAAGCATAGAGGCCTCATCTACTAATAACAATTTAATATCGTCAAGTTTTGGTTTAGCCATAGGATTAAATTGAGGATTATTAGGATCAAAATCTTCTAATCTTAAATCTAATCTTAAACCAAGAGTACTTTGAATAGTATCAACAGGTCTATTTCCAATAGCTTGACTAAACACTCTACATGCTTTATGAGTAGAAGAAGTACACTTAATTACACTATTACTATATTTACAATTATTAATAATGTATTTAGTAATAAAAGTTTTACCTGTACCACCAGCTCCAATTAATCCAACTATATATTTAGCTGAATTAAAAGGAGAAGCTATAAAATCAATAATACCATCTATAGCTTTTTGTTGGTCATTAGTAAACTTATATTTATCATTATTATTTATACGTTCACCAATCTTAAATTCATTCATTTCTTTCTCTCAATATTTTATTAATACGAGCTTGATTAAGTTCATCATAATTATCTTTATATTCTTTAAAGATATTAGTTGCTTTATTATCTTCGTAATCAATATAGCTTTCTTTAATATCAAAATATTGTTGTTTATCATAATTATTAACAACAATATTTCCTTTAACAATACAACCTACACAAAAAGGTAAATAATATAAAATGTCAAGTTCTTGATTAAGATTATCACATCTAATATAAATATTACGAATAGATTTCTTTTCTAATTCTTGCATATAAATATTAGAAGAACCTTTACAAGTAAAACATTCTTGTTTAATAGGAATAATATTATCTTCCATTAAAACTTTATAAGAACCATCTTTATCAATAAAAATAATTCCTTTAGATTTTCTAACTTTAATAGTATATTTTTCCTTAATAACTTTATATTTACCTTTATTATTTTTCTTAATAGAAACTGAAAAATCAAATGTTGGCATAATAATAAATTTAATAGATTATTTTTTCATTAATTTTTTAGTAGACTTAACCATATCAAGTTTAAGTTGTTTTCTTTCTTTTTTAGAAGTTTTTCTATCATTATCATCACCAAATTCTCTATTAATAACTTTTCTATTATTATTAATAGTTTTAGATATAATATAACTATATCCACAATAATGACAAAGATAATCTATCTTTCCCCAAGTACTATTACCAACTTCATTAGAATCTTTTTTAACTTGTACTATTTTATTAACATAATCAATAGAAACATCTGCTTTTTTAGTAATACTTCTAATAACACTCACTTCATCATAATTTTTCTTTTTCATAACTTTACGTGATTTAATTTGTTTATTAATACTATTATTTATATTTACAATAATGGCTCGGCTTTGCCTCGCCACACCATTCGTTCCCCCGTAGAGAAGTACATCACATACCAGCTTTATATCTGCTTATTATTCTATATAATAATTACAAAATAAAACTTTTGGTTCAGTCTTAGCTTCAACACCAATATCTTTTAATGTATCAATCTCCATATATTCTTTAGCTATACTATCTTCATAAACATGAATTAAACCTATAGCTTCTTCTTTACTTCTGGCAGCAATAACCATACCACCACCTCTATATCCAGTACCAACAGTTACACTATATAATTTACAATTAGCCATAATTAATATTTTTAGATTATGATAGCTGTTTTTAGCTCAATACAAAGACTTATGGTTAACTAAATAACTTGTATTATTCAATATATAATAATTCAATGTTAAGCTAAAATTAGCTATTATAAAACGTTTAACGAATTAAGTTTGCTATATCTCGATAATCAATAATAAACTAACATAATAATTAACATTATAATCAATAATATAATTACAATACTTATTATAAATAAAAACAGGAACTTGTTTCACAACAAATCCCTGTCAAAACGGATAGGTAAATCCACAGTTTGGTTCATAACAACATCTCTTTTCACAAAGAGTTTTATTTTAGCAATAATACTATTATGAATATCTATAGTAAAAATAAATTGAAACAATGAATAAACAAACTATGATATATAATAACTATATTATTGCTATTATCTCAATTTTGGTTCTTTTTCGGTTCTTCTTCATTAATAATCATATTAATAAGATCTTCTTTACAAAGTTTACTTAAATCTTCTTTAGTAAATTTACAATATGAGTTATTATATTTTTTATTTCTTTCATCAATAATTTCATTGATAAAACCTCTAACTTGCTTACAAATATTATAAGTATAATTACGTACAATAATCTCAATATCACTTACAACATCATAATAATCACTAAGTTCATCTCCATTAAGATGTTCTATATCTTTTTTTATCAACTTTTTTAAGATTATTAAGAGCAATAATAATATTTTGATGAAGCAAATCGTCAATTTCTTTATAATCTTTAACCCAGTTAATAAATTGTTTAGTATCAACAATCATATTTTTAAACATATCACTTTTTACTTTTATCAAACGATTCTTTAATACTATTAGCAATTTCATCTATTAAATCACTAATACTTTGTTTAGAGCTATCAAATTCAATTGTTTTCAGTTTCATAATAAATAAGTTTACTAAATTAATAATTTAAAAAATAGTGTTACTATTATCACTAACCGTAATACTTATAACTATGAAAGTTCTAAAACAAGCATGTTCAATTATCACTAATTCCCATACTTTAAGATTTCAGGTTCAATCACAAAATGTATCAAATTCTTCATCATCTTCATCTGGCATATCATTCCAATTTACATCATCATAATCTGTATCATAAAGATAACTTGGAATTTCAACTTCAACAGATATATCATTATTATTATCTTCCATAATCATAATCATAAGATTAAGTCTGAATCCCCGTAAAGGAATCAATTATATATCGTTCTTCTCTACGGGGATTCAGACTAAATATATTTTAATCTTCAGCATCAACAGTTTTAATATCTGCATTCTGTTTATTAAGTTCGATTATCTTATTAATATTAGCAGAAGAAATATCAGCAAGACAATCATCATTTAATTCTTCAGAACAAAACTTATTAATAGTTTCTTGTGCAGTCTCTGCAAAACATTGGAAAGAAGCAATTAAACTATTAATGAAAAAAGTTTCATTATAATTATACTCACGATTCAAACCGTTAGTATTTACAACAAACTTATTCCAAAGAAATCTAACATAAGGACGTTTAGCCTTAATTTCATCTCTCGTAAATAAAGTATTGATAATACCTTTTGCAGTAAATCTACGAATTTCTGCATTAAATTTAATAATAAATACAACTTCAAGAATATGTTTAGGAAGTTTAGCATATCTTTCAGGAACATAAGCATGTTTACGTTCTTTTTTGTCTTTATTATCTTGTTTACTTCTATAAGAACCATTAACAGGTCTTATAGTATTTTCGTTAACACCTTCATTTTCTTTTTGAGAATTAACACCGTTATCGTTAACAGACTTTCTTAAATTCTCAACAACAGATTGTTCAATGTCCATAATTTTGTTTGTTTAAAGATTAATAGTAAGATTAATATTTTCTGTAAATATAAAAACAATTATAATACCACACAAGATATTTAATATATTTTTTTCGTCATATGTTTAACTTCTTGATTATAATCATGCTAAAAAGCATATTATAGGCTTAACAGCATAAATAATGTAATAATATCAACAATAATCATATTATAAACAATATAAATATTAGTAGTAACAATATTTCTATCATTACTACTAATATTATATGCTATAATTAGAAGCCCATCAACTTGTCTGCAAATCTTGCAGCCATCTTTTCTCCAGTCTTACCAAGTTTAAAACCAATAATATGATTAATAATAACATCATGATCATAAACTTGAACAGTAGCATCACTTCTTGTACTAAATGGATTAGTAAATTGTTCTCCAGCAACAATTTCTTGTTGAAGAATATCAACACTACCTCCGTTAAATATCAAGTTAAGAGCTTGAGGATTATCAAGAAGAGCATTAGCCATCCAACCAAGTTCATCATCTTCTTTAAGTGCTCCAACGATAGCATATAAAGAAGTAAACAAAGTATTAGTCATACCTTCTTGATAAGTAACACCATTATCGTTACTTACAAAGCCACGAATAGGATTACTAAGAGTAAAGCTAACCATAGTATAGTTATCTTTCTCAGTAAAGTTTACGTTTTTAATTCTAACAGAATTAATACGTTTACAACCAGCAGCAATTAATTTCTTAATGCAGTTTTGATAACCAACATTAACCATTTCATTACTTGCATTTTCAGCACCATTTTCAACTTGAACATAAGCTTGTTCTACAGTTGCAGCATTTTCTTTAGCCATAACTAATAATTTTTAATTGTTAATAATGATAATTATAATGATAACGTTAATAAAACTATTAAAAGTCTTATCAATCACATATCCAAAATTTATTATGTTATTGTATGAGGTGAATAAATATATTATTCAATAAGTAAAGCTGTTGCTAAACCTATTGAATAATATAATAATCATAAATTTTGTATTACTAATACTGATGTAAATAGAAATACCGCTAAATATAATACTATTTTTATAGTATCTTCAAATCGTATTGAGTTTCCTATTTGTTTTATTTTTACAAAACATATTGCAGTTACTACTGCATATATTATTCCTAATAATATTAATTTGACCATATCTGTTTAAGTTTTATATTGTGTTACATAAAAGGTTTTATATAAGAGTTATAAACTGTAACTTACTATAACTTAATAACATAAAGTTATACGTAGTTAAAGAGTGAGTCTTAAACTTGTTTAAGACGAACCTAATCAAACAAAAGCAAATAAAGCTCTTAAAAGAGTTATTAAACAAGCTAAAACAAAAGCTAAAACATAAGCTAAAACA
>ENA-OOYR01000092-OOYR01000092.1-human-gut-metagenome-genome-assembly--contig:-NODE-92-length-83555-cov-4.132515_pt1 | contig 83555 bp, 129 predicted proteins | sample MGYA00241701_ERZ501374 | MGnify/ENA primary metagenome ERZ501374 (study PRJEB25962, sample SAMEA2042655) | human gut metagenome | biome: human gut; feature: human-associated habitat; material: faeces...
TACCGGTTTGTACCTCGCCCACTTGTTGATGTTAGAGTCTGTGCATAAAACACCTACTTTTCTTGAACTGCTACCTATAGCCTGACCAATGTCTTTAGTGGTGACAGGTTTAGTAACAATACCATTACTATACCCCATAGTCACCCCCTTTCGTAGCAACGCATCCGGTAACTAGCACTATAGAGTGAGAGCTATCGAATGCGTTTACATGTACATCTCCATCAATTATGATGGCGCAACTGATATCATATTGGGTGTCTAGTTCCTCATCATAGCCTGAAATTATATTTCCTGATAACTTTCCTTCCGAAATTAAATTTCCTTTAACTACAAGGGTAACTCTCTCTCTCTCTCTCTCTCTCTCTAAGGGGAGGTGTAAATTATTTTTAATCATCGTATTCTACTTTATAATTAACAATAGCATTATACACTTTCTCAGGAATAACATCTTTATATTTATCCGCTGTCTCCTTAAAGTATTTCTCCCTTTCTATTTTATACGCATCGAATGCCTCTTCTGGACTATTAAAATATCCAAGGTCTAAACGTCCTCTTTTACCATTAATAACCTTTTTTACTCTAGCCCTGAATTTACCACAATGAAAGTCTACACCTACTGGATATTTCCCTCTAATTTTATTTGATTTAGTGAATAAACTGTTTATAAAAGCAGGAACAAAACAGCAATATTCAGGACAATAAACACGATTACCCTTTTTTAACATGTCTTTATCTATCTGGAAACCATCAATGTAGTTATTTTTAAACCATTCAAAGAAACATTCAAAATCCATCCACTCTTCACATATAGTTACTCCCCTATAAGCATACGTTCTTGAACCATAGTCTTTTAGAGAGCATCTATATCTCATTGCATTCCATACTCTTTTTGCCTTTACTCTAAGTTCTTTTTCCTTTTCCATAATCACGAAATTGTAATAGGTACATAATTGTGGTAATCAATATCTTCAATGAACATCTTCTTTTTATCCGATTTGCGGATAAGGTAGAACGTAACATTCCCTTTAGGGAATCCATCCGAACCGGTAGACCCGTCAGCGAATGAGTGCATGATGTAGTTTGCCACCGGTTGCGGACTGTAGGTAATTTTAGCAGTTACGCTGCTTATACCCGTTCCACTTGCCGTCGCACTACCGGACAGACCCTCAAATACCAAATCGTTGGATATGACACCGCTAGGTAGTTTAAATTGTCCATTCCATGAACCGCAATATAACTCAATCGTATATTGGGATAAATCCAAAGTAACAGAGTTTCCTTTGGAGCTATGGAAGTAGATTCGGAAGGTGATAACCCATGTTCCCGGTACAGACGCTTTGTTCGCCAACAGGTCAACCTCGTCGATTGTGACTGGCTCAACATAGGCTTCTTCATTGGTAAACAGTCTAAGATATTCCATCTTATCGCCTGCATCTTCAAACACAAGCGGAATAAGCGGAGTGATTTTAGATAAACCGGAATTTTCTACATTGCTGGGGATTGTCGTTTCCTTTACTAAAGTAAGATATACAGATAGTTCAACCTGCTTTCCAGCATCTAACAGCCAACTGTTGATATCCATTTGGTAGTAGTCCGAGCTTCCCCATTTATGGTTAGGCGGACTCAATACAAATTGATAGTTCGATGGCAGGGTATCCTTCGTTCGATATATGAACGCAAGACGATACTCTGGGTTAGTTGCACTAGCTGGGTTGTACTTGAAGAATTCCGAAAAAGGAATATCTGCATTAGCCTGAGAGTAATACAACCGATACATGGACTGTCCATCCTTGTTTATCAGTTGATTCATGTTGAAGTGGATGGGAGCATCTGCATAATGATTGTATCCATCAAAATCAAGAGACCTTGCCCATTCACCGCTTTTAGGAGGATTATAAATCCATTTTGCTATGCCGTCCACTGTACCAAAAGTGGGAAGAGAGGAAACAATAGCTGTTCCGTCAGTCAAGAGGAATCCGTAGTTGTCTCCCATATCTCCCTTAAACCACTCTGGGTCGTCTTCGTGACTAGGCTTAGAATATCGAACCGGTTTTTTCTTAGAAAACATATTGATTTGCTTATGCGTATTGTAGCACGCATAGGCTAAAGCATATCCATCTTCTCTTCTGGAAATTCCAAGAACAGGGTATATGTCTTTAGAGACTTGAACCGGTCTGGTAATGATACCATTCTCGTGCGCCATATAGACCTCCCTTCTAGACTATATGGGACTTCCAAGATTGGGTGGTTTCTTTTTTATTTAATTTCTTTTGGCGTCTTTTGAAATCTTCTTTCAGTTCATTCTTCAATGCTAAGATTTCAGCCTTATTAAACCCAATTTCGTGCCCTTTGAATTGTCTCGACTTAATCCCATGCTTTTTCATTAAAGCTACAAATCCTGCTCTGTTTGAACCGTATCCCAATTCTTCCATCGCTTCATCGTAATTATAATAATCAGATGGTTTCACATACTCACTACTCACTTTTTCCAATGAGTTCACCGCACTGGCAAGTTCATCTTCTGAACAATCTGCACTGAATAAATCAAATATTCTCGAAAAGACTGTCTCGAAGACAATGCGCCTTATTGGCGATAACTTATCAATTTCTCCTTTGATGATGTCAAAGGTCTCCGCTTTCATGGCGGCAATCTTACTTGATACTGTCTTCATATCGCTTTTTCCGTTTAAGTTTACGAACTTTCTTGAAATGTCGGATACCAAGGATAATGGTTGCGACAATAGTAACTGCCCAAAGACTAGAGAGGACAGCCAAAAATAGATAGGGGTCAGGAACTAAATCAAATTTTTGGTCAAGACACGTGAAAGTATCTGTGAGAAAAACTGATAAAGCTAAAAATCTGGCGTATTCACAATTATACTTCGGATTATCCTTTGCTGCTAAATATAGAATATACTCTAGCAAGAAACGGTAATGTTCTGATTTTGAAATCACATATCCGTCCCAAGCAAATACAAGTGCCACTAAAAAATAAATGGCAATGAAAAATATAGATAATCGAACTAATTGATTCATTTTCTGTTTTTCTTTACTGTTACTGCAATTTTGGTTGTTAAGAATCCCGGAGCACTACCATCATTAAACGTCGGCTTTACAGGTTTTCTTGCAGCATTGTTCTTTCTCACAACCTTTACACCCGTTTTTACACGGATTGCTTTCTTTGCCATATTCTTTTTCAATTAAAAGGTCAATATACGTTTTGGCTTTTCTGAGGTCTTCCAGACCGTTCTTTTCTCTGAACCGGGTGATATACTTTACCACATTTCCCTGAAAGAAGTCGAGCTTGTTCTTGTGGATATATTCAACCGGTTCTATCGCATAGTTGTAATAATCCGGTCGGATATTTCCATCACTTACCAAGTTACTCAGTTCTTCTTCTTTCATTTTAGGTCTCAAATATGTATATCCGCCAATGTTCAGTCTCTCCGGGGCAACTTCATAACTACCGTCTTCTTTATATCTTACACGTACTCTGTCTACCCCTTCCAAATCAGGATATATTTCTCCACAAGGATATGGAGTATAATTTTGTCCCATTGGCTCAAAGCCCGGTACTTTCGTCTGATTCTGATTTTTCTCCATCTTCTTTCTTATTAAGTTCTGACTTCAAATCTTCCATCATCTCAACTTCCTGCCGGAACTGTTCGTTCGCTACTACATCTTCTTCCTGCAATGGAGTTTTCAGTAGACGGGTATATAGTTCATTCTGCATCTTCGTAAGATAGGTAGCTTGCTGAATCCAATAATCGTCTTCGGAGAAACAAGTTGTAGGATTCAGAAGAATGACCATAGTGGCATTCAACAAAGCATCGTAATTGGATTTTTCTTGTTCAGAAAATCCCTCATACTGGCTTTTGAATATTATCAATGCGTCCAAATGACAATACAAGGTATATATCCAAGGGAATACCAGTATTTTATAACCGTTCATTCCAACAATGATACAAGTTTTTGTCTTAATCAAAGTGAAGTGACCGAAGTTATATTCTATATCGTTCCCGGCTTCATCCTTCATCACACTTTTAGTGGGAATATGGATATAAGTAGGTTCAATATCCAATTGCGCTTTCAACGATAAAATGTCGTTAATCAGCTTATCGGAATAATGAGCATCATTGCACAGAGCTTTCAACTTGGCAATCTTCTCACTCATTTTCTTTTCAAGTTCTTCTCTATTTTTCATGTATTATTCTTTTGGTTTACGACCTCTTTTCTTTGGCTCTTCTCCCAATACCGGATTCTCATCTTCAACCTTTTCTTCTTCGGCATTTTCAGGCTCAGAAGATTTTACAGGTTCTTCTTTTTTGTCTTCTTCGGAGAAGTCAATTACATTAGATACTTTGTGTTCCGGTTCTTTAATTCCGAGAACATAGTCTTCATAGTCCTGTTTCTGTCCCCACTTAGAAGCCTTATTCTTAATGCAGACGTTGTACAACATCTTTTTCAGAACATCATTACCTAGAGAAGACAGATATTCAGCATCTTCTTTGGTGCGAGAAGCCAAGAAATTGATGATATCTTCTTTGGTCTTTACTGTCGGCATATCCAAAGCGGTCAAATAGGAGTACGGATGAATACTTTCTACTTCTGCGAGAATACCCACGCCTGCCATTTCTGATTTGACACGGATTTCGTTCCATCCAAAGAAGTCATGTTCGGCAATCACATAGTCTTTCTGACCTGTTTTGCGTAGTACTTTCACCAATGCCAACACCCATACCTTAGCGGGGTCGTTCTCTTCTGGAAGTTGCGATACTCTTGATTCTAGCAACATCTGGGTCAATGATTCAGTTTCTTTTGTTACCATAATTTATGTATTTATTAAAAAAAATAATCCAATCTTTTGTCTAGTTCTTCACTGGACATTTGATAGCAAGGAAGTAGTTTAGATATAGCTTTCGCCCTAAATAGACGAACAGAACTACGGCTGTCTTCTCCCTCTTTTGCTAAATCTACACCAATTAAAACATCGGTCTCTTTTAAATGCAATCCCTTCTCACCCATATTATTTACCCCATATTTTTATCCCAGCACTTACATTGTACACAGGTTTGTTATCATATACTCCTATTCCGGCTTCTATAAGAAGCGATTTTGGAGATGTTATAGTCAGTTTGATAGAAGGTATCCACTTCTGGTCAAACGTCTGTATTTGCCCACCTATGTATCCTCTCCATGAGGATTTATAAAGCGTATGCGTTTCGGTATTCGTTATGGTTTTATATTCGGTCTTATTGAAGACATTTATCTTATCCAAAGATGGATGATAGCCGGACACCCATGCTTCATAACTTCCATCTTGTTTATAGTATTTCTGTTCTATCGGAAGTTCTATTTTGGAAGAATCTTTCAGATAGATGGTAATTGTATCAATTACCTTTTTCGTGAAGAATACTGGATAACTATACCTAAGAGTATCATATTTCGTCACAAACACAGTATCCGTAGTAGTAACTATCTTTTCTTCATTCGGTTTACGAAACAATGAATAGATAGATATCAGCAGCGAGATAGCTATAAGTATATGTGGCAAATATGTACATATCTTGCTTTTCATCTATGACTTTTTAGTGGATATTCCGTTTATATTAGTAAACTTGAAAGTAGCCTTAATATAAGGTGTACTTCCTAGCAATATGTCTTCCGATGGCTCAACCTTGTCGCTGAGATACATCTCGACTTGCCTGTTTCGTACATTGTCCCAATATCTCAGTTTCTTATTCTTAACATATTCGTAAAAGGTATCAAATACATCTCTGCGGTTATCTCCGGCAAAGACAAATTCAAATTCGATATCTACGGTATCTACAGTTAAGGTAGTTGGTATATACACTCTAATACCGTTAGAGTCAGCATACTGTTCAGTATATACTCTGGATTTACCTTTTGAAGACAACCCTTTACAGGAGAGATACTTCATGCCGGAAAAATCTACTTCCAAGTCTTTGATAGGTTTAGTATCTGGCTTGGCTATTTCCTGCATGTAAAACTTCGGATTAGTTATCATTCGTCCACCTCCTCTATGATACGTTTTACAATTACCCTTTTATTCATATAATCTCCGGTTAATACTGGCTCTTTACCATATAGATAAATGTAGCATCGGCTGTTTTCTCCTAATTCAATAGACAGATTACTTTCACCTGCAACGTATATTTTGCAAATATGATAAGGGCTTACAACCAGTTTGGTGTTTGTTTCCAATACACAGAGAAGCGTAGTGTCTATAAGAAATTTCTCACCATTGTATTTACACAACATCGTACTGGTATATCCGTGCCCTTTTTCATTCTTATATTTGCAGATATATCTTCCATTAATGAAGAATTTGAATTTATCAGCTATATATTCCGGTGATAATCCCCATCCCTGACTGAGCGATTTAGCCATGTATTCCACTGCGTTAGTGTCACAGGCAAGTTCGAAAAGCTGGCATTTGCTTTTCTCATCGCTCCACATGTCAGTATATCCCTGACATAATCCTTTTTGAATGGAGTTGTTTTTGAATTGTTTCAAATCTATCATGCCTTTGTATTTAAAAGGCACTAAAAGGGAAGCTACGACCCTTCCCCAATAGTGCCCACATAACCTTATAATATACCAGCTATGAAATATCTCACCTCGTCCGGTCGTAGTTCGGACATGACAAAGATAGTAATATTTTTATGAATCAAAAAAATAAATGCTCTAAAAATGAACTTATTGATATTTTTTGCTATCTTTGTCCCTGCAAACCTCTTACAAGACAATCTTTTGATTTTCTTCTCCGGCTGTCCTTCCCCATTAGGACAGCCGGTTTCTTTTCGCCCATAAGTTAAACTATTGTTAATTGTTAATTATCTATTGGTAATAGAGAAATTGTCACTATCTTTGCATCATGTTTAACCAATAACTAATAAACAAATAAACTTAGATGATGAAGAAAATAACTATCGCAATATTCGTTATTGCATTCATTGGATGTATTTGGTTTGCAACCTTTTCCAATCAACAAACTTTAAAAGTGAGAGTGAATAAAGTCGATAAAATAGAAAAAGTATCCGGCAGCAAAGAGGATATTAGCACCCGAATATACTATTTGCTATACACTGATAAAGGAACATTCCGCATCAACATTGATGGTATCTTAGCATATCCTGAATTTGCCGGGAAGATAGAGAAAGATTCTGTGTATGAAATTTCTGTTTGTGGTGTGGATGTTCCTTTTTTTGGAGTATATAGGAACGTGATAGATGTTAAATGAGAAAATTATAAAGTAATGAAGAAAATAAAGAAAATAAAGCGTAGAGTTTTTACGGAGAAACAGCTTGATATGTTAGAACAGTATCATTACCTATACAAGAAATTTTTGCGTATTGGGTTGTCGGAAGAGGAATCAGAATATTATGAATCTCTTGCGTTAAAGATAAGAGATTTTGTAGAATTTAACTAATAACTATAAAGTAATGAATATAAAAGATTCGATACGAAAAGCAGATAATGCTTATATAGCTTATCAACAAGCCTGCGACACATTAGCTTCCGAAGCACAGAAATATATCAATTGGGATGATAATGTAGGATGCCAGCATTTCCCTGCTGACGGATTATGTATTATGGCAACCTTGCCGGATAAATGCGGAATTTACGGTATGCCTGAATGTGTATGTCCCGTTAAGTCATTTTTTGAATCTGTAGAAGCAGGAAATGATATTTCACCGAGAGAGTTTAAATCCATGAGTATTTAACTAATAATTAAATAGGAATGAGCAAAGTATATTACAACCATCGCATTTGGCTTAACTCTGAAAATTCACGCTCGACTGGAAGTATTGTATGCTTTGATGGTGAAACTGATTTTTCAGACGGAATTGGTCGAGATTTATTTATAGAGATTGCTGATTGTCATGGAAAAGTAAGGCTTCACAAGTCAAGCGATGATAGTGTATCCGAGTTTATACAAAAATTATCTGCGATGCGTAATGAAATAGATTTTTTCATTAATCATCTTAAGACTAAAGTAATTAACGAATAACTATAAAGATATGAACAGAATACAGAAATTAGAAGCTGAAATACAGAAGCTAAAGAAGCAGGAAGCCGATAAAAAAAAGGCAAAATATCAATATCTCGTTGGAAAGTGTATTCATATGGCGCATACTTCTTATGAAAAAATCACAGCGATAGTTAGGGTAAATACTGATGAAATCGGTGATGAAGTGGTATTTGATTGCATACATGTATATTTTGACAATAGAGAAGATGTAAGTAATAGTGATTCAAGCATCCAACTTGCATCTTATTCAAGTGAATACGTGGAACGGATTGAGAAAAATATCATAAGTCAAGAAGTTTTTGACAAGGCTATGGATGATTGTTTTGCGCATATTAAAAGAATGTCTATTAACGTGTAACTATAAAGAAAGAAATCAAATGATAATAGCGTGGTTCTCATGCGGTGTAACATCCGCAGTCGCTTGTAAGATAGCATTGAGTCTGTACAATGATGTGCATCTCTATTATATTGAAACTGGTTCAGGACATCCCGATAACTCTCGCTTTCTCTCTGATTGTGAGAAATGGTACGGACAGCCTATTCATACCATACGAAGTGATAAGTATGCCAATGTAGAAGATGTATTAACTAAGAAACGATACATCAATGGTTCAACTGGCGCCGCCTGTACATTTGAGCTAAAGAAGCAGGTCAGGTATAAGTTAGAAAAGGAGTTGGGAAGTTGGGACGGGCAAGTATGGGGCTTTGATTATGACCCGAAAGAAATAAATCGGGCTATCCGATTAAAGCAGCAGTACCCGGACACAAAGCCACTATTCCCGCTTATTGAAAAGCATATCACGAAGCCGGATGCAATGGGAATGCTCTGGAAAGCTGGTATTGAAATCCCCGCTATGTACAAGATGGGTTACAATAATAATAACTGCATCGGATGTGTAAAGGGTGGTATGGGCTACTGGAATAAGATACGCAAGGACTTCCCAGAAGTCTTCAACCAAATGGCACAGATTGAGCGTAATGTTGGTGCTACGTGCCTAAAAGATAAAGACGGACGTATCTTCTTGGATGAGTTGCCAACATGGCGAGGTAACCCTGTGGAAGAGATTATACCAGATTGCTCTTTTATCTGCCAGATAGAGTTTCAAGAGATACTTGATAGGCAGGTAGAGCAAGTTTTGAAAGGAGAAATTAGTATTAACGATGTAGACTAATTAGGCTAAAAACGGTATGAATATGAATAAACCATATAAATTAAGTAAAGATTATCGGCTTCTTAAAAAGTTGCTGGACAATGGTAATGAGATAGTGTGCTTCTTCGACGGAGAAGTTTGTATGGGAAGAGTACTTGAAGACAAGAGATATTATTTCTCTGTACGTGGACGGTGTTATAATGACTTCTCGAAAGTATGTTCACAGGCTTCTTTTTCCGAATATATGAGTCAAGACAATGTGGAATTTATCATACCAAATAACGTATAACTATACAAATATGAATAAATTGAATTGGTATGAAGTAAGTAGCTTACTTCCACCCGCTGAAACGGAAATTATCCTCGCAGATTCCATAAGATGCCGTTCTGAATGGCAAAAACTGCATATAGAGTGTAATATTAGAGATTTCTGTGAGAATTATGGGTATGATTATTGGACTTACGCTCCAAGCTATAAAAATTTAAAATCAGAGTAAAATAATCAGTAATGAATAAAAATGTATCTAAATATGCTTCTGAACATTGGAGCGATAGCGATTATAAGGTAAGAACCGAAATAGCTCATCAAAAAAGTGTATGTGTAGCTACCTCTGTTGTAAGAAAGGCTGTATTGGAAACCTTTGAAAAGGCTTTCTGTCTTGGTGAGGAAGATATGAAGCAGAAAGCTATCGAATCTTATATCGAAAATTGCGAGTACAAATCAGAATGGTGCTGCGGTTGTGCAGAAGCTCATGGAGCTATCCTTTCTGAACCGGATGTATGTATGGGTAGGGATTGCCCTACTGTGAAACAATTTATTGAAAAACTTAATTCGTAACGATATAGATATGAACACTTTTAAAAGTAAAGCAAGATGTCCTAAATGTGGCTGTACTAATCTTATTTTGATGGAAATAAGTATTGCGTCTACAACTTTTGTTCAATCGGTTGGATATGTGGCTAAAGATTCATCCTACAATGAAGTAGGAAATATAATCAGACTTGAAGGCAAATGTAATAGATGTAATCATGGCTGGATTTTTAGAAATGCGATTCAAATAACAGACGTGTTAGAACACCCAGAGAAATTTTAATCAAAACAGTATAGTAATGAGCAAATATCAAACAGAAGCCGGGATAGAATGTACACCCGAAGAAGATAAGCTAATTGATTCATTGAAAAGATTAGCTAAAAAATGGGAGAAAGACGGTAATCGTCTTTGGCTGTATTCAGCCAGTGGTTCACTTCATGTAATGATGCACGGAGATACGGAAGATAATCCTACGCCAGAATTTACGAAATCAAATGGTAGTAATATTGATAATAGTATAACTACAATTGACGGGATAAAAAATGATGGTGGTGACTGGTAATTAACTAAGGCAAGATACGAATGAATAAAAATAAACATATCCTCGATTGGTATATTGATAATACACCATCTGACGAAAAAGAATACGATAAAGGCTGTTTATTCGCTTTCTCTACAATAGCTATCGTTTTCATTACATTAGTAATTTTAATTTTAAAAGTAATATGAATGAACCAATTGTAGAAGTCCCAGTTTGGAAATTGAGGGAAATTGCTGATACGCTCCGGCTGGTTTCAAATACACTTGAATCTCCTAAAAGAGAATCCTGTTTAGACCGAAAAGTAATGACCTCTTGGAATATCGTTGTTGACATTCTAAATGGGCATACTCCATCTCCCCATGAAAGTCTTGATTATTACATGAAGAAAAGTCAAATGCCTAAATTAAAAGAAGATATATATGGGACGAAAGAAAGTATGTATTAAATGCAAACGTAAACTTTGGATGCGGGATTTTTATAAGCATAAATCTTATTATAGTTCCAAATGCAAAGATTGCACTAAAGAAGAGATGAGAATGGAATATGCAGAGAAGAAAAAAGTGCCGGATAAAAAGTTTTATGATGAGTCTAAAGGATTATACATGGAACATAAAGGATATTCGACACGTATCTCATGGTCAGGTAATATGCTCTGTATATTGAAACGGCATTATGCAACAACATTCAACGAAGAACTAGCTGAGTTGATTGGAGTTTCCCCTAGAACTTTAGTTCGGAAAGCGAGGGAGTTGGGAATTTCGAAAGACCCGGATTGGATGAAAGAAGTTTGTAGGACAAATGCTAGATATGGAGCAGTGGTTAGTAAAAAGAATAGAAAACTAAAAAAAACAAATAATTATGACAAAAGAACAAGCATCAAAGGGATTTGATTTAATTCAAGAAATTGATAAAGTAGAAAAAGAATTAAATAGCTGGGAAGAAAGCTGTAAGCTTATTGATATAACTACTGCAAGCAATACACGCAGATACGGTGTAAATATCGATTGGGTTGATTTTGATGTAGTAAAATCAATAGCTATTGGAAAGATAAAGAAAAGACTTAAAGAACTAAATGACGAATTTAAAGCATTATAATATGAAAGAACAGATAGTAGATATTTCAAAACTTCTCACCATCAGACGTTACGCTGAAAAGAAAGGATTTGTAAAAGAAACCGTATATCTTTGGATAAAGACAGGAAAGTTACCACATGTACGTATTGGTGGAGTTTTATTCGTTTTTGATGAAGATGAAAAAGAAAACAAATGATTTCCATCCCGAAATAGGTATTCGGTGGGGAAGACAGCAGTATCGAATTGAAGTAGTGTATTTGATGCTCCGGTGCTATTTACATTATCATATGATGAAATCTCATGCGGAATGTGCAAGACATGAAAAATACGATAAGAAAGACGCAGAAAGCATTTCTGCATTTATAAGTGCTGCATTTAAGTTGGATTGTAAACCGGAAAATTTTATAAATTCAACAAACGAATTAGCTGATAAAGCTATTGAGGAATACAAGAAACTGGATGAAATTTTAAATATTTATTTTCCATCGGTTCGTTTCCCAATTGACAGGGAAGATGTAATTTCTACTTTAGCTTATCTCTACAATAACAATATTCTATTGAAGATGAAACATGTGGATTTTCTATTCTTCATTCAATATGTAGAGTACGCATATCATACTAGAACAAAAGGCGTAAAATGGCTAAAAGAAATGTGTTTGGAAACTTGTATATGGAATGGTGGATTTACCAGACGTACTGATACAATGTTATTCCGTAGGTCATTCATTCTCATTGAACAGAAGTTGAACGAAATTATCCAAAAACGATTAAAAAGAAAAAACAAAAAGTATGGAACTAAAGTGCATAGTTAAATTATCCAGTTTAGGAATTACCCCTTATCGGGTATATAATACAGAAAGTGATTTGATATATGTAGGTTATTTCGAAGATGGAGATTGGCACGCTGATTCATTCGACACCTTTGATACTGCTGATACAGAGATGTTGAAATTAACTCTCTTGAAACTTGAATACTCTCCTAAGCATATTCAAGTAGACTATTATGAACCGTATATGATACCTTATAAATTATAATTATGAAGCTAGTATTTAATAGAAAAGACTTTTTGGAAGCCATCAATATCGGTGGCTGTTATGCAGGAAACCGAAAGGTTTTACCGATACTGGAATGTGTAAAAATCACAGTTAAAAACAACAAATGTACTATATTGTCGTATGACGATATGAATGCGATTAAAACGTCCTGCAATATTATCAGTTCTGATGAGGACATTGTATTCTGTATTAACAAGGCAGATATTGAATCGTATGTAAATCTTCTTAGGGATGAAACCTTTGAAATGGAAGTTGAAGTTATTGGAGAAGAAGCCAATAAAGAGAAAAAAATGAAAGCTACCATTTATACCGATACCGGGACAATGGAATTTCCGGTGGAAGATGCAAAATGGTATCCTACCCTTCAACAAGAATCGGATGCGGAAACGTTTACTATGCCGGCTCAAACATTGGGATACTGGATTGTTAAGGGAAACCCATTCTTGAAAGAAGATGAATTGCAACCGGTATTTGAATGCTTGCATCTGTTTATTCAAGAAAACAACATTCATGCGTTTGCTTTTGACAGTATCAAAATGTACCATGATTTTTGCGAGACTGAATCCAATCTCAAAACTATCCTATCTATTCCAAGAAATTCATTCAAAGGTATTCGGGAGGCTCTAAAGAAAGAGAATGAAGTGACCATTAAAAACGGGAAGAACAACATCATCATCAAATGTGAAAACTCAATGTTGCTCATCCGTAAGATGGAAATGAAAGTTCCCAACTTCTTTCAATTGCTTCAATACAAAGACCGTTTTACCGTCAGAGTAGATAAGAGAACCATTCTTTTATGTTTATTGAAAGCAATAAATATTTTCGAAAAGCCTATTACCGGAAATATATCTCTCAGCTTTACAGAAGAAGGAATTACCATTTCAGCAACAAATTGGGGAGGAAACAAAAACTATACAGAAAAGATATATGCAGAAGGTGGTCAGGCGATATGTCAGAACTTCAACGCTATACAAATGAGGACTGCTATCGACGCTATCAGTACGGATAATATAGAAATATGTCCAACCGGAGAAAGGGCTTTATTAAAAATAAAGAATCCTGAATATGAGAGTGAAGTAACCATGATTTGTCCAATGGTAAAATAATCATTATGGAAAAAGTATATATAACAAAATATGCCCTAACAACAGGTATCCTAGAAATTGAAGCTGAAATAATGAAATCTTATTGGGATAAATATCCGGGATATGTGAAAGATGAAGAAGGTGAACTATATTACCTTAGTAAAGATGCTTTTACTGATGAAGATGAAGCGATAAAAAAAGCCGAAGAGATGAGAAAAGCAAGGATTATATCTCTTTACAAACAAATTGACAAATTGGACAAATTGAGATTTGAATGATATGGAAAATTCTGAAAGCCATTATATAACAGACCCACAAAGAACGCAAAGTATATTTGATTATACTATTGAGTTTTGTACAACCTGTGATAGAGAAATGCAATTTGATATTCAAACTGGACAATGCGTTCTTTGTGATAGTGATAATCCTTTTGGCTTATTAGAAGAACATACCGATAAAGAATGGGATGATTACTATCATAACAATAAACAGAAGACACAAGTGTGCCGACTAATAAAAAAGAAAAGATATGAAAATTAATACAGAGTTTGATGTAGGTGATAGTGTATGCTATCTAAGTGAAGACCATATTTGCTATGCAAATATTAATAAAATAACCATTGAAATATTGCATGAGGATAGAAGTTTTATGATGGTTTATAAACTGTCTGATGGTTTGAATGTACCGAGAAACAATTATCCATTATGGGATAAAAAATTATTTAAAGACAAAGAAAGTTTAATTAAATATTTTGAAGAAAATGAATAAAGAAGAATTTATCGCTAAAAAAGCAATTATCCAAGAAAAAATAGATACATTAAAGTGCGAGATGATGGATTTGAAACAAGCATATATAGATTCAAATGCTCCGTTTCCAGTCGGGTCGAAAGTTTGTATCATTAATCCACCATTCGAAGGTTGGGCTTTTGATAATAGAGAACGCATACATATTCCAGAAAGGAGAAGATATGCTTATATTGAAGGATACATAATATTTTGTGATGAAGTATTTCCTAAATTGAAAAAAGCAAAGAAAGATGGTAGCATGTCGAAAGCGGCTGATAATGTTTTTTGGGGAGAATGTAAAATAGAATTAGCTGAATAATGATAATGATACATTGGAATTTTATTATATATGGGGTTATCCTTGGGGGTACACTCATGTTTGCATTAACAAGAGACCATACTTATTCTTGGTTTGGTTCTGATATGGAATGGGCTATAATCATTTGGATTATATTTGCTGTAGTATTTACTCCGATTTGGGGAGGTATATTTTGGTGGTAACTAACATATAAATAACAATTATGGAAGAAAGAAAACTAAGTTTTAAACGCAACGACGACCCCACATTAGTAGAGGACAAAGATGGCAAATTAGCCAAGGAACTGGCAAAGATATACAAGGATATCCAATTCAATCTTGGATTCTGCTATGAACAGTTGACAAAGGGAGAATTGACCGAAGGGATGAAAGAAACTCATCTATCTTTGACCGAATCCTATGTATTGTCTTTCCTGAAAAAAATGGGGTATGAAGGGATACTTGAAAGAGAACAAAATGAAAGATTGAGCGAAATCCGGTCACTAAATGATGAAAATAGAGAGCTTCGGAGACAATTAGGTGAGAAGGTGACAAACGAGGATTTCAGAGAGAAAATCAAGAACGTCTGTTCAAATTTCAAGAGGTGGTGGAACATAGAAGGATTTGGACATGTTAGTAGTATGTCCTTTGGAGAATATGGCACACTCACAGTTAAGTTAAGCGGTAATATCAGCCGTTCTTACTATGAAGATGAAGAGCGAACAGAAGAAGAGAAAATCAAATATCTGGAAGAACTTGGGTTCTCAATAGACAACGAAAGATACGTAATCTTTAATGATTCAAACATCAATCTATTAAAGAAATTGCTTACTGAGAAATATCCAAGCGCAAAGATATGGAAAATTGAATCCCATGATAGGCTTACGTCTATGGCTATTTGGGATATTGAAATTATTATTAAAAACTTAAACGATTTAGAATCATGTTAACAAGAGACGAAGCATTCAATTTAGCACAACAACAATCTCCAACTTTGGAGGAAGCATTAATTAAGATTGAACGTCATGCAAGAGCCGGAGAATACCTCGCTGAGTTTAAATTGCTTAGTAAAGATGTGATAAAGGAACTTGAAAAATTAGGATTTACTGTTTGTAGGGTGAATTTCAACATATCAGTAATATCATGGGGGGAAATAGTATGCAAATAATTCAAGTAATGATACCAGTCATAATGCCATAGTATTTTACCCTAACCGGATGGGGAGAGAAAATTCTCCCCATTTTTAACCAAAATTATTTGGAATTTGCCAATCTACTTAATACATTTGTAGAAAATTTATAGAATATGGAAGATTTCAAAAACTTAGTGCGTATCTCTACATACGCCAAACTTAAAGACATCAGCACGGAAACGGCTAGATTGTGGGTGTTAAACAAGAAAGTAAAATCAGTTATTATTGATGATACGATTTTCATAGTCAAAGAAGAAGAGAAAAATAATAAGGAGAAATGAGATGGGAACTCACGACCCGGCTTTCCTTTTTTACAGTAATGACTTTCTTAGTGGAGTAGCTGACCTTACTATGGAAGAGAGGGGACAGTACATTACATTGATGTGTCTTCAACACCAAAAAGGGCATATTTCAGAGAAAACCATAAGGTTATGCGTAGGTTCCGTCTCGGTTGACGTTTTATCCAAGTTTCAACAGGACGAAAATGGTTGTTACTACAACGAACGGTTAGAGGCTGAAATTGAGAAAAGAGCGAAATACACTGAAAGTCGGAGAGTTAACGGAAGAAAAGGAGGAAGAAAGAAAAACCATATGGTTTCTGGTAGCTTAAACAAGAACGAAGCTAGAAAAAACCATACTGAAAATGAAAATGATAATGTAATTATAGATAATGATAATGAAGATATAATGGAGGGTTTAAGGGAGGAAGAAAAGGAGAATAAGAAGAAGACCCGAATATCCCAATCAGATGTCGATTATCTATATTCGCTCTATCCTGCTTCTTGTCCGAACCGGAACAAGTCAACTGGCAAGGGACGAAAGGACAAGGAAAAAATCAGGAAAATGCTAAAGGACATGTCTAAAGAGGAACTTGAATTTACGATTAAGGCATACGTCCAGCAATGTGCAGAAAAAAAGGAATGGCTAAAGAACTTCTCTACCTTCCTGAACAATCTGCCGGATATGAGTTTTGTGGAACTGAAAGTAGAAAAACCAATTAATGACGATTATTATCAATGAATGAGCTAATGATTCGTAAATGGTACGATATCTTCAAGAACAACAAAGACCTTGTGGAGATACGTATCTTAGACCCTAACACCAAGAAGTCCTATTCCGGTTACTTCACGGATGTGGAAACCATATTGCGGGAAATACGCAAGTACGACTATTGCAATATTTACTTCACTCTGAACAGCATTGATTCAGCTTGTTATTCAAGGGGACAACGTAACCGGATTGATACTAAGCCTAAATCTACAACTTCTGATAAAGAAATTATTGGGAGAGACTGGTGCTTGATTGATATTGATTGCGAGAAGCCAGCCGATACCAATTCCACGGACGAAGAGAAGGAAGCTGCCAAATTGGTGGTGAATGAGGTCTATAAATTTTTGAGAGACCAAGGCTTTGGGAAATTGGTTATCTGTGACAGTGCGAATGGTTTTCACATCCTCGTGAAGCAAAAGATGAAGAACACGGATGAGAATACGCAAATTATGAAAGACTTTTTGCAAGTCCTAGATATGCTGTTTTCCACCGATAAGGTGAAAGTGGATACTTCTACCTTCAATGCCAGCCGAATATGCAAACTGTACGGATGTGTCAGCCGGAAAGGGAGTAATACCGCAGAAAGACCTCAGAGAGAAAGTGCCATACTGAGAGTTCCCGAAGACATTACGCCTATTCCCAATGAATATTTCAAGAAAGTAGCTGATATGCTTCCTAAATCGGAGAAACCGGATAGGAGCAACAACTACAAAGTGGACAACTTCAATTTGGAGGAATTTATAGCCAAGCACAATATACAGGTGAGAAATGTCGTAAAGACGAAAGACTACACCAAGTATGTACTTGAAGAATGCCCTTTCAATTCCTCTCATTCCGCACCAGATTCGGCTATTTTTGAGATGGCTGGTGGTGGATATGGATTCAAGTGTTTACATGCAAGTTGTTCGGTTTATGGATGGAAAGAGTTTCGTTTGCACTATGAGCCGGATGCTTATAGCCGGAAAGAATACTCAGAATACATCACCAAGTCGCGAAATTTGGACTTTCAGCGTCCGGACAAGGAAATCTATACCCCGGTGGGAGAAGATTCAAAAAAGGGCAATAAGTGGATGAATATGGCGGATATAAAATACGTCGATGTTTCTCAGCTTCCGAAAATACCTACCGGATTCAGGATATTGGATAAATCCATCACCGGATTACTGTTGGGTGAAGTATCGCTGATTTCAGGAAGTAACTCTTCGGGAAAGTCCTCTTGGTTGAACCAGCTTTCATTGAATGCCATCAATACCGGATACAAGGTGGCGTTGTGGTCAGGAGAGCTAGTCGGGTATCGTTTGAAAGGCTGGATAAACCAGATTGCTGCCGGACGAAGCTATGTGCAAAAGGTGGACGGATACGACACGTTGTATTATGCTCCGAAGAACATATCTGACCGGATAGACAATTGGACAAAAGGGAAATTATTCCTTTACAACAACCAGTATGGTTCTCGTTGGGAACAACTGATGGCTGATATTACTGAAATAATTGAAAAAGAGGGAGTAAGCCTTGTTATTATAGACAACCTGATGGCTATGTCTCTGGAAGGATTTGACGGAGACAATAACAGCAAGCAAAGGCAGTTTATCTTACAGGTATGCGACCTTGCTAAGAAGAAGAACGTCCATATTATCGTAGTGGCTCATCCTCGTAAACAAACAGATTTTCTTCGCAAAGAGTCCATATCCGGTTCAGCCGATTTAACCAATGCGGTAGACAATTGTTTCATCATTCACCGTGTTAATAAGGACTTTGAGACCAGAGGTATTGAGTTCTTTGGTTCACCCAGAATATCGGAGATGATGCAATACGGTAACGTGGTAGAAATTTGCAAGAACCGTTCTCTAGGAGTAGTAGACACACTTTGTGGGATGTACTATGAGATTGAAACCAGACGTTTCAAGAATGACATTGCAGAGCACATAGTGTATGGATGGCAGGAAGAGCCGAAAACAGAACCGGCTTTCCAACCAAATGATTATGAATACAGTACATACGACTTCAATGTCCGTCAAGAAAGTGATTTACCTTTTGACGGAGAAGACAACGGATGTCCTTTTTAAAAATAAAAAACATGGAAGAAAAGATTTATGAATTTGACCCACAGGTATATCCAATGAAGCTGTGGGTTATGAAAAAGCCAGATTTTGAAACAGTACAGAAAACATTCTACTCAATGGGAGAAGAAGATGAATTGTACGAGTTTGAATATAAACAGTTGAAACTCGGTTCACACACGGCTATGAGAATGTTTCCGGTAGTTAAAAAAGAAATAAATCAGTGGGGTGTATTAGCTGTTTTTGGAAATCCAAAGTATTTTAAGCCAAGTATTTTAGCACATGAAGCATCTCATGTTTGCGATTGGCTTTTTGAACTGATTGGAATTAATCGTGGGAAGTTTGATGATGGTGAACCTGCGGCTTATTTCATCCAATGGGTATTTGAACAATTGGATAACGTAAAGAAAGGGAAAGTATGAAACAAACATTAGAAGAAGCAACAAGAGAATATGCCAATGATTGCAGAAATAGGCAGCATCATTGTGAACCGTACTGCATTGTTGATTTTAAGGCAGGTGCAGAGTGGCAGAAAGAGCAATCTCCGTGGATAAGCGTAGAAGAACAATTACCGCCATGTTCGGATGAAGATTTATTCCTGTTAGGTATTGATTCTCGTGGTGTTAAGAATATACCGGATGTGGGATATATGCACTCTTCAAAGGATGGAAAACCTCGAAAAGACTTGTTTGTATGTGGCGAACTCATAGAAGTAACCCATTGGATGAAAGTACCAGCTTTCGAGGATATCCTCGAAGCCAACAGAGACGTTTTAGAACGAATGAAAGAGAAAGGAGACTAAAGTATGAAGAAAATTATGTTTAACGAAAAATTCGGCTTAGAGACAGCCGTATTGAGTGGTACAAAGACCATGACCAGAAGACAGTTTTACATTCCTAAGAAACTGCAATATCTCTACATGCCGGACGATACGATACGGATTTATGATACGCAGCGTGCTGGATATATTATTCAGTGGTTAGACTCAAATGAGAATGTTCGCATGACCTTTTATCCGAAGTACAATATTGGTGAAGTGGTTGCCATTGCGCAAAGCTATGAAACTATGTACCATGAACTAGGACTTGAAACAATGGATATGTTTACTACTTCTATGAAGAATAGTAAAGGGTGGAACAACAAAATGTTTGTAAAGGCAGACCTAATGCAACATCACATCCGCATTACTGACGTGAAAGCGGAACGGTTGCAGGACATATCGGAGGATGAGTGCTTAAAAGAAGGAATAAAGAAGACCACACACAAAGATGCATCCGGGGAATGGGGAAGATATTATTGGTACTTAGGAGTTACGAAACATAATTGCCCTTATGGGCAGTATAAAGAATATGATACTGCAAAAAAAGCTTTTATGAATTTGATTGATGAAGTTTCCGGCAAAGGAACTTGGAATATTGACCCGTATGTGTGGGTATATGAGTTTGAATTAATAGATTAACTAATAACAATTTAAGTATGGAAGAAATAGATTTAAAAGTAACAGTTCTCTTGCTCTTTATTATATTTATATCATTCAATCAATGTTCGCAAACGGAAAAGATAAATGATATAAGGATGGAAATCAGTAATTTAAAATACAAGTAATTATGGAAACAGTAGAAGAAAAAGTAATCAAAATTATCCAAGGAAAACTACCAGAAAGTCGTAAAAACATATCTTTGGAAGACCGTCTATTTGAAGATATAGACATTGACTCACTGGATTGTGTCGAAGTCGGCATGGAAATCGAAATGGAGTATGGAATAAAGGATTTTACCGTTGAGGGAGGACTGTTTAACCCGTCCGTCCAAGAGATTGTAAACCAAGTGAAAAGTCATATTGAAAATAAACTTTCCGGCTTAGAACTAATAGCAAAGGAAAGGGAAATACTGACTGAAACCGATTATTATTCAACATACGAAATAGAAACGGGTATTGATGGAATGTTTTCTGTTAATGTTTATCGTACAGTACCTCAAACCGGAGATGGGATAATCAAAGACGGTGAATATGTCCCAAATGAGTACACTACCGAAATACGTATTCAAGAACTTGCCAAAGCCGGAGCACTCATTGCTGCGGAAATAGACAGGCTAAACAAATTGGAGGAAAATAAATGAAAACAATCGGAGAATATGAAGCCAGTTTACATGCTCTAAAAGCGACCAATTTTGCCCAAAAGGTACTTAAAGAGGTAGACAATGATAATAAAGATACCTTTGCCAAACATGCAAAAACGAACTTCTTGGCTGGCGTAGAATGGCTGATAGAAGAAATGGGATGGCGTAGCGTAGAAGATAAACTACCCGAGAATAAATTGATATTTCATAACAAATATTATGATAGTGGGGATATAGAAATGTTGTACTTTACCACAGACGATGTGATGGTTCTATTGGATAGCGGTAAAATATCTAAAGCAAAAAGAATTTCGGATGATGGAGATGTATGGGAATGGTCTTTATCAAAAATTGAACAAGAAGAAATCATATATTGGAGGGAAATACCATGAACGAAGAATTCAAGAAAGACCTAAAAGCTCTTTTGCAGAAATATGACGTATCATGTGGAGTGAACTACTACGAATTTGCCGGAGAACTATTTCCAGATGGAATCATATTTGAATCAACCGATGCAAAAGAAGTATTGTTCTTCATTGAAGCGAATTCTTTTGATGCGGAAGATATAAAATTGGAAGAAGAGTAACAAACGAGCCGGGAGAGACAAACTTCCGGATTTTTTATGACCTAACAAATCAGGAAGTACCGTATATATCAACTACTTACATAAAAAAACCTGCCCAAATCTCACGACTTAGACAGGAACGATCTTTTTAATATACAAAAATCAACATGCAATACAAAGCTACTTTCACAAGCGGTTTCAGTACGAGTTTGAAATAATAATGACGGATGAAAAATCAATCACTTAGTGAATAGAATAACGACTGCAAAGATACAAACTATATCCTAAAAACAAAGAAAAAAAGAAGGAAATCACAGCAAAAGCCACAATTTCCTTCCAAATACTAACATTTAAACCAAAATGAAAATACCAATAAACTAATAATTTAAAATCAACTAAGTCATTCGCTAACGACAGGTCTACATTTCTACATCGGCAAAGATACTATCTTTTTCCATACAACCACTGCTCAAAGCGTTAAATTTGCACAATGCTTGCTGTTTACCAGTGTATTCCCATGCCCAAACACCAAATGCCTTGCTCGTCGGATAGCTCACACAGTCAAAATAAGTGTTCTCTTTCCGCTTAAACACCTCAAAACTCACCGTGCCGGTCTCTACATGCGTCTTCTTGTAGATATAAGCTGCTGGACACTTCTCAAACAGTTCAAACGAGTAGCCTTTCACCTCACCACGACCTTCAAACCTTTCCTCTAACTCTTTCATTTCTGCTCATTTTCTGGTTTAACTTCGACAAATATCACATCTGTAGCGTCTTCCCGTTCGTTTCCATCACAAGAACCAGTAAAACGGCAATCGCAACATTCTACATTCGGTATGGTAGGCTTTAAAACACATCCGTTGCAAATATCTACACGATTTTCTACAGCTACACACCGGAGCGTCTTTAGACCATACTGAAACTCTTCACCAATAGCAAATTCAGTCTTCTTCTTATGCTCTATACGTTTTCCTGTACGTTTGAATATAACGCTTTTCCCATCTGAACGTTCCTTCTCGGAACAGATAATGCCAATAGGACAAAAAAAACCCAAATATTGCCAGCCATGAAAAAAGTCACACCCGTCACAATGGTCAGTGCTTGGAGCACATTCATATTCAACTCCCTCATCTATAAATTTTTCGCCCACAGCAAACTCAAATCCTTTTTTCATACTCGTCAATCTTTAGGTTCTACTTCTACAAAAATTACATCGTTCCCGTCAATACGCTCAGAGGAAAAACATTCACCTGCAATACCAGATGATGAATAACAACTTCCACATTCAAAAAAGAAACATCCAACACAACGGTCGTCTGAATATTCAATTACAGGGTTTTTACTTTTTACGCACTTCAAACGCTTCAATCCGCACTGGAATTCCTCATTCAACGCAAACTCCGTCTTCGGAACAGCAGGCTTCTCTTTGCCTATCTCCACGAAGATTACATCTCTGTTGTCAACACGATTCAAAGCAGAACAATGACCAAAAAACTTAGGCTTACAACAACCATAGCAATCGTCACCTGGATTAAAAATACAACCCTCACATGTATAAGCAGGACGGCACTCGTAAATGACACCTTCATAGGCAAAACTAGACCCCAATTTAATGTCTTTAAGTTCTTTCTCTTCTTCCATAATAAAATCCAATTTAAAAGTTTATAATACGTATCGCTGTTTTTTCAATTCTAAACCAAAAGGCAAGGAAATGTTCATCTTCACAAAGAAAATAGAAAATAACCCATATACGGGGTAGCAAATATCGGAAGTATTCAACCATTTCTATTCACAACCACGACGCAAAGATAGAAATTTAAAATGAAACACAAACAAAATCAAGAGAAATATTTGGCAAACGACAAAAAATAAAGCCGAAACGCTAATTAGCGCATCGAAACACACCGCTATCACACCAAACACACCGGTGTGTTTACCGTTAACCCATTAACTGATTGAATTACAGCCGAATACGGAATTACGACTTCGGAAAATCATTCATTCATTTTACACCATACATAACCAGCAGACTTCCGAGTACGACCCATCACGCATGCCCAAATTTTGCAATATGAAACTCCTGTAATGCGACTCGCTTCCCGTATTCCCGAATATTTAGCCACCAAAGTACCATCCAAGGTATATTGAGCGATATCTATGTCGTTACGCAATTTAGCCTTAGCACGAGAAGGGCGTTTACTGCAAAGAACAGGCATATCGTCACATTCGGATATAGGCTTATAGATATCACCCAAAATCTTACCTACAGTTTCCGAATAAGGCTCAATCTTAGAAGGAAAATCATCGCTCACTTTCTTGTACAGGATATATCCATTACAATATTTGCCATAAGGGACGGAGTGAGATTTGCTGAAAGTACGCAAAGCCTCACACTTACTGGAATATTCACCGCAGAAATTACCGTCTTCATCATATTTCAGAGCATGAGGGACTACATGAGGGGTGTATTCAACCTCTTTGCGAACAACACGCTTCTCAACAACAGTCTGATAACGGACACGAGGGACAATCTTAAAACTCGAAGTTTCTATATGAAGAGGGACTTTATCATAACGCTTACTACGAAATACATATTTCCCATCATAGACTTTGTTCTTATCCAAATAACCGGATAAGCTCTTCTTAACAATGCCTAAAGAATACATACAACGCAATAGAGAAGGGTACTCAGACAAAAAATTGCCATCAGAATCATAAACTAATATAGGCTTTAATGTGCCGGAAGTATTCAAATCACAAGAAGGAAGACCCAACAATTCACCACCTATACTCACATTATAACCCGAAGGATGCAATGTGTTCAACTGACGAATGTATTTAATCTCCAAAATAGAAAGGCAAAGTGGCAAATCCTCGGCAGACAAATTAGACGGAGAACTCAAAATGTCTATAGAACAAGAATCAAGACCAACCAAACGCAATGCACGCAAATGAACACTATCACTATCCGAAAAACAACCGCTAATTTGACGCTGGTATAATTTCAGACGATTAGACAACTTCTTGGCTTGACCAATATACTGCATCCCATTAGGATGAGTAAGGCAATAAACACAAGGAATAGACAGGGACAAGGATTCTTCAATACTCATAAGAAATGTTTTTAAAGTAAATATGCAAAGATATAAATAAAAATAAAATTATATGGGAAGGATATATTAAATTAAAAAAAAAAATGAAAAAATATAAAAATGAGAGGGGTAGTAGCCTAGCCCTAACCCATCGAAAATAGGGTACTCCCCCCAGCGAAAGAGCATGCGGGCAGTAGCCGCCCTAATTTTTGTGCCCGAAAATAGGCTTAATTCTTTCTCTGAGACGCTTTCATTGTGTTTGTGATAGATTGTATATCATTGATGTAATAACGCCTATATAAGCCACTAGAATGCGTCTAATACATTCGTTTCGTGTTTTAGGCGCTTGTTTAAGCTGTTTATAGGTCTACAAAGAGGCGCTAAACATTGATGTAAGCTATAAAAAGGCTGTTTTTCGGGCTTTTTTTTGTTTTTCTTTTCCCTTTGCAAGAAGGCAGGCGCATATTATACCTATTCATCTTTCACCCAACTTTTTTTTCTACTATGTTTTTTCCCTATTCCTACATTTTTTTTTATCCTTTTTCCCAGTTTCTTTTTTAGGTTATTGATATTTCCTTTTCTTCTTCTTCTTTTCTTCTTTCTTTGTTTGTTTGTTTGTAGTCTTATGTGTTGTAGTGCTGTAGTGTTGTAGGTGGCTACAACACTAGTAAACTATTCAAGTATCGCTGTTTTTTTTCCGTTTTCTTTACACCGCCTTATATGTGTGTATATAATATATATATACTAGTGTATATGTGTATATATTAACCGTGATATACACTACACATACTATATACTGATATACTCGTAATATATTACTATCGTAATATATATACTCCTATATCGTATATAGATGTGGTGTATATACACTTTATGGTATCACGCATGCGTGCGTGATGTAATACCGTGGTGGCAGAGGTCTGCTTTTATTCTTCTCTGTAAAGTGCTTAACTATGATTTGTAGTTGCTTAACTATGTGCTTTGTGTGAAATACGATAGAATCGTGTATCTTTGTGTTAACCTAATAGTGGTTATAAGACGATATATTAAATAGATGTTAAGATATTAGGTTGTTATTTGCCAATTAGCAAATTATTAATACCTTTGTAGTGTCAGAAAGGGATAACGGTTCTTCTACTGACAGCGTTCTTTTAAAACAGTTGTTAATACTCTATCACAAAGATAGCCTGTAAGTAGTCACACTACACACATGTACAGCATGTTAAGCAAGTGTAGTAGCTGATATACTCCATCTCTATACATCGTTATCTTTTCGGTTAACAACGGAATGAGAGTTCTTATTCTTATTGGTGTACGCTTGAAAATTGAGGCACAACAGCCTCCAAAAGTAAGTAAGACGTATAGGCAGGTATCTATCAAACATTGGTTAATATCAATACCTGCAAGGATAAGGATAATAAACCTTTGATGCGTTGACCCTGTTAATTGATAGGTAGGGAGGAAAGCGAAATCAGACCGACGAAAGTAGCTATAATTTATTGATAACAACCAATACCACATAACAAACAATACTACAGAGATGGAGAAATCTTTGCAAGTTGTTTGCTTCACTTTTCAAAAGTAATCAAGAAAAGATAAGTATCCATATATAAACGTAATTTCCGTTATTGTATTAGCGATAATATGATAAACGGTTGTATTGTATATTGGCTTATCTTTTCTCTTTAATGTAGCCTAAATGTTCCACGTGAAACAATTTAGAACGTTACAAGCCGTTTCAAATACAGAGTAAAGAGATAAAAGATAATAATCATGAAAAGAGAAATTAAAGTTGAACATGTAGCAAACATACTGTTAACTGCCATGGAAAAACAAGCTGCCTGTTTAGAACTTCTTTGTGATGAAATTGCAGACGGAAACATTCCTTTCTGCAAAGGTCGTAAACTTTTGAAATCTGGAATAGAAAGATACGTTATTATATGCGGTCGCTTCTATCCGTTGTTTAGAGAATATCCAGCGGAAAAAGGTTATGAATATGATATAGAGAGTCTAAAAAGATGCGACCGTGCAATATTAGGCGTGGAAAACTTTTATTATAATACTAATAAACAATAATAGCCATGTACAAAGTAATAGTAACAACAGCAAAAGGAAAAACTTCTTTTTATAAGACAAAAAGAAGTACCGATGTATTATTCGGGGAAACTGGATATTGTTTTATACTCCGACATAAGGAACACCCTGTTTTTAATCAATTTTATTACGGTGGCAAAGGTATAATAATGGGTACTGAAAAATGGAAGCAAGTTAGAAATTTAGAAAAACAATACGCAAAAGTACCGGTATCTGATATGGTAGGCGCAAAAGTTGAATTCTTTCCACTAGACGGGAGAACTAAAAAAGCAAAATGCCTTCCTTGGTTTAATGTTGATTGTTTAATAGATTAATAGAAAGGGAATAAGTATGAAAGTGTACGATATAATATTATACGGAAATAGCGGAATATCTGCAATAGATTACGCAAAGGGTATCGACTTTTCAGAAATAGAAGAAATCGAATGTAGTTGTCCATATATTAATTATAAATGGGTGGCAACGGTTGCGGATATTGATATATACTACAACGTGGTAGCGGATTATTATATGTTTGCTAATACAGAAAGAAGTTAACCATGAGAACAAAAGTACGATTATCAGATTTTAGCTTTATCAAAAAAGGGTACGGCTTGTATAGAGTTATCTATGAGAGTCCAGTAACGGGTAAATGTTGGTCTACTATGATTAATGACATGACATTGATAGACGCAACGTTAAATTCAGACGAACCTACTGCCAAAGACTTGAATATGTTAAAATGGATGTGTAAAAATAAATAAGAAAGGGTATAATCATGATAGAAAAGAATATAACAGAATTAATAAAAGGCGAAATATTTGTTTACAAAAGTGTTGGTATTAATCACCAATTTAGATGTACCTTCGACCGAATAGAATATATTAGCGGTTATCCTGTATTATATGGAGTATTGAGTACTGGAATTCAATATGAACATCCGCTTTCAGTCCAAGAATTAAAAAATGAAAAAGTAATAATAGTATAATATGAATGAATTTTTGAACGAAATAGACTTAATAAAGAACGGTCGTTTTTCATTAGGTTTCATGTTGAGAAATGATTTTTTTCTGGATAGGAAAGAAATAGATACTATCAAAAAAACAGCTAAAAGACATGGTTTGTATGTTTGTGCAAGCTATGTAAATGGGTGTTGTAGGATATTAGTAGAAAAACCTACAGATAAGAGATATAAATAAACAAATAAAAGAAAGGAAAACAGTTATGAGAAAAATAGACTTTATAAACGGTTGTTCTTTTGGTTACGGTACGCCCGAACTGAAAGAGCTTGCAAAAAGCAAACAAAGCGACATCTATATAAACTTTGCTTATACTGATTACGGAGGTGATTTTTTTGATAGAGTAGCAATAGCCTATTTTAAAGAAAACCATCCGGATAATATTGTATATGAGTCTACTTCATGGAACGGTGAGAACGCTTATATCTTTGGTGAGATAGCAAAAGAATTTAAAGAAGCAACTGACAATTATTTGTTAGGATTCGAGGATATAGAGGACTATTACTATGAAAAAGAACAAGAAATGTTAGACGAGCTGTATTTATTCTTGTATAATGAATATGTGGAAAGCGAACGTATATGTACTAACCGTGATAACTTTATAGAGTTTTTACGGGAAAACTTTATGAATGAATGTTCGTACAACGTTATGCCTACTATGGTGGATTATTCACCATCCGATGTGGAAAACTTACTAATTGAAAACCATCTAATAACATCTTATTGATATGAAACTGAATGAATTCCTTTCGGCTGCAAGCGTGATAGTTACGTTATTAGCTTTGTATGTGATTATCTATATTTGTCACTAAACTATATAGTATGGAAAGTAAAGAAAAGAAATATGTTATTTGCCGTATCTATAAAAATGGGATTGATAGATATTTCGTTGGCTTATTTAATTGGGGGAAAACCTATAAAGTAGCGTTTAATCGTTGTTATTTAAAAAGGTTAACCCAGAAAGATGCTTTTTCCCTTGCAAAACAATTCAGGTGTAATTATGTAACGGAATACATATACGAAGATGGAAAACTAATTGATAGTAAAACTTTTAAAATTAAAACAATATGAAAACAAGAACAAATCAAGAAATTATAGATAACGCTTATAAGGCAGGCTTTATTAGCGAAAAAGATATTCTTTTATTAAAGAGACGGTTAAATAACAAATCGTTCGGAGATGTTAGGATACCAAACGAAATTAGAGTCAGTGATGAACAAAAAGAAAAGGGGTTAAAATGGTTACGTAATTTATATGTTTCACCCACTGGAAAGATACGTAAAAATAACCCTTTTGAAGGGCGGGAAATGGATATACTCGAATGTTCAAATGATAAATTAGAGGCTTATTTAGTAGGTTTCTTTAATATAGGTAATTTTTATAAATTATATGTACCTTTGTATAAATATACAGACGGTGAAAAATCATTTTCTTATTACGTGAATGGCAAAGAAATAAGTATCTTTAATTAAAAACATTACAGCTATGATAACATTTGTAAGAGTAAACAACGACATCAATGGGAATCCCCGCTATGTATGTCACTTTTCAGACCTTTTGAATAAGAATGAATATGCTACTGCATTAAACAAAGTTTCAATAGATGAGACGTATAATTTAGCTCTGAAAAAAGCTAAAAAGATAGGCGGCAAGAAATATCATTGCAATGATTTCGGTGGCGGTATCGTGTTTCAATCATATAACCTAATAGATTTAAATAACAAAATTGAAAACCTAAAAAACGAGTAATAACATGAAACGTACAAAGATAGTAAAACGAACGGAACAAATTTGCCGCGTATATGGCAATAGAGTTTATTTTTTCAGTAAGTAACAATTAAATATATATAGATATGAAAACAATAAAAGAACAAATAAAGAGTTTATTTAACGGTGTTGTGAGTATTGAAAAATATAACGATTGTTATATAGTATCAACTAAAAATGTATTTGTCACAAACAGTACATTAAACCGGATAAAAGAAGAATTAAAGTGCAAAGACATCCGAATAGGAATTAATAACGAACAAAAGCTATTAACCTATGAGTTGTTTATTGGAAAGATAACCGACCGTATTAAAACGTTTTCCGATGCTTGGGAGTATTGCGGAAAGCCCGAAATTTCATTAATTCAAGGGAATGAAAAACAAATTGAATATTTTATTGCTGTTTATCAAATGTCTATCATTTGTAAAGCGTTGAACGAAGGTTGGGAACCCGATTGGGATAATGAAGACGAACCAAAGTACTATCCTTACTTTAAAATGTACCCTTCTGGCTTCGCTTTCTATGCTTCGCATTACGACTATACGTTTGCGAATGCGGGTTGCGGGTCTAATTTTAGACTAAAAACATCTGAACTTGCTGAATATTGCGGAAAGCAATTCATTGATACATGGAAGGTTATACAAGAAGGATTTTAAAAAATACATTTATAATAAATTAATAACTAACTAAAAAACAATACGAATATGAAAACGAATAAGTCCATGAAAGAGTTAAAGAAAATGTTTCCGTTTATGACTGAAAACGAAATCAAGTATAAAAACGAAAACAATACATACAAGACGGAACGAGGTATCTTGAACTTTTTGGCAAAGATAAATACAGAGTATGAAGTTCGGGCAACTATGCCAAAGGTGAAAAGGTTAGAAATCGAAATAGTTTGGGTAAAAAATAGAACTTGGGGTGTTATTCCGCACGCTTCAATGAGATGGGAAGACACAAACGGATGGCATTACAAAGAAAATGCGGCTATAGCTTCCGGATGGGGATATGATAAAAGTAGTTCTGTAGTTGCTGAATGTTTTAATAAAGTATGTTCCGGCATGTTGTGGAACAAAAGACGTTCACGTAAAAAGGTTCCGTATGGGATTTATTTTCGTGGTTATTTCCCGTATTTTGAAGGTGGTGTAGGAATGAGCTGTTATTCTTCAATCGCTGCTTTTTTAGGTGGAAAGATGGAACATGTAGCAGATACTAAAACATACGATAAATACGTATTCACATTCAAATAAAGAAGTTATGGAAACTAAAGTGATATTCAGAAAATGGAAAGATAGCGGGGAAATTATTGCTATTTTCCCCGAAAGTATTGATAAAAGAACTTTAAAGGTAAGTTCATACGAACACATAGGGCAACATCTGGATATTGATTATAATAGTATTATCTTATCAACTATTCCAGCGAAAAAGAGGAATACAAATATTTATTATCCGAAATTAAACATATAGGATATGAAAATATAAGGATATTAAAAAGGTTTAACCGAAATAAATAGCAATCATGGGACAGTATAGAAACTATGCGTATCGTAATTACGAAATAAGCAAAGAACAATATAATTATCTGCTACCTGTTTATGGTAGGTGTGCTTATGAAAACGTAATGTTGAAAGAAAGTATCTATAATAATCCGATTATCATAGAACGTTCTGATAAATACATGTTTTGCGGGACACCGGAAGACTACAAAGACATGTTAGAAAGATGTAAGTATTTATAAACTATAATATAATAAGATATGAACAATTTTGTATCATGGAGAAGAGTTTCCACACAAAAACAAGGGCGTTCCGGTTTAGGTTTGGAAGCTCAAAAAGAAATTATTGATTACTTTGTTGAAAAAGACAAAGGAAAACTTTTAGCTGACTATGTGGAAGTATATACAGGGACGGAACTGTCAAAATGTACCGAATTAAAGAAAGCGATACAATTTGCAAAAGAACATGATGCGAAATTAATCATAGCAAAAACAGACCGTTTCCGTAATACTTTGGAAGCCCTACAAATTTATGAAGAAATTGGAGACGGGAAAATTATCTTTTGTGACTTGCCATCAACAGATAAGTTTACGCTAACTTTGTTCTTTGCTTTGGCTGAGAGAGAGGCTTTAATCACAAGTATAAGAACTAAAGCCGCTTTAGCTGCAAAGAAAGCACGCCGAGAACAAACCGGAGGCACAAATGAACTCTGGGGAAAGAATACCGGAGCGAATAGAACGGATACGATTTCCACCATACAGCAATCATCATCAACGAAAAGAAAAGAAAACGCCCGCAATAATGTACATAACGCCCAATTTTGGACGTTTATACAAAAGTGGATAAGTTGTAAAGGTGAACCTAATAACGCTCAAATTTGGGCGCAAATAGCGTCTGAATTGAATGACTATAATTTTAAAACGGCTACCGGGATGGAATATAATGCCGTCCGTGCAGCCGCTATGTATCGTAAACTAAAAAAGATAATGCCATGAACAATAATAATACAGAAGGGAAACAAGTAAATATTTACTTTAGAAAAGTTTACCCAAATGAACGATACCAACTTAAAAAATATTCTGTCATACATGACATGTTCAACAATACAGATAATGATTTATTTGTGATTGAATTTATAGATACAAAGATGATTCATCCAAAGACTTTGGAATTGCAAGTTAAAAGAAACGATTTATACAATATAAATATCAAATAATATGAAAACAAATTGGACTAAAATAACAACGGGAAAACCGAATGGAAGAGAAACAGTTCTTATATGTCATAACGGCATATTCTTTGTCGGATACATATACTATTCTATGAAACATTATTGGTGGGGGATGCTTGATTCATTTCCCGGAAAAGTAATTATTAAAGAAGACATATTAGTAGATGATAGCGATTTGTGGATGAATATTCCAGCTATAAACGAATAATAAAGAAAGGATAACAACATGGAAATATTAGATTTTATGGGTAGTGTATTGATGGGAATTGCAGTGTTTGTTTGGTTGATATGCAACGCTTTTAAACAACTAACTAAATAATCAGAATATGAATAAAATAATCAAGATTTCGAATCTGAAAGAAGGTGACACTTTTATCTATAAAGGCGTCCTGTATGAAGTTTGGAGGAAACAAAAATGGTTTACTTGTTGTAAGTATTTGAATGATAAATATCGTTATGGCGGCTGGTGTAAGTATCTTTATTGTGACTTTAATAATAATATAAAAGTAGAAATATGAAAATAAATTAACATTATGAAAGAAATAGATTTAAACGATACTGTTAGTGTAGAACTCTCTGAATGGGGAGCTACATATCTTAATGCGATGAATACATTTAATCAAATTATTTCTCCAACAGAATGTCACTCCCTGTATAAGACTAACTATAAATCGGGTGATATTTACAAAGACCAGCTTTGGCAGTTGATATTAGATTTCAAAGATGGAATTAGAATTGACAAAGAGAAACCATTTAATAAGTTAAATAAAGTGATTGATTAATACTATAAAGGAAGGAACAAAAATATGGAAAAATTAAAATCAGACATTGAAATAATTGATTATCTTAATCGTTTAGACTGGATTACAAAAGTAATGGTATATCCCAGTGAAATTATTGGGGAAATAAATAAAGAGACGACAACTATCGATAGAAAAGATTTAAACCAATTAAACGCCCTTATTGATAGTGATTATTACATAATGTTTCAAAGTAGGTTAATTTGTATCGAACGATTTAATGTATAACTTAAAATAAAAGAACATGTTTATAGTAATTAAAAGTAAAGGAAAGAATATCCGGTTGAAAGCGGATTCTATTCAAGAGTATAGCGTAGACGGTAAATCAGTAGTAACCGGATGGTATTATTTAACTATTGTGATTCGTGGTAAAGAACGTAAATTCTGCTGGGACACGGAACGAGAGATGAAAAAATACGTTGAATATCTGGATAACAAACTAAAAGTTGAAGTAATATGAAAACATTGAAACTTTGTATTCTTGCCGGAATATTGACGATAGCATCAGCTTGCCAACATGGAAATGTAACATCTGATTCAGAAGAACAAATTGAATATGATGTATTAGTAATTGACTCATGCGAATACATTTTAGTACAATCTGTGACGTATGGCGAACTTTATGTAACCTGTGTTACTCACAAAGGTAATTGTAAATACTGTAAAGAAAGGAGGGATAATGAAAAGATGGGAAGACCATTATAAGGCAAGAGTTGATAATCGGTTCTATCTTAAAAGTTTCATTATCAAATACAAACGGTTTTTAGACGAGATAATTATCAATATCAAATCAATGCCGGAAAAAGGTATCGTTTTCAAAGAAGAAGGTTGTGGAATAGGAACGGTTAGTCGTGCTTTAAATGTGGAGATATACGATTTATGTAAGGCTTTGGGAATTACCAAAGAATCTTATAACTTTGATATCTCAAAAGTAATTTGCACCGACATAGATAGAGACATGCTCGCTTTATGTTGTGAAAATACGTATAAGATGGAAGAGGGTTTATTAAGTTCTGTTCCTTTGGCTTATCTCAAAGAAGATATTCGGGAAACAAAGTTCTTTGAATATCCTACAGTGGTGGTTACGCATGGAGTATTAGAACATTTTGAAGATGAAGACATAACACAAATTATGGAAACATATAAAGACCGGAATGTCCGCTTTCATGCGCATTATGTACCTACTGATAAGTATGAAAAACCTTCTTTCGGAGATGAACGGTTAATGCCTGTATCAAAATGGGTATCTTTAACAAATCCAGATTATTACATTGTGGATAATGCCGGATGTGATTTATATCTATTCTTTAATAACGAACAATAATAGTATGGAAATTGAAAGATTTAAGATAGGGAAATCATTACCATGTCCCTATGGTATGGTTAATATAGCAGGAATAACATATATCGTTGATAGCAAATCCTGTAGAAGATGTATATGCTGGCGAGGCTCATCTGATAAAGAAGTTTTTTGTGGCTATCAATCAATATCTTCTTTTTTGAATATGACTTCAAAAAAAGAAGATATTACAAAACTCTTGGCAGATAAATATGTGTTAGACCAAAATTTCAATGATAAATCATCAAATGAAGACTGGGAAGAGTTTACAGCAAGAAAGATGAAAGATGCGTTTATGGCTGGATATAAAGAAGGAAAGGAGAGCAAATAGTATGTTTATAATTATTCTTATATTTGGTATTATAGCGATAATTGCAGGTACGTTAAATGTTTTTTGTTCCTGTAAAGGAGATAAACGAGGATTGTTTGGAATAATATTCGTAGCCGCAGGAGTATCTTTTATAATATACTCTTTTAATGAAGAATTTCGAAAGGATGTAGTTAAAGATTATCTACGAGGGAGAATAACTGTAACTTATCAAGATGTATATCAAGATTCTCTCATCATAAGGAGAGATACAATAATTAATTTTTAAAAAGTAAACATTATGGAATTAAAAATAGAAAAAGAAAACGCTATCAAAGCGTGGAAAGAAGGAAATGCAGAAACAAAGAAAGCATTGGAGAACTTGTACGGAAAAGAAGTATTTAATATGAAAATCACTGACCAAGTGAAGACATTTGAAGATGCGTATGAATTTGCTGGAAGACCACAAAGACCGAATTTCAATGTATTTCCTTTTTATGACCGTTCGTTTTATGAAAACATGTGGAAGATGTCTATTATTACAATGGTATTGAACGAAGGTTGGGAACCCGATTGGGACAACTCAGACGAACCAAAGTACTATCCTTACTTTAAAATGTACCCGTCTGGCTTCGCTTTCATTGGTACGACTTACGACTATGCGGATGCGTATGCGTGTTGCGGGTCTCGTCTTCGTTTCCGAACGAGCGAATTAGCGAGATATGCGGGCGAACAGTTCGTGGATATCTGGAAAGCTATTCAATTAGGATAAAATGAGATAAAGGTATAGATTATGGAAGAAGAATGGAAAGATATTAAAGGATACGAGGGATTATATCAAATATCAAATTTAGGAAGAGTAAAATCGTTAGAGAGAAAAGCTAATCATGTTAGTGGAAAAAGAAATGTAACTGAACGATTTATCAAGCCTAATACATGTACATCTTATAAAAGTGTTTGTTTGAGTAAAAAAGGAATAGGTAAACGCTATCCAATACATAGATTAGTAGCTTTTCATTTTATTCCCAATCCTAATAATTATCCTTGCATAAATCACAAAGATTGTGATAAATATAACAATAAAGATACCAATTTAGAATGGTGTGATTATTCTACATGATTCAAAGAAGTACGGACAAGAGAGAAACAACATTTAGAAGAATCAATGTTCTATCGGAGAAAGTAACATCTTTGACAGAAAGTGAACTAACGGTGAATGCTGTACCGGTAAATAACTTCTTGAATACTATTGAAAATCTTCTGGATGAATTAAACGAGCTTAAAATTAAGTCGGAAGATATCTTTAACTATGTGGTAGCAACCAAGGATATGTTTAAAAGACCGGACTTTGTACCTAGACAAAAATCAATAGAGGATTCTGTATTCTATGCTGTTATGTATTTGGCGCAAATTGATAAAATATGGGATGATATGATTGAAGCCTGTAATCTGTTAGAGAAAGATTTGAAATGTTAAATCTGTCTTTTCTCTTGCATATATCAAAAAGAATATGGATATTTGCCAATGTATTAGAAGTCGGAAGCTAATGCGGACATGTTGAATTGATATTTATAAGTGATAAATATATGCCTAATCCCGTATTGTTCTTCCGACCTTGACAATACGGGATTTTTTAATGCCGTATTGGATATTCTGATACGGCATATTTTTTATCATTTAGAAGAGTGTTTTTAATGATTTGACTCTTACAAAATCTCAAAATGAGAATTTATTTCTCTATCTGTCATATATACGTTGAGGTAGGATTCCTTGTTCCAGTGAATGCTCTGTTTATCCTAACAACATTCGACCTTGCGAGGGATTGTATATATGTCGCATCGGGAGCGTCTGGAAGGACGAGCATATATCCACTTGGAAAGGAAGCGTTCAAGAGTACGGATATAAGGATAACAAGTTAAATGATAAACAGGCGTAGACCAATCACCAAGCTACAAAGAAAGGGTAGCAAGGGAGATAAAGGAGCTTCTATATATCATTAATAAAAATCCGTATGAAAAAGAAGAAATTTAAACCTAAAAAGAAAAAGATTATAAGTAAAATATGAAGAAGTTTGATTTAGAAGCTGCCTTAAAGGGAGCACCAGTAATAACCGGAGGAAATCATCCGGCACGAATAATATGTACGGATGCTAAAGGTAATTTACCTATCATTGCCTTAATATCAAACAACGGTGTAGAAAATCCGGTAAAATACACTTTAGATGGTAGATATTATACAAAAGGGACATCTGGTTATGACTTATACATGGATGTTGTTAAGAAGAAAGGGTATATCAATATTTGGGAGCATGAAAATGGCAAAAAATGGACAGAAGGTATATTCTCAACTAGAGACGAAGCTGAAAAAAATAAGGAGATAACAGCAATATATAATGCTCAAAAAGTTTATATATCTACAATAGAAATTGAATGGGAGGAATAAAATGAAATTAATTGAATTAAAAAGATTGACGCTCTCTAATTGGAGAGGACAAAGCCGAAAGGTTGATTTTGAAGGAAGAACGGATGTGTACGGAAAGAACAAGACAGGGAAAAGCTCTCTGAAAGATGCGTTCCTGTGGCTTCTTACCGGATATGACAGCAATAACCGGATGAACTTCAACTTGTTTGATAACAATATGGAGTATACCGCAGAAAACAATCCGGAAGCAAGTGTAGAAGGTGTATTCCTAATCAACGGTAACGAATATTCATTCAAGCGTACCGCAAAAATGGGATTTGTCCGTAAACGTGGAAACAAAGAATACGAACGAAAAGGGACAGACGACTATAAATTCTTGATGGATGGCATTGAGATGTCTGCCACTGAATACCGTACACGTATCAATGAGTTGTTTGCCGAGCAAAATGTACTTCGAATCATGCTGGATACCACTTATTTCTTAGGTATGGAATGGAAAGACCAGAGAACTTATCTGAGTCTGATGTCCGGTGAAATCAAGAAAGAAGACTATAAAGGCAAATATGACACTTTGTTTGAGAAGCTGGACAAATATACAATGGAAGAGATAAAGTCTCAAATTGCTACGATATGTGACCCTATTAAGGCTCAATTGAAGTCTTTCCCATTGACTATTCAAACTCTGGAAGAGAATTTGCCGGATATTTCCAAGGTAGAGGAAGCTAAAAAGAACATTGAGAATGACAAGATTCAAATTAAGGAAATCGAAGACATGATGAATGGTACAGCAGAATCTATCAAGCCTTTCATTGATAAGAGGAACAAAGAAATGCTGGAAATAAGCACGAAGAAAAATGAATTGATAAACCGGAAAAAGGCTTTTGAAGAAGAGCAGAAAGCCCCGATAGAGATTGCCAGAAAGAATTTGGATAATATCTCTGCCAAGAATGAGGAAATAAAAGCTCAGAATGACAAGATTGAGAGAGACCGGAATAGGTATGAAACTCAGATAAAGACTTTTGAAGAATACGTAAAGCAGTGCGCACAAAGAAGAGAAGCGTTACTTGCTGAAAAGAATGAGGAAAAGGAAAAGCTGTTTGGAGAAGATACTTGTCCGGTTTGCGGTCAGTCTTATCCAGAAAGTAAATTGGGAGAACTTCGGGCTTCTTTTGAAGAAAAGAAGAAAAATAGGCTTGAAACCATTATCGCTCAGGGCAAAGCTAACAATTCACGAAAAGATTCTTTCTTGAAATCCATCCAAGAATTAAAAGAAGAAATAAATTCACTGCCTGAACCACAAGGATTGCATAGTGTGATTGAAGCGGTAGAAGAACTTCGGAAAGCAGAAGAGAACTGGAAACGATTTGAAGATACCGAAGAATATGCTTCCTTAATGGAAGAGATTCACAATATGGAAGAGAATTTGACCGTTATTCCTGAACAAGACAATGCGGAAATGATTTCTATGAAAGAGACATTTATGAAGCATATCGAGGAAGAAAGTAAAATACTCGGATTGGTGGACGAACGCAAAAAGCAGGAACAGAAGATTGAAAATTTGAAGAAAGACCAAAGAGCCGCAGCCGAAAAACTGGCAGAACAGGAACAATTGGATTACGAAATAAAGGAGTACGAAGAGGAAAGAGCAAAGATTGTATCTGACCGGGTAAACCGATATTTCAAACGTTGCCATATCACCATGATGTCGCAGGATAAGTCCGGGAAGTGGATACCGAATTGTGTCATTACGGCATTGGATGGCGCAAACTCCGCAACGAGCAACGGTGCAGAACGTATCCTTTTAGGAGTAGACATTTCAAATGCGTTTGCCGAATACTTTGGGATTAGTCTTCCTCTCTTCGTGGATGATGTGAATTTGATTAACGATGTCCATGCTGCTATTCAAACCAAACATCAACTGATTAGCCTGATTGTATCGGAAGACGAAAGTTTAATCGTAAAGAGCAATGGACTATAAAATTATAATTAATCTAAGTCTTCTCAATAACGCCATTGAAACGGAAGTGGAGATAGGAGATTCTATGGAAAAAGGAATATTTATTCCCTATAGATATGCTCCTATCTACAAAAAGAAAAAAGGCGTATTTCTGTATCTATTTGCAAAGGAAAGAAGAGCAAATGCTTTCGGGCAGTCTCATTACCTCCGACCTAATTGTGATAAATTAAAATATGAACAAATAAAATTAGATACCGGTATGGATGAGCCATTTTCTATTCTTGGAAATATGAAAGTGCAGGGAGAAAACAAAGATTGGAGAAAAACAGAAAAAGACATTAAAAAATCAATTGAAAATATTTTAGACAATGACTAAGAAAGAGAAAAAAGAGACTTACAAAAGAGTCCAAGAATTAACCAAAGAGTTAATAAGTTGTTTAGTTGAACTGGAAGAAGATTATCTTATTTTGACGCCCAATGATGAAAAAACATATTCATCGGCTGTTGGATTTCCAAAAGATAAACTTCCGAATATGTATATGGGTGCAATGGAAGATAAAGAAGAGGGTGGTGCTGTATATTCCGCTTTAGCTTTAACTGCATCTAACTATTACCTAAGTAAAGCATCAGATGAAGACGCTTCATTTGCTATGAAACAATTTTATAAAACCTTACAATTGAGGGAACTCTTCATTAAAAATATTTTTGGAGATAGTAAAGACGTGAATTTGAATTAATTTTGTATATTTGTAAACCATTAAAAATAAAAGACATGGAAGGAATTTATTATTTTAACGTAGCTCTGAAATATGATAAGCTGGACGAAAGGGGTGTATATAAAAAAGTTACTGAACATTATCTCGTAAAGAGCTTTACCTGTAGTTCTGCCGAATATTCTATCATCCAAGAAATGCAGCCGTTTATTACAGGCGATTTCAAAGTCAATGCAGTTAAGGAATCCAAGTATTCAGAATTGTTTCTTTCCGAGGAAGCTGCGGCAGATAGATACTTTGAATGTAAACTAAAGTTCATTACCTTGGATGAAAAATCCGGTAAGGAAAAGTTCACTCAAACTAAAATGCTGGTTCAAGCTGCCGACCTGCGAGACGCAGTTAAGAAATTAGACTCTGGGATGAAAGGCACGATGGCAGAATACCAGATTGTTTCTGTATCTGAGACAAATATCATGGATATATTTACCGAAGAAAACATAGAGCATGAAGGTTGAACGAATTGAAGATGCAACCGATATATATCTGAGAGGTAGTATTTGCCTCTCAGATGTACCCAAAGACATGATATATGTTTCTCCCAAAAACGGGAAGAAATATCTCTCTATAATAATCACCAAGTGCGATGAAATGAAATGGGAAAAATCCCATGAAGTAAAAACCGCACCAACTCAGGATGATAAGGCAAGAGGCGTGTCTCCAAGAAGTTTAGGTCTACTAAGCGAATGGAAAAGAGACACTGGTGATACTACGCAGCCTAAAATGAAAGCTCCGAAAAAGGAAAAGCCTAAAACGGAAGAGATAGATGATTTGCCATTCTGAGCTACAAAGGTGATTAACCTATTTAAAGAACAAGGAATAAACTTAGAAATTATAAAATATGGAAGATAATAAAGATTTAGTAAAAGTAAACGTAGGCGACGAAGTAATTAGTCGCATTGATACACTCTGCAAGGTAGGATTTACCATGCCCGCAGATTATAACTACATTAACGCTATCAAAGCCGCCATGCTGGTATTGGCAGATGTGAAAAACAAGAATGGCGTTCCGGCATTGCAAAGCTGTACAAAGAACAGTATTCAAACCGCACTCTTCAAGATGGCTACAAAAGGTTTGGATATTTCAAAGAAGCAAGGATACATGATTGTTCGTGGCGACCAGCTTTGCTTTGAAGAAAGCTATTTTGGTACTTGTTTGCAGGCAAGAAGAGCATCACAATATTTTGAACCAATTGCCAACATTATCTATAAAGGGGATATTTTTAAATTTGAAATTGACCCCAATACCGGACGCAAAAAGGTTCTTGAACATACTCAGACTTTAGAATCTATTGATTCTGGCGAGATGGTTGGTGCTTATGCTTATGTTACCAATGACAAGGGAGAAACGGACATAGAGATTATGACGATGGCTCAAATCCGCAAAAGCTGGTTTAAGAGTTCTTCTCAACAACAATTGGTACATAAGGAGTTTCCCGACCAAATGGCTCGCAGAACGGTAATTAAGAGAGGAGCAAAAATGCTCATCAATTCTTCAAAGTCTGTAGTAGACGACGATTTGGAAGAGGAAGTATTGAATCCAATAGATGCTTCACACCAGATTGAACCGGAATACGCTACCTTTGAAGAGGTGCACAATGAAGTTCCTGCGGACGAACCGAAAGAAGCCGCATATAAAGAACAGGCAGATGCTTCGAAGAAATCAGGTAGAAGACCTAAAGCTAATCCAGAGCCTACTCCTGAACCTGCTCCGGCAGACCCACCTATTCAAGAGAACAACGAAGGCGAGGAGTTCTAATGGAACTGAGAGTAATGGGTTCAAGCAGCAAAGGGAACTCTTATGCCCTTTGCTGCAACGAAGAGATTTTATTGGTTGAAGCTGGTATCAAAGTTCAAGACATAATTAAGGGAATTGATTATCAATTGAAAAAAGTACGAGGGGTGATTTTCAGTCACCAGCATCTTTGACCACTCTAAGAGTGCACATGAATTTGTAAAGATGGGATTTCCGGTTTACACCCATCCGGCAGCAGTGGAAGCATCCGGATTTATCGGATTGAATGGATTAAACCCTAAAAAGAAACTGGTCATGGGTGGATTTAAGATTCAAGCTATCGAAGTAAAGCATAATGTACCTTGCTATTCGTTTGTGATTGATTGTCCGGACACCAGTAGAGTTTTGTTCATTACTGACTGTGCAGACTTTCCTTGGAAGGTAAATGGAGTGAATCATCTTCTGTGTGAAGCAAACTATATGGAAGACATCATTCTGGATAGAGCCGCAAGAGATGAATGGTCGGCTTCTGCCAGTGGAAATCACCTCTCCATAGAACAGTCGGTGAACATTATAAAGCGGCATTTTAGCGCAAAACTCCAAACGGTAGTACTGTTGCACCTCAGCGATGGAAATAGTGACGAAAAACGCTTTAGAGAGATGGTAAAAATAGCTACCGGAATTGAACCTTATATTGCCGATTCGGGAATGAAAATCAAACTTAATTTGGAAGACTTTTAGATGATGGAGTTCGTGAGATTTATAAGCAAAGACTTTGAGACATTCATCTGTTTCTTGATATTCCTTTGGATAATATTTTCGGGGATAGAAGGAATTGTAAAAGAATGGAGGAAAAATAGATGACCTATAAATGGAAGTTTAACGACTATCTTCAATCCATATACGATTGTACGATAGAGGCTAAAGATAAAAATCCGGTTTGTTACTACTTTCCGGTTACTCAGCTAGAATTAGCAGAGAACATGGATTTGGTAAAACAAGGATATAAAAAAGACATAATACCCACAACTCTCTTATGGATGATTGTGGGAAAAAGAAAGAAAAGAAGATGAGTAAAGTATTCGTAGGGTGCGATAATGGGGTTTCCGGTACAATTGGTATAGTTGGCGATGGAATAGAACCCATATTCGTAAAAACACCTACTAAAAAAGAGCAAGACTATACCAAGAAGAAGAAAATGATAACAAGGCTGGACTCTCTCAAATTTATTGCCTTATTTAATGGCATTAATAAGAGCGATATAACCTTTGTTATAGAACGTCCCTTAATAAATAGCACTCGCTTTAATGCTTCCATTAGTGGGGTAAGATGTCACGAAGCCATGCTGAACGCTATTGAGATAATGGGATGCAGGTATATGTTCATTGACAGTAAGGAATGGCAGAAAGCACTTCTTCCACATGGTTGTGCCGGAGATGAATTAAAAAAGGCTTCTCTGGATATAGGAAATCGTTTATTTCCTAGGTTTGAAGATGTAAAGCATCCAGATAGAGACGGATTATTAATTGCTGAGTACGCTCGGAGGAAAAACTTATAATTATGGAAAAGATAAGATATTTCATGTGTCCTTTTGTACTTACTTCAAAAGGTAAAGGACGGCAAGATGGAAGAGCGATACTCACAGTTGAAGGTTGCTTAAACATTTCAAAAATAGAAAAAAGAATAAAAGAAGCTGATGGAATTGAAGATGGACGGGTAATCTGTACCGGATTTTATGAAATGTCCGAAGAAGATTATATGTCTAATTTCATGGAATAATTAATACGTTTATCATAACTTTGCAATCGTCTGGTTCGTGAGAATAGGGCGGTTTTTAACTAACTAAAAAAGAAGAAATGAAAGATTTCATTATATTTGTAATCGCTCTCATTATCGTTGCCGGGTTTATCGGTCATATTGAGATTAATACTAATCCCTTTTGCATCAGACTACCGATGTGGCACAGAGTAGTCGCTCTTATTCTGTTTTTTGCTGCATGGGGATTGTGGGATTGGGGAGAACGCTTAGATGCGTATTCTAAAGGGCTGAAAAGAGGTATGGATATAACGATTGAACAGTATAAAGAAAATAAGAAATGAACGTAGAAAAGATTTACACGTTAGAGGGAGAGGCTATAAGCCTCAAAGATAAGGAATATCCGTCTATCATTGAAAAAGTAGATTATTCTGCAATAGACGATGAAGGTCTCAAATATCTTCAAGACCAAATGAAAAGTTTGGCGAAGTTGTGGAGCATTGTCTATTTACAGGATAAGAGACCTATTAGCATCCGGTTTGCCATTTATTCAAACTATATCTTCAAGAGCCGGATTCTAAAAGATGATTGCATTGATAAAATAGAACAGAATAATTTTTCAAATGGAAACTGAGGAAAGCATCATACCAAAATTGCTCCGGCTGACAGAAGAAAAACATACTATGCTTAAAAAGATAGTTAACTTCATAGAAGAATACAATTCAGACGAGGCTAAAGAGAATAGGCTTGTATTGGAATTTATAACAAATGTCACTGCCGATTGGTAGGCTGAATGGATGCGCAATGGTGCGACCAATGACATCACTAAAGCCGATATAGACGATTTAACCAATAGAATTTTAACTCAAACAAAATAGTATAATGAAAATTAACGAGTATCAATTAAAAGCACTGGAAACAGCTATCTATCCAGAAGATTGTAAAATCATTTATCCGGCATTAGGATTAACCGGAGAAGCCGGAGAAGTTTCGGATAAAGTAAAAAAGGTAATCAGAGACAATAACAGAGTATTCTCATCAGAAATAAAGCTAGAAATAGCCAAAGAATTGGGAGATGTTCAATGGTATATCGCTACGATGGCGCATGACCTTGGTTATTCTCTGGAAGAGATTTGTCAAATGAATATTGACAAGTTACAATCTCGGAAAGAGAGACATTGTATTAATGGCAATGGAGATAATAGATAACCATGAAAATAGAGATAGATATACCCGAACCATTTATTGATGCAGACAATAGCATGATAAATATAAAAGGTGATGGTTTTTTATATACCTCCTTTGATGAGAAACGTAGTGGTCTTGCCTCAGATAAATTTGCGGAAAACCCGGAAGAATATAAGAAGTTGGCTGATGCGTTAGAAGAAATTTCATACAACATTAGATATCTTATTTACCATAAACTTATTTAGACATGGAAAAAGAAAAAGAATTGAAAGCTCAGAACAGATTGAAAGCATTGGAATTTGCTGTAATGCACATGAATTTACCCCAAGAATTATATGGAAAGATGAGCTTCTTGGATTATTGCAAACAAGAAGCGGAGAAAATTCTGGATTGGGCATACGAGGAAGAGGAAAAAGAAGTTAAGCCTCTTGAATGTGAATGGATTTCCTGCCAAGATATATTAGATAGGATGGAAAAAGCCTATATAGAAATGGAGGAAAAAGAATTAGAAAAGGAACTTAGAGAATTTATTAAAAAATATACGGATGTAATTAAATAGGAGATGGGCAAATATTTTACAATTAAAGAACTGTGCCATTCTGATACAGCAATAGCACATAAGTTGGATAACTCTTGTAAGCCGGAATATCAACGTAACTTAGAAGCATTGATTACAAATGTTCTCGACCCTCTAAGAGAGGCGTATGGAAAGCCTATTAGAGTAAATAGTGGATATCGTTGTATGGCTTTGAATAAGATATTGGGCGGAGTCCACAACTCAGAGCATTTGAAAGGAATGGCTGCTGATATTACAGGCGGAAGTAAGGAAGAAAATAAAAAACTTTTCGACCTGATTCAACAACTGAATCTTCCATTCCGACAATTAATTAATGAGAAGAATTTTTCATGGGTTCATGTGTCTTACAATCCGACTGATATTAAAAAACAGGTAATTTGGTAGTGAAACAAAAGAAAGGGATTCTTCGGAATCCCTTTTCCTATTTAGAGCACTCTAATGAACGCAGTTCATCTAATTCATCCATCAACTCTAACCGAAGCATTTCAAACTCATGGTTAGGTAAATCTTTCATCATACTGTCTATTGCACGATTCAATTCATATCTCTTCCGAATAATAGCTAATTTCTTAGCTGTGTACTTTACCTTTTTCATTTTCATGCTTCTCTCGTTTTAAGATAGTATTTATATTTTCCTCAGTAAATCCAAAGATTGAAGCAAACCTCTTAAATTCTGCCATTCTCTTCTCCGGTATCAGATTAAACATGCTGTTAATGGGCATGTCCCCTTCCATTGCCTTTTTTACCTTCTTTAGTTTCATACTTCTTATTTTTATAGTGATTGCAATCACAAATGAATAATTTGATATAATCAAAGACTTTCATAGCTATTTCTCCGCTGAGATATGCTATCTCTTCACCGTCTAAGGATATGCCGTTCATATTGGCTAAATCATCCTGTAGATGTCTTTGTTCGTGTATATAGGAATTAAAAAATTCCCTTTCTGATGAAGCACGTCCAATCGCCATGATTGTTATTCTATAGAGAAAGTTGGAGTAAGTAATACCTGTATCCAAACGACAAGAACGCATATTTTCTTCTGCGGTTAACAGGAACTCTTTACTCGCTCCGAACCTTCTCATTTTATGGACTATTTCATCAGTATCGTAACAGTCTACGGAATAGTATATATACACCTTCCAGCCTATCTTTGGTATGTAGAACTGCTGTCGTATCACTGTTAGAGCATATCATCCCAATTGATTACGATACCCTTCCCCATACAGTCTGCAAAGAAATGCCGAAACGCCTTCTCAGAGCCGCCATCCGGGTCGTCTATAAAGTCTCTCACAAACATAGCAAGGTATTGTTCATTCGGTATGGAAGACCCGAAGTAATCCGCTTTACACATGTTTGCTACGTAGACAGCGTTATAACCGTTATCATTCTTTAGCGTAATACTGTACTTTTTGAGAAGTTCGTCAACCTTTTCTTTAGGGATGGGAGTAATCTTACCTTCCTTTGTCTCCATCATAGAAACAGCCCAATCGCACATCTTCTTAGAGAAGTTGAATCCATAGTTAGAGAGGTAAGCTCTCATCTTCTCCGGTATTCTGTCGAATACATCAAAACTCATATTTCTGTCCATATTATAGTATATTAAGCAAGTGTTTCCTTGGTGACTTGTTAGCACTAAGGAAACACCCGCAATTGATATTAGCGACGACGACGACGACCTCTACGCTCTCCCATCCTTTCCTCATACTCACGTTCGTAACGGTCTTCATCGTCACGATATCCGTATGACTGTCCGCCACCTTCACCACGTTCGCCCATAGATTCTAATTCCTCCATTACGGTATAGAAATCTTCCTTTAGGCATTCCAGACTTTCTTTGAAGTCTTTAATTGCTCTTCCGATACCACCTCCACGGTGCTTATCGCTTATTTCAATCATTCCCATAATATTTTTTATTATTTGTTTTTACTATTGTTTGGAGAAGCTACAACACTATTTTTCATACTAAGTATAAGGCTCTTAATGTCTCCTAAATCTTCTTTCAAACCCTTAACCTGACCTTCCAAAGCTCCAATCTTCTCTTCATGCAACTTTTCTTTTGCAAGTTGAGGATTGAGTTCTTTTAGAATTTCATCGCAATGTGTTATGACTGATTCGTGATAAGGAACGCTATCAACAATTTGTCTGCTTATTTGAAGCATAGCCTCTACTTCAGATACTATAGCCTCTTTCTTATCTGAAACAATGGCATTCGGATAAGCATAGACCTCTCCATTTGCCGGTAGTTTCTGGAAGTCCATTACTTCTTCCCCACATTTTACCTTTATATCTACAAGCATTTCTGGTTGAGGATTATAGGGCTGTTGAGGATTAAAAGTAGGATACTTAGGAACAGGATTGCTCACAGATTCAACTTGGCCAATCTTAACACTTGGCTTTTCTCCCTTTGAAAGGATATAGAATAAATTTCCTTGTCTACTTGATGAAAACATAATGATTAGCTTTTAAAGAAGGGGATTTCTCCCCTCCTGATTATTTATTTTACTTTAGCTGATGCTGCATTGGCAGCAGGAGTTCCACCTGTCTGAAAGTTTACAAATCGGATAAGACCTTCTCTCTTATTGATAAAAGCAAAAACTTCTTTGGTATTTACCATGTCAGAACCAACAACGTTGTTACTGTTATGATCTATAACATTGACTTTGCTTTCACCACTTGAAGCGGCATCTCCCGTATTCGTACTGTTGTTAGACGTCGGAACAGCTAAGGATATAGGCAATGCCTCTCCACCAGCAGGAACAGCTTGATTTACTTGTACTGTTACATAGCATTCACAAGGAAGCTGATTGTAAAGACATCTATCAATGCCATAATCAACACTGGTTGCAGAAAGAGAAACGTTTGTAGTAGGCAGTTCAAATATACACAACTGCTTCAAGCAAGAACGTTGCCTTCCAGCTAAGGGAGAACCTATGCCACCAGCCCACCAATAGGGATTAAACGGATTTAATGGATTACCATACATAGATACCTCCTTTCTTAGCAGCCACAAGCATTGTAAGGAGCTACGCCCATGCTTACAGGTACGCTATAGTTTACAGGTATCATACTTCCCATTGCTGGAATATACGGTATTGTTACGGTTTCAGGCTGTTTGCATTCAATCTTAGCCAAACGAGAACTCAAATCATTCAAAGCTGCATTTACCGGAGCGATAGATTGTGCTTGGAATGCTTGAATATTACGAGTCTGAGCATCGTTAGAAATCTGAGCAAGCAAGGTACTCTTATCTTCACGGAGCTTATCAATCTTATCCATAAGATTCTGGTTCTGCATAGCATCCAATTTAGCCAAGATGGCATTAGTGTTAGCAGTAGCACCATCACGGAGAGAAAGAGCATTTTGGTTTGCAGTATTGACCAAAGTATTAGTTTGATTGCATACAGCCAATTGATTCTCGTAACCCTGAGTAGTAATTGCATTTTGTGTCTTGCAGCAACAATCAGCAATAGCCTGTGCAATCTGGCAATTACCTGACTGGATACTATTGATAATCTGTTGACTTGACATACCAATTTGACTACCTACACCCTGTATCTGAGTCATTACACCGTTAATAGACTGTTGAATCTGACCTACTGAACAGTTCAGATTTGTAGCCAAGTTGTTAATTGCTTGACCGTTACCTTGGATTGCGCTCATAAGTAATTCTCTCCCTGCATCATTGTTAATCAAATTCGGAATACCAGCACCGGAAAATCCGCCACCATTTCCACCATCATTTCCGCCAAAGCCGTTACCCCAGCCACCACGTCCCATCAATGGGAACAGGAAGAACAAGAAGATAATCCACATGAACCAGCTACCATCACCGCCAAATCCATTATTTCCTTTGTTATTCATAGCCAGCAAAAGATTGGGGTCTAAGCCATTCTTCTGCAACAGAGGTGCAAGCATACCCATCATGCCTGAACCACCTCCGCATCCACACCCAGATTCAGGTGTATAAACTACTGTACGATTTTCGCTCATAATACAATATTGTTAAAATTTTCGTCTAATATTAGACTTGCACAAAATAACTAATATTGTAGGATATGAGTACTAAATATCATAGTACATACGTGGCTAATTCATGGATTGTTATTTATACATCCAAGTGAATCCATTTGATGTTTTTCTCTTTCCTTTGCAACATTCAATGATATGTGGGAGAGAACTCCTTTTAAGATTCAATATTTCACAAGCTACAGAAGCACATGGATATTCTGCTATATATTCTCCAAACATATCCATTTGAATAATAGGTTTTCTATTAGATTTTGGTTTACCTTTTTGGCTATTAGATAGATTAGTTTTTTGTAATTTCGTTATTCCCATTTTCTTTGTATGTAGCCCATCTTAAATTTTCAATACGATTGTCATGTCTGATAGTGTTAATGTGGTCAATACAAGGTTTATTTTCAGGGTTAGGAATAAATGCTTCCGCAATAAGACGATGAATTTTCTTCAATTTACGCTCTTTATTTTTGGATAGAAATACAGTTCTATATCCATTACTCCATCCTATATATAAATTTCTTGCAGGAACTTTCATCACTGTTCCTTTCACATAAGGAGTATAATGTTCTACCATACGAACATTACCCAAATTACTTATTTGATATAGTCCCTCATATCCGACTATATCTTTCCAAATTTCATTTTCCATGATTCCCAATTTTGAAGTTACACCAAGATTAGTAGAAGATGGAGAAGAAAGACTTGGAAACTTTCTTGTCATTGGGTAGCTACTCCCAACTATCTCCGGTGCAAAAATAGTTATATTATTCATATCTTACTAATTTTTCTTTTATTTCTTTCAACTTACATCTGAAAGAATATTTTTCGTTTTTAAGATTAGCTGTATTTCTTATCTTGTTTGCTAAGGATTTGCTAATTCCGGTCATATTAGAAATCTCTTTATCAGTGAATTTATTACAGAGTAGATACACCAATATATATCTTGCATCTACAATTTCCTCTTTATTAGAGATAAAAATCTCATTCAACGAAATATTCGTTACGTCACATACTACATTTACGGTGGTGTTGTATATATCAAATTCCATAAGAAATACTTAAATGTTATATGATAAATCTATGGTTTTTACACGAATTAAACTATCGAATTTTTCTATATAGATAATCGTTTGAGTACAAGCAGATTACAACAAACTTTGGAATTTATTTTGATTATTATGCACTAATTATTACATTTGTGTCAAAATCATTACATACATGGAATTGGCATATAAATTTCAAAAGAAAGTAGATGAGATATCAGATGTGATATGTGAATACTTTAACATCAGTGAGCAGGAAATCATAAGTAGGAATATAAGCGAAAAAGTAGCAAACGCCAGATACTTTTTATGGTATATCTTACATTATGAAATGAGGTTATCAGCAAAAAAGTTATCTAATATATATTTTAGAGAGCCAAGGAATGTATTCCGGGGAATATCGAAAATAAAACAAGGTATTAAAAATCAGCCTTACTATAAAGCAATCTATGAAGACTTATATAGAAAAGTAGAACCCCTCATACCCGAAGATATTGAGAGGTTCTTAGAAAACATGGAAGAAAAAAGAAATATTTAGCGTGTTAAATAACTACTGTATCCAAACCTTCAAGCCATAAGAACCTTTTGGATGTCCGGCATAAAGCAGGCTACTGAACATTGTATTGATACTCCTTATCAATTGAGTTTGTATTCTCATCTCAGCTAATAAGGGGTTGCTTTCTACATCATTGCTGAGTAAAGCCCGAATGTTCTTTATTTCCAAATTCGTATCAGCAACATAGAAGCGCATACTGTTCAATAGGGCTTCCAATGCTTGTGCGGTATCTTCGGTAATAGATTTGATACCTTCTTGCAAACCGGATAAATCAGCATTTTCTTTTTTAAAGCGGTCTTTTATCCAGTCAGGAAGTTTATTCAGTTCATTGTAGAAATCATTCAACTCTTTTTCATATTTATTAGCCATTGATTCATCTATGGATGGCACTTCTCCCTCGGCTGCTTCAAGAGCTTTTAAATATTCTTGATAGGCTTTATCTCTTTTCCTTTTTTCACCGGCATAATCAAAGCCGTATGTCTTAGCAACTAATTCCGCAGCATTTCCCCACGCAGCATCCCATTTCTTTATATTTTCATCTGCCTTATTAAATCTTTCTAAGGCATCTTCCGCTTCCGATGTTTTGGGCATCATTTCATCAAAAAGTCCTTCTGCCCATTCTTTTATTTTTGGTTCAATTAATTTCTGTATTATTATCTGCTTTATTATGTCATTAACTATATTATGAACAGCTTCACCCCATGATTCAGCAGCGTTTGTACCTTCTGCAAAAGCATCAAATAAAGCATCTCCTAATGTAGAAGCCAAGTCTTTGAAAGAACCGATTAAATTCTCTTTCATTTCTAAAAACAAGTCTTCTATATCATTCTCTAAATCATGGATTGCTTCTCTCCATTCATCTATACGGTCGTCGTCAGGCTTTTTCTTTCCTTGTTCAGCCTCTATCATTCGATAGTAGCTATCAATCTGTTTCTGCAAAAGTTCAATTCGTTCTGAACTCTTAGCATAGGCATCTATAGACAACCCGTTTTCAATGGCACGAGTCAAGTCCTCGTATGCCGTTTGTAATTGCTTTACCTTCTTTGTTTCAGATTGAATTGCCCTTTCTCTTTTCTTATCTCCGATGGCAAATATAGCTCCAACTGTTTCAAAGACACCAGCAGCAGCCTGTAAATATCCCATAGGTCCCTGTGCCAAACCAGCAGCGATATTGCTTACACCTCCAAGTATTTCAGAAGTAGAACTAAGTGCATCTTTAGCTCCGGCAGAAAGATTTCCCAAGGAATTGTTCATTGCATCTGTTAGCCCGGCTGTCTCCGATGCAATCTTAGAAGCATATGCCGCTGCTTTCTTTAACTGTTCTCCTTTCTTTTCTCCATCATCTAATCCATTTTTAGCAGTGACTTGGGCGTTCTTTTCTACGCTTAATTGCTTATTTAAAACTTTTAGACGTGCTTTATCAGTGTTTAAAGTTAGCTTCTTAATATTTGCTTCCTTTGAATTGACTCCTTTTTTATTAACAGCGTCAGTATATTCTTTTTCAGATAAAGCAATAATATCTTCTAATATTTTTTTCTGTTCTTCTAACTGGTCAATATTTTTAGAAGCGTCTACATATTGAGACTCTAAATCTTTCTTTTCTCTTAAATAGTGGATATATCCTTTGATGTTGGGCAACAAGTCCTTAAACGGATTTCTGGACTGAATCTGTTCATCTATCTTGTTCATTTGGTTCACAATCTCTTTGAGTTGATTAGGCGGCAAATCACCTAATGATTCTCTAAGAGATGCGAGTTTAGCTTTCATCTGTTCAAGTACTCTGGTAGATACTTTATCCAAATCTTCAAACATGGATATGTACATATCACTTTCCTTAAACTCATCAAAGGCTTGCTTATCTAGTTTTTGCTTTGTTTCTTTCTTTATATTTTTCGTAATTTCCTCTTTCTGGTCAGGAGTAAACTCTGATGGTATATTTGCCAATTTAGCCTGTTCTTCCAGCCGGATACGTATTCTCTCCGAAGATGCTTTTTTTAGATACTTAGCATAATCCTTCAACCGGACATCTAGCTCTTTATTTTCAGCAGCAGTTATCATCTTGGATAACTTATAATAAGAATCCAATTGCTGTTGTCCCAATTTTGACAAGTCAGGATAAGCCTCTTCCAATGCTTTACGGATATCATTTAAGCTAGAAACATCCACATGGAATAGTTGCTTTATCAAGTCATTATCCAAACCTTGTGTTTTGAGGTCTATGGATAGTTCATATCCGGAGAACATATTCTCAATCTTTCTTTCAAAATCAGCTATGTTTTGCTCCGAAACAGATATGGATACTTCTGACCTTAATTGTGCGGCAGCAGCAGCCCATGCACGTCTTAATTCTTCTCCGGCTTTTCCACCAATAGTTTCAGCAATGCTCTCCATCTCGGCAGCAATAGAAGCCTTGTCGAAGTCTAATTCAAGAGGTTTACCGAACAAATTTTGATAAGCATTTCCAAACTCCTTAGTCAAAATGTTTTTTGCATCGGCAGCACCTTGGGTTTTCCTCAACTTTTCATATTCGGATTGCAGGCGTTTTAGCAAATCGAGTTGGGCTTTCAATCGTTTTTCATAAGCACTTTCTTCTCCTTTTTGCTGTGATTTGGTATAATACCCATAACTCTTTGCAAAGGCTTCCAATTCATCAGCACGTTTCTTATATAAAGCTGCTAACTGGTCATTGCTCATTTCATCATTCAATTGGGCAGTAGCCAATTTAGCCCTATTTTCTTCTTCCCTTAATTCTTTAATTCTGTTGAGAAGATTTCTAAAATAAGTATCAGGCGTTTCCTCTACTTGAATGAGCTTAATGTTGGTTTTTAATTTTTTAGTATTACGATTAATCTCATTTATTTTATCATAAATGATTTGTTGCAAATCAGATAATTCTTTCTGAACCTGTTTTTTATTAAAGTCTATATTAATTCCAAGCCGAGTTTGCATTCTATGTTTAATGAATGTTTGCGTAGCTTTATCTTCATTCCCGGCTGCGGAATTTACAAAATTTCTAATTGTATTTATATAGGTTTGTTTCTCTTCGGCATCTAACTTTTGAAATTCTTCTTTTGTAATTCTGGCTGCTAGTAATGCCTTATCTTCCAAAATTTGATATTGCTTTTCAATCAAATCGGTAGCACCCCTAAAGGTTATAGAAGTTAGAGTAGCCTCATGCTGCACTTGTTTCAATGGTGCTATAATATGAGTTACATCTACTTTTCCTTCACCAATTAATCCACTACGAAGTAGCTTCATCAATTTATCAACCTTTTCAGTAGTAGTAAATGCTCCTTCATCTATCTGTCTAAACCATTCATCAAAAGTTGAATTAGTCTTTCCTTGCTGCATTAATCGGACTATTTTAGAAGCAGCGGAATCATAGGCAACTCCCAGCTTTTCTACAGCCTTTTTATTTTCTTCTATACTTTCCGAAAACTTCTGTGTGTCACGAGCAAAGTTAGTACCGTCTTCCTTCATTAAATCATTTAGAACTTGCGTCTGACGGAGTTCTTTATTATATTTTTGCTGCGCTATAGTTAAATCACCAGTGATATTCTTTTGGTCTTTCAGCTTTTTGTAGACGTCTGGATACTGAGCTTGTAGAACTGCTAAAGAAGCACTCAATTCTTTTCTACGCTTATTGCTTTCTTCTTCGGCATCGGCATATTCTTTTGTTCCTTCTGTGTATTTTCTTAACTCTACTGTGGAATCTTTATATGCTTGCTCTTGTTTTTTTATTTTATCTACAAGTAAATTAAATTTATTTACTTGGGTATCAATAGAGTTTGTCAATAAGTCAAATTTAGCTTTCGCTTCTTTGGTCTTCTTTGACATTTCTAAAAAAGCATATCCGGCAGATAATACTACAGTAGCAAGTAATACCCACGGATTAGCCTTTAACCATGCACCTGCTTTATTCATCCATAGGACAGTCTTTGCCATTGCTGATGCAAGCCCACCTTGTGCGATAGTCGCTTCAATAGTAGCCGCAGTTAAGGACTTAGTAGCAAGAACTGCATATCCAGTTTTTATTATATAAATAGCTGTAACGCTAGCAACTGTTTTTAAAGCAACTGCAAAAATCTCCCAATTCTCTACAACAGAACGTAAAGCAGATACCATTCCTTTGAGTACTCCGTCATTTGCTTTACCAATTTGGTTAAACATCACATCGAAGCTGTCCTCTAAGTTGGCTAATTGTCCCTGTAAAGTTTCAGCTTGTATTTCCTGCATGTTATAGAAAATACCACCAGCGGATGTTAACTTCTGAAATATCTTTTCAACGTCTCCGAAAGATACCATACGTTTAGATACCATCTCAAATACTTCACCCACTGATACCATTCTACCTTCCAACTGAGTAAAGTAATCAGCCAGTTCTCCCAAAATATTAACTCCGGCTTCCGAAAATTGTCTGAGTTCCTGTCCACGGAGGTAATTAGCTGCTTTAACCTGCCCAAAGGCAAGAATTAAACGCTGCATATCCACACCTAGACCACTGGAAATATCTGCCAACATCTTAGTTGTATCGTATAACTTTTCAGTTTCGATACGATAAGCGGCTAACTGTTTTGTGTAGGATATTAACTCCTTAATAGTATAGGGAGATTTAATAGCCAATTGTACCGTCTTCTCAAACAAAGCATCGGCTTCATCCTTATTCTGTAATATGGCTTGTAAAGAACGCTGTTGAATTTCAAATTCTCCACGAACTTTAACCATTTTACCGATATATCCTTCAATGGCGGATACGGAGAATAACAATGCTAAATGACGTTGCAATTGAGCAGATGTATCCAATATTCTCGATTGTTGTTTCCTAAGTTCTCCGGTTTTCTGTGCAGCTTGTGTATTAGCAATCTGTAAACGGTTCGTTTCAGAAACAATGTGATTTATTTGAGCAGTATAATCTCTACCTGTAGCAGTTAGTCGCTCTTGTGCTTGACGTAATCGAGATATTTTATTTATTCTCTGAGTGATAGTTTGCTCCGGTCTTTCTAAAGCTCTACGATAAGATTCTTCTGCTTTCTCAGCTATCTTTGCCGATTGAGCAGCACTTCTATCAGCACGTTTTTTTTCTGCTTCTGTTTGCCGGATAGCTTTTTGTTTCTCTTTCTCAGCTTGTATTTCTTTTTGATAATTTGTTTTATCAATTCTCTTTTGGTCGGCAGCATAGGCAGCTTCAACAGAAGCACGATATTCATCAGTAGCTTTTGCTCTTTTTTGTAATTCAGAATTTCCAGAACGGAAAGAAGCATTGAGTTGTTCCATTGCTTCTTTCTGTCTTTGAGCTGTTAATGATGTTTGGTTTAATGTATCCAGATATTCATTCCATGCTGTGTGTGTCGCTATGACACTTCTCTTCTCTTGTTCTAAAGCGGCTATTTCACCTTGTATTTGTGGTATTAATTCAGTTCCAGCAGATGCTTCTCTAATTGTATTCCGTGATATTACACCGCTTCCGCTGCTCTTTAAGGAAGACATTTGGTTATCCAAATCTTTCACAGCAGATGTAGAATCATTCAATAAGTTTTTCAATGATTCTATTTTCTTGTTAACCGTATCAACCGGAGAAGCTGCAACTTTATTCAATTGCTCAGAAACCTTAGCTACACTATTTGCTAATTTTCCAACTTCCGTTTCCGAAGATTTAGAGAAACTTTTCTTAAATGATGTCCCGGCTTCCTTTACTTTATTGATAAATGGATTTATCCCATTTGCCATGTCGGAAAAGGCTTGTGTTACTACACGCTGTGTCTCTTGACTGGTTTTAGCAATTTGCTCTATCTTCTTATCGGCACTATCTAATTGATCTAATACCGATTTAGGAATATTCAATACATATCCATCTGCTGCCATAATTCTTATTCTGCTTTTATTACAGGTATCCCAAAATCATTTGCTAATTGAGAGATACTTGTTACATTAATCTTTTTCTTCTTCTGGAATTTAGCATCTTCATTGTCTGGAAGATATACAATATGTGTGGAGTCGTTTTTGGCTATACCAATTTGAGCGATTGTCATTTGCCACATATATTGTTCCATTGTAACGGAGGGAAATGCTTTTAAGAAATCAAACATTTCACCATAACTCGTCCGGGCTATTACGAGTTCCGTTCGGTTATCTTCGTCTTTCTCTCCAAGGCTATCTGCTTGAAAGTCTGCGTTAGTCCGGTAATCTGAAAAAAAGGCTCAATCCCAATTAAATTAAGAACCTCAAAAAGAAGATTTGCCCAATCTTTGACTTCCGTTTCCCAAAGTATCGTATCGTAAACTTTTTGATAATCAGTATCTATCCGCTTCTTGTCATTGATTAAAGCTAAGGTTAGTATTCTACAAACCGAAGGGAAATTAGTAGTCATTTCTTTTAAGACATCTCCAAAAGAAGCATTCTCCACTTTACTTATCTTAGCTGCCTCTTCTGCAATCATCCACATCGTTCCCGGTTTCAGAGACCGGATTTCCCATTCAGTATCTTTTAACTTCACTAAAGAAGGTGAATCGTTCATTATCTGAGCGAGTCTTTCCATTGCTTCATCGCTCACAGGCTCATCGGCTGATTTGTATTTCTTTTCTTCCATGACTTAAAAATAAAAAGGAGGGAGTTTCCTCCCTCCCTTGTTTATATTGAACTTGAAAACGCAGGTACTACAAGAGTAACAGGGTCGCTGTCACTTGTTGTAAGATTGTCTCCAACCGCCTTTAAGTAGTAAGTGAATGTATCCGCAGCTTTCAGAGAAGAACCGGTATAAGTCACAGTATCTTTAGCAATCGAAGTCCAAGCTCCTGTTGTACCTTTACGAATACTATATCCATTATTACCGGTTACATTCTTCCAGCCAACTTTAACGGATGTTTCAAGTCTACTAGAAACGACGAAATTAGTTGGCGTTGCTAATTTCGTCAAGCTCCCCCCGATGCTTTCAGAATGATATAGAACGGAGTCAATGGAGCATCGGCTTCCGAACCTACCTTACCAGCGTAACAAGTACCGGAAATAATACCCTGAACAATACCTGTCTTCAAGCTGGCTGCTTCAATACGACCGGAAATTTTCACTTTGGGACAAACCAAAGTACCATCGTTAAACACTGCTTCAATTTTTGCCCATACTGGTTTATAGGTATTGGGAGCACAGATATTACCACCAGAAATGGTGAATCCCATAATATTAGTCAAAAGGTCAGATTGGATATCACCAGAGTTCATGGTCACGGTGTAACGTCCCAATGTAATATTTTCATAGATTGGTTCGTCTTTGGTCTCTGAATCAATCGCATTGGTCGTATTGTCTTCCTGAGTAATGGAAGTTGAATCCGCTACGATTTGGTCAAGAGAATAGGTTTTTGTACCTAATGCACCAGCAGCAGTGTACGGAGTGATGAGGATTTGTTGCACACCGCCCAAAATCAAAGCGGTATCTCCTAATTTTGTTGTTGCCATAGTTTATAAATTAAATAATTAATACCCAGATTCTTACTATATTTACGTGAAGATTACGAACTGCGTCATAGTCTTCCCGGGTTTCTGAACGGTGAATACGATAACGAGAATTGGATGATACCTGTTCTTTGATTATCTCATTCAAACGCTTTTCCATCTTAGACATGACAGCTACGTTTTTTTTGCCGTTGCTAAGAGGTTTGGCGTAAAGATAGATATTCACTCCACCGGAAGCATAAGCGTTATAATCAGTCAAACTTGTATCACAAGATATTACTACCATGTCCTTCCAGCTATCGGGAATAGTACTTGGTAGGGTAGACGGATATACATTTTCAGACAAATCCCCATCCAATATTTCATTGAAATAGGTTTCAATCGCAGATATGTTCAACAAATTATCATCTCTCATAATGCAGCTACCCTTCCATCTTGTATTTTATATACACTTGCTTCTTTTATCTTCGCAGCCAGTGCTCGGATATCGTCTCCTATCATAAAAATTACATTGTATTTCCTTTTCAACGGATATTGCCCGGCTTCCAATATTCCACCATAAAACATGGCGACAACGACAACCAATTGCATACCATCCGAAGAAGGTTTAAATGTTGCAAAGAAATCTTCTATAGCCTCTCTTCCGCTGATTTTCTCCCCTGTGTTGGGGTCTTTTTTCTTAGTAGAAGACATAGGCGTAAAGAAACTTTTGGTATTCGGATAAATCTTATAATTATAATAGACTGCGCTTCCATAGCTATCATGTAGGTTCTGTGTCTTATCCTTACCGAAATCTGCCTTTAGATAGGCTGTCTCAATAAGTTTCCGACCATCCCTTGCTAGCTTATTGGCTAGGTCTTTTATATATCCATCCTTTATACTCACGTTGTCCTATCAGTAATATAAGCCACACATCCACCCATCTGAGTGGGGAAAAGTCCAATGATAGTCCCATTGACTTCCATTCCATACATAGAACCTCTAAAAAGATAACCACGTTTAATGTTAATGCCTACAGTAGTATCAAAAGGGAAATAGATATTGAATGAAGCGTTAATAGCTCCACTTGTATCTGTTTTTGATGATTCTTGTATGTCACATTTAGTTTCCAAGTCGATTATTTCTTCTTCTACTTGTTCATCCAATTTCTTACTTTCATCAATCCAAATGTGATAAAACACACCATCAAACGGATATTCTTGTATGCGATTTCTCTCTATGTACATCAGTCGTTCTCGTTAATCCATTGTAAACCTTCGCTTGGAATTTCCTCTATTTTGGGGTCGTCCCACTTTTGATATAACCCAATCATGACATTATAGACTTCTTTCTTGGTGTCGTATCGTTGACTACCGATGGTCTGTATAAATTGCCCATGTTGATTAGTCATGTTAGCGGTATAGTTAGGGGCAGTATAGATTACAAACAACAAATCAGCGAGACATAAGTCTTTCTGTTGCTGAGTAAGTTCTTTATAATCTGTTATGTCGGCTACATCACGTTCCATTGCGATACGGGTTAAGACCGCCTTATCGAAGACAAAGGCGGTCAACCCAGAAAGATAATCTATAATATCAAATTGTATCATATCAATTAGTCTTTGTAGTATCTACAATGATATGCCAAGGGAACTCGGTCAATGACGGGATGGCAGACATCATCAAGTCCGTATGCCATTCTTTCAAACGTCCATTCGGCACAGTAGAGTTTACCAAGCGAGCGATACCGCCATCCAAAGAAGCGAATACCATCTTGATTTCGTCTACACCAAATTTCGGGAACAAGTTTTCATCCAAGATGTCAGTGTACTGGATATCACCAGCATAACCAACCGGACGGAGAACAGCGATACCTTCTTTCCAACCGTTTACCATTGTGGTCTTGTCCCATTCCAAGTTCTTTTCTTTCTCTACGACGATTTCGATTGGAGAAAGACCCGGGATGCTTGCCGTTGCGTTACGGAAAAGTTCTTCGGGGATAATCTTGATTTCAGGAGAAGCCGTTGGGCTATTGGTATTCAGGTCACGATAGTACTGAATCCATTCACGAACTTCTGCATTTTGCAGAATTACCTTCTGGAACATATCGTAAGTGACCATCCACTTCATTGCACCTTGGTAATTGGTACGTTCACGGAAATTGTATTCAATCTCTACCATTTGGGTGAGCAACTTACAAGTCGGGTCAGTCCAAGTTTTTTCACCAGCTTTTACGAAGTTCTCTGCCGGAATTTCGGCTTTCTGGATTCTACCTCTGATACCACGACCAAAGTCACAGATAGTCTTACCGGTAGATTGCAGTTGAGCACCGAGATAGTTCAGGGTTTGGTCTTTACTGTCAATCAGCAATTGAGCCTCTTCCGCCCATGCTTGCAGAATCTTCGCATCGTTTCCGAATTGAGCGAAATATTCCTCTTTATACTGACGCTCCATTGCTGTCTCAACGAGACCCGGGGTGATAAAGTCAGGAATACTTGCAGAATAGAAAGCGAAACCTTCCTTATCCAGAGGGATAGAATCACCATACGGTGCTCGCATATCCATCAAAGGTGCAGAAGTTGATTTCTTGGTAGAAACGGTAAACGTTGCATCTCCTTTAGCATTCTTCGGAGTCTTGGTGTCAGCAATCGAATACTGAGTTCTCCACCATCCATAATTTATACGGAGCATTTCAGAGTTATCAATGAAACTCTGCAAAAAGTTTATGCCCTCTCTACTGTTAAAGAGAGCAGCATATCTACTATTATTAAAGTCAAATTTTGCCATTCTATATACTCCTTTCTTTAATTAGCACGAAGCGTGAACCATCCTTTTACTAAGGAAACATTTCTTTCTTTCAATACAGCCGGAGGCATTGGAGACATTCGGTGAATGTATGCTGTTCCTCCCAAAGTCGGAGTTAGCATATATATTGCTCCGTCCCAATCGTCTTCATTCTTTGCGGGAATGTAAGAGAAATCATAGTCGCAAGGAAGCATAGCATTGGGGTTCTGAACCAACATCTTATCGTCAGCACCAGCTTTTGTTCCTTCTACCAATACATCACCTACAGCCAATGCACCGATAGCAGCACTTAATGTAAGTTTCCATACATCTGAGCCAGCATCAGTAGTTGCCTCTACAGCAGTAACCGTAGCGGAAGTACCTGTACCATCCAGAGTGTCCGGTGCTTTCATCAAGATGTTTCCAACTTCCGGTATGTGTCTGTAACCAGTACGAGCAATCAGAACTTCTGTTCCTGCGACTTCCACAATCTTTGCTACTTCAAAAGTTTTCATCAGAATTACAACAGCATTGTCACTATCATTTGTAGTACCGCCATTGTATCTATATTCTACCAAGTCACCAGCGTACATCTTTCCCCTTCCCTGAAAGGGATTCTGAACTACACCACCGGTAGTCGGGAAAACGAACTGGTTCTTTATGCCCTGCAATTTTACGAAGACGTATCGAGTCCCCCCGATGCTTCCTCTTTTCTGTACAAGTGCCGTACCTAAGAATACGCCACCATACATGAAATCGTTAAAATCGTTTTCGTTCATTTTATTATTCTTTTTTAGGTTTCAAGTCGCTCCAAAGTTCCTTCTCATCCAAGATGGGTTCTCCCTTTGGGGTTTTGGGAGTAATGATAGAAGGAATCTCAGCCTTCGATTTGTTGTAAATCTTTAAATAAGATTCAGTCTTCTTGTCTACATCGAAATCTTCGGTAATGTTGATTTCAGAGATGAATTCGTTTGCCCATTCTTTGTCAACTCCCTTTTCTCCCAATTTCGACAAAAGTGTACTTCTCAAAGAGCCGATTTTCTCCTTTCTTTCCTTTTCAGCAAGCTGCGCTTCCAACCGTTCCAACCGTTCCTGAATAGGGTCTTTCTTGTTCTTGTCCGGGTCAGGATTTGGGTCAGGGTCGGGATTAGGATTTAGAGGATTCTTTTCCTTATACATTTTTACGAAATCTGCGTTATCTTTTTCAACATTGGCGTTTTGCGTACTTACAATAGGCAAAGCGGCTTTGAAGAAAACATCCAACTCAGTTTCATCGTTTGCAAGTAACGGCATTAGGGTGTCTAATGTGGTGTTAATGCTTCTTTCTGTCAAACGCAGGGTTTTCCCGCCTTTGGTCAGTTCACCTTTGAGTTTTTCAAAGGCTTCTTGTTTCGTAAACTTCATAGTTTCTCCCAATTAGTTAATAATTCACACACAAAATAAAGCATTACTAACAAGTTAGAGATGAGAATATTCCCAAAATGTTATCATATCTGATAAGATTACTTATATTTGAGAATTTTTTCAAACATAAAGAACGCTATTTTTGTGGTTATAAAGATATGGAAAAGGAGGAAGTAAAAAATAAAGCGAAAGTGTTTAGACCCCAAGCTGGTGGTCAAGAAGCATTTGTTAGATCAAACGTAGATGTTTGCTTCTTTGGAGGCGTATTGAACTGCGGTAAGAGCTTCGGTGCTATTTTGTCTGTAGCTGAATGGTCTAAGATACCTCGTTTCCGTGCTGTTTTCACTCGTAGAAATCTACAAGACACCAAAGCTGGTGGTGGTATGGTAGATGAATTTAAAAACGTTTATGGTGATAGCGTTAAATCCAAGGAAACAGATAGTCCTCGTATAACTTTCCCTTCTGGTGCTTTTGTAGACATTACACATATTGCTGATGAAAATCCTAAGAAGTTGATGGAACGTGTCAAAGGATGGCAGTATGATATGGTATATATGGATGAGTTAACATCCTATGAGTGGTCTACATTCAATACAATTATTACCCGTAACCGTGGTTCGGCTGGTATCGGTTCAAAGGTACGTGGCACAACCAATCCCAAGAAGTCTCACTGGCTTCGGACATTCCTTAAACCTTATATTGGATATGATGGCTTTATCCGTCCTGACATGGATAGAAAGGTGCTGTATTTCTTCATTGAAGGTGAAACTGTTGATACTGTTGTTTGGGGAGAAAGTAAAGAAGAGGTATATCAGAAATGTAAGATATCCATAGACCGTAAACTGAAAGCCGTTAATAAAGGAGTGGTCAAGTTTTCCTATGAGAACTTGATTAAATCCTTCTGTTTTATATTAGGTAATATAAGTGAAAACGTTGCTTCATTAGGAGATAATAAAGACTATATTGGTAGCGTTGCCGCATCTGGTGGAAAGCGTGGTCAAATACTTTTGGAAGGTAACTGGAACGTAGACGAAGACGACGATTCAGAAGCTCCTATACCATCTTCTGTAGCCAGAGAGACATTTATGACTGACCCACAGCGAAATGGGGACAGATGGATTACAGCCGACTTAGCGGATTATGGAACAGATAATCTGGTAGCAATTGCATGGGATGGACTGCACATCTTGGATGTTATGATTTTAGGGAAGACTACACCTAGAATGAATGCTGACAGATTATTATCATTTGCAGAAAAATGGGATATAGCAAACACTCATATTATATTCGATGGAACAAATGCAAGATACATGTCTGACTATATACCGGATGCTCTTCCTTTCCTTTCAAGTAATGCTCCCTGTGGAATGTACGCTCGTTCGGCTTACCTATTAAAAGATGAGTGCTATCTACGTCTAAGATTTCTTATTAATGAAGGTATGTTGTCGTGGGATGATGAAGTTGCTTCAAGACGCTATTATCATTCCAAGATGAAAGAAGAGATTAGCATACAGACAGAGTTTATCGAGGAATGTTCCGTTGTCCGGTTCAAGCAACAGTTCAGTGGAAAGTTCCGTCTTTTAAGTAAGAAGGAAATGAATCAGATGCTAGGTAAAGGGCGTTCTATGGACTTACTTGACCCTATAGCTTACCGGATGCTTCCATTGTTAGAATATAAATATGGAGAAGAGTTGACTCAAACAGCTAAGTTTGATGAACCGGAAAAAAGTATTATTACTCATAGAAGAGACAATATATATAATCCAAGTTTTTGGGCATAGGAGGTACAAATGAATTTAGAAGACATTAAAGATACAATCAACGCAGGGAAGAAGCTGAAACATAACATTTCAGTCCGGGACATTTCTTATGTTCTTCTTCTAAATAGTTTTGATGATAATAAGATTGCATTCAAAGCGATTTGGGGCAATGAAAGTGATGAAGAAGACATGAAAGAATATATGTCTTCCAAAAAGATAATTTTTCTACAAACTTATCTGAAAGCATTAAATAAAGATGAGAAGGAAGAAGTAAAATCTCCTGTTAAAGTAGAAAATTTCGCAGAAGACATTACTTTTGAGGAAAATAAGGCAGAACTTATTAAGTTGCTAAGTGATGTCAAGACAGCGCATACAGAGGGAAAATTGGATGCGAAAGATGCTCTCAAAATGCAGATTGATATTCGAACCAAACTAAATGACAAGTTCGGCACAGAAGAGAAAGAAGATAAGGATTGCGTTGTAGTGGTTGAACCTAAGTTCAATTATATTTGTCCCTACACCCAAAGAGAATGTTATGTAAACAGTAAAGAACAATGTATGAAACGGTACAATTTAATTGAAAAGGAGACAAACAATGGCTGATTATAAAGAACAAATAAAGTATTTGATTGACAATCCGGATGAGTTGCTTCAAAAGAAGCCATTCTTTAGAGGGGTTGTAGACTATAGTAGTTTATGGAATCACACACGTGAAGTATCCATCAACCAAACAGTAAGGGCGGAATTGCCTAAATTTAAAAAGAAAGTTATCTCACAACAACAATTTCTGGAAGAACTAGACCCTCAGTGCCACAAAGTCCTCTTTGACCAGAATGTCCCTTCTATTACCATGAAGTTGGATAACGGTAGCTATGTGGAGATTGAATATCAAAAAATGGCTGTATCTTATCAGAAGAACATAAAAGATAAGCAGGTTCTTCATCTGTGTGGGAATGACATGCTATTTACTCTTATGGAAACGCAGCCTTCTGAACAACAAGCTAAAGACTTCATTACTTTTAAACAATATTGGAGATTACGTAATCAGGATGGCATGAAGACTAAACTGGTTGATGCTCAATTGTCTGTAGGTGATGCAGGTTTACTTTACTACTTTGACAATAAAAAGAGAATCAAATGCCGTCTTTTATCTTTTATGGATGGATATATCCTGTGTCCTCACAATGACGATAATGGAGACCGGATATTAGAAAGTGTCTACTACACCGATGGAGAGACGGAATACATTGATTCTTACGACGACACATATGTTTACCACCATAGCAATAGCGGTCTGGATGCAGCCGATAAAGGATGGAAACTGGAAAGTGTAGAGGTTCATGGTTTTTCCGAAATACCTTTAGTAACAAAACGTGGAGATGTTGCATGGAACAATGCACAAAGCATCATTGAAGCATACGAAGTGTTATATAACATATTCAATGTCATTCAGAAACGTCATGGTTGGGGTATCCTCTATATTAAAGGTCGTTTCGATGATAGCGGAAAGACGATAGCGGGTAGCGTAATTCTAAACGATAGGTCTATGAATGCAGAAGGGGATGCTAAATTCCTGTCTCCCCCATCTCCACAAGGATATCTGGACACTCTTCAATTGCTGGAAGAAACTATTCAGAAATGTTCCAGCACGACCTTTATTCTTCCCAAAGACATTAAAATGTCCGGTGATATATCCGGCATTGCGATTATGATGTCTATGTCAATGGATATTGAAAACGCATTGCAAAAGGTTATTGACTACCAAAATGTTGCCGATAAAATGTGTCGTCTGTTCAAAGAAGGATTGGCTAAAGAATTGGTTGAGAAAAAGATACAATCAACAGCGGTAACAGACTTTGAACAATTGAACATCAATGCTTCTTTCAAAGTATGGAGACCACAGTCAGATACCGAATTTGCATCTATGCTTGTGAATTTAAAGACAAATGGTATCATATCCGAAGAAACAGCCACAGAAGAAAGTCCAGTTTCTGCTCCTGATGAAAAAGAACGCAGGAAAAAAGAGGTAGAGTTGCAAGAACAAAGAGAAATAGAAAAAGAAGAGAGAAGTGCTAAATTAGCGGCTTCTAAGAGCAATAATAATGAAAAATAATTAGTATCTTTGGGTACTATCTAAAACTCTATTTCATGGATTGGCAAAGCATCATAACGATTGTAAGTGTATTATTAGGTGGTGGTGGAGCGATTGCTCTATATAAAGCTAAACCTGAGAAGGTTTCTTATGAAATAAAGAATCTGCGTGAAATCATCGAAGAGATAAAGAAAAATCGAGATGAGGACAAAAGAGAGAATAGAGAAGAAATCGAGAGACTTAATCTTAAAATAGGAAAGTTAGAATTAAACGATGATATCAAGTCCAGAGCCATTTCAAAATGGCTCACTTGCCATTTTATACCAAGGGAAAGTAATTGTCCTGTAGCTGAATTTATCGAGAATGCAGAAAAGATTATTCAGAAGAAAACAGAACAGATTAACAATATAAAAGAAAAGAGAAATAATGAGCAAGCAATTAGTTAAAATCTTCACCTATGTAGACGGAGTGAATGATACTCCTTTTCCAAATGAAGAGAATCAATTAATTATTCCTGAGTATTCCTTTAGTGATATCCGCATGGGTTCTGTGAACCTAACCGCTACTGCAATGTATCCGACCTGTTTGGATGATAAATGGGTTACAGGAAAACAATATGCTGATTTTCGTGGTGAGAGATATTTTATAGTTAAAACTCCGTCTTCTTCCAAATCAAACGACGATGTTCGATATAAACATGACATTGAATTCGTTTCTGAAAGAAACATCTTGGAGACTATTTATTTCTATGATGTTGTATCTGATAACACTTCGGTAGACCGATATGTAAGTAATAGCACAAAGGTATTGTTCTACGGAGATGTGCATGAACTGGTTGCTCGTTTGAATTATTCTCTGGAATATAGTCAGGTATCCTACCGAGTTGTCGTTGATGCAGGCATTACTTCCGAGGTTAAGCAGGTCTCTTTAGAAGATGTGTTTGTCTTTGATGCTATACAGGAGATTTTCAATATCTTTGAACTTCCTTTTTATTTCGTAGGAAAGACATGTCATGTTGGCTTTACGGATAATGCCATTACTCATACATTCCGGTATGGAAAAGATTATGAGTTGCTTTCCATTAATAAGACAAATGCCAATTATAAAATAACCAACCGAGTTACCGGAACGGGTAGTTCGGATAACATTCAGTTCTATTATCCAAATCCAAGCAACGACCGGGCAGAGATTGAAGCGGCAGGCGGGAAATGGATAACTCCGGCTGGCACTCTTATGCCTCCTATCTATCGAGATACGGACGGTGCAGAGCGTTTCTATAATGCAATTAATAAAAGGTATATCAATCCAGAAACAGGAGAATACTATGTCTTTGAGAATGAATTTACAACAGCTAGTCAGAAGGAACAAATTGTTACTTTTGAAGATATAAAGCCTACAATTAAAAACACTCTCAATGCTGCCGGTTTACGCATAGACGAAATTATAGATGTAGCTTTTGACAAGGACGATAACGATGAGGTAGACGAAAGCACCGGAGATTATGTTCATTCTTACTTCTATGTAAAGCTGAACCGTTTTAGTGGAGACTACGGATTCAACTTATTCGAACAACCGATTGTAGGTAGCGACGCTTCTATTGTAATGACAAGTGGAAATTGTAATGCTTGTACATTCCAAATTGGAGTTATAGAAGTAGAAGAAGATGGAAAGACTGTTTTTAAGAATCCGGTACAAGTTGACAAAAATGGCAATATTGCAGAAGGTAACTATGCCGATAAAGTAAAGCCTAATAACATACAAGCCAACCAGCAAGATACTACACAGAATGAGGTATGGATTGCTTTGAAAAAAGACAATACTACCTTTGGTATGGTAATGCCGAATAAGAATGGAAATATCAGACCCTCCTATGGGGACAGCTTTGTTATCACAAACATTGATATGCCGCAGACCTATATCTACAAGGCAGAGAATGAATTGGAAGAAGCTATCCTTAAATACATGGCTAACAATAATAGTGAAAAGTTTACGTTCTCTATTAAGTTAAGTCGTATCTTCCTTGCTGAAAATCCGGCTATAGAAGCACTGATTAATTCAAGTGCACGTATTGATTTAGAATACAATGGCAAATACCATCAGCTTTATGTATCCAGCTATACTTATCGTTCAGATAGTGAAGTTCTACCGGAAATTACGATTGAACTGGCAGATACACTTACGATAAGTAAGAACTCCATTCAGACCAGCATTGATTCTGTCAAGCAGGATATAATGAATACTATTGGAGGTGTAGACTTCTTGAAACAAGGTCTGAAATACTTTCTTCGTAAAGATACGGAAGATATTGCACGTTTCTTTATTTCTTTCCTGAGAGGTATCAAGATTGGCAACTATGTATCCGGTGGAGACATTGGCGGTATATTTGCTGTTGATGGGAATGGAAAGACATTCATTGAGACTGACTTCTTAAAAGTACGTATGAAAGCCTACTTTGAGACGTTAGAGATTATCAATACCGGTAGTATTGCCGGACGGCAGATTATCACTCCCGGTGGCTCTATCAAATGTATTAAGGTAGTAGACCGAGAGGAAATAATTAACGAAGATGGAGAAAAAGAAGAAAAGGTATGGAACTTCTACCGGTGCTATTTCCTCGCTGAACAAGATGGAGTAAAGGTAGAGAATCGTTTCCGTAAAAACGACCAAGCTCTTTCACAGGACTTCAACATCAAAGAGGGTGTTTATGAAAATGTTTCCAATCATTATTATTGGAGACTGGTTGTGGGCGTAGGCGATGATTATATTGACTTGTCTAAGACCGATGCAGATACAAAGAGTGATGCTCCGGCTATAGGCGATGTAATCTGTCAATTAGGTCACAGAGACGACAAAGTACCAGAACGCCAGAACGCCATGATATTTAGTGCGGTGGATTTATATTCTCCGTCTTTAACCATGTATGCTGGCATTAATTCCTATTCCTATGTGAATAAGGATTACATCTCTTATGGCGTTGATAAGACGACCAACAAAGCCTTTATGAATGTCTATGGAGATACTTATATTGGCGATAGGAATCGTACTTCTTATATGGAATTTAAGACTGGAAAAGGTCTGAAAATAAAAGGTCAATTGGAGGTAGGCTCAACCATCGGAAATGGTTCAACCATTGAAGGCGCTTTAGACAAAGCGACTCAGGATGCTATTGATGCAGCTACCGAAGATTTGACTAACTACGCTAAAGAGGTAACAGAAATCCTGAATAACATTCAATATCAAATAGATGGTCAAATTGAAAGTTTCTTTGAAAAATATAGCCCAACTCTGACGAATAAACCTGCCGTTGATTGGACTACCGAGGAATTAAAGAAACAACATGCCAATGATACCTTTACCAACATTGATACAGGCGAAAGCTGGAAATGGGTAAAAGATGGTACTACTTGGAAATGGAGTGTCATTGAAGATACAGCTACTCTAAAAGCATTGGCGGCTGCATCCAAAGCACAAGATACAGCAGACGGGAAACGTAGAGTATTTGTTGCCAAACCTACTAATGAACAGGTTTATGACGTTGGAGACTTATGGGTAAATGCAACGTATGGTACGACTTATCACAATGATATTCTTAGAGCCAAGACAGCGAAGAAAGCCGGAGAAGCATTTAATATTTCTCATTGGGAATTGGCTTCTAAATATACCGATGATACCAAGGCGAATGAAGCTGCGGAAGCGGCTGCGGCAGCACAAGAAGCTGCGGAACAAGCTGCAACGGCTGTGGATAATTTGAATACCTACGTGGATGGTGCATTTAAGGATGGTGTGATTGAAGAATCCGAAGCACAAGCCATTGAGAAATATATAAACATCGTAGACAACGCTAAGAAAACAACTGATGCTGCCTATACTAAATTGTATGCAAATACATATCTTACAGGAGCAGCAAAGACCGGATTGAAATCTGCCAAAGATAAGCTGGACATTGCGACCACTAATCTTATCAATTCAATCAACACTGCTATTGCCGATGGTCAGACTACAGTTGCAGAAAAGAACGATGTAGATGCTAAATTTGCAGCTTACAATACAGCGAATGAAGCCTTTAGTACCGCAGTGGAAGTGGCTAATGGTGCTATTCAGGATTTATTAAAATCTTATTCAGACCAAGCTAAAGAAGCTGCGGTTGCTGCACAGGCTGCGGCAGATGCGGCACAAGCTGCGGCAGACAGTGCATCGGATGCAGTAGACGATTTAAACGGATATGTTGATGGAGCGTTTAAAGATGGAGTCATAGACGAAGCGGAAGCTAAAGCGATAGAAAAGTACATCAATGTAGTAAATGGTTCTAAAGCAGCAACCGATGCTACATACACCAAACTGTATTCCAATAAATATTTATTAGGGACAGCAAAAGAAAACTTAAAGACAGCTAAAGATAAATTAGATGTTGCGACTACTGCCCTTCTTACCTCTATACAGTCTGCTATTGCGGATGGGAAGACAACAGCGGAAGAGAAAGCTGCGGTAGATACAAAGTATGCTGATTTTAATAAGGCTAATGAAGACTTTAATACAGCCATAGAAGCTGCAAATCTATCCATTCAGAACATGTTGAAGAGCTACGCTGATGCAGCATTAGCGGCAGCGGAGGCAGCGCAAACTTCGGCAGATGCGGCTAAGACAGCGGCAGATAATGCAGCCGGGGCAGTAGGAGACTTGAATGACTATGTAGATGGAGCTTTCAAAGACGGTATTATTGATGCTTCTGAGGCACAGGCAATAGAGAAGTATATCAATATTGTAAATAATACCAAAGGTGAAGTAAAGGCAACATTTGATAAACTATATGCCAATGTCTATTTAACTGGTGCAGCGAAGACCGGATTAAATTCAAGCTACACGGCTTTGAATACCGCCATCACAAATCTACTTAATTCAATTAATACCGCTATAGCAGATGGAAAAACAACGGCATCGGAGAAAGCGGATGTGGATTTAAAATACGCTTCTTTCAACACTGCGTATGCTTCTTTCAATACAGCCGTAGAAACAGCGAACAAAGCCATTCAAGATAAATTGAAGACTTTTGCAGATGATGCTAAAGCCTTGGCGGAGTCTGCACAAGCTGTAGCAGATGCAGCAAAAGACAGATTAGACTCATGGGCTGAGGATGGAGTTATTTCACCTACCGAAAAACAAGGTATTAAAGATGAAATAGCCAGAATTAAAGCGGATAAAGATAATATTTCCGCAGGATATGAATTATATAATCTGGGAGAAGCGACTGCTTACAATACAGCTTATACAGATTATTACAATAGCCTTTTGGTGTTATCTGACACGACTAAAGAAACGATTGAGATACCAACCGATTTTGCGACTAAGCAGACTAAATATTATACTGAAAGGACTGCGGCATTAAATGCGATTGCATCCGCTTCTAAATCTGCGGTTGATGCTGCACAGGCTGCGGCAGATGCGGCTAAAAGTCGTTTAGACTCATGGGCAGCGGATGGGGTTATCTCTCCGGCTGAGAAACAAAGTATCAAAGATGAGAGGGCACGAATTTTAGCAGATAAGGCGGATATAACTACTGGATACACACGTTATAATTTAGGAACTCCAACGGACTATAATACAGCCTATACAGCCTACGATACGGCATTGGCTGCACTGTCAAAAGATACACCAGAGGTTATAACTATCCCTTCGGACTTTGCTACGAAGCAAAAGAATTATTATACCAAGCGTACTGCGGCTATTTCTGCAATAGATGCTGCTACAAAATCAAATGCCGATGCTGCGGCTGCTGCGGCTGCAAAAGCACAGGAAGATATTGATAACGTAAAGACCGATATCAATAAAATCAATTCCGATGTAGCCGGATTAAAGAACTTTACTGATGATGCTTTTGCTGATGGAGTAGTAGACCGTGGAGAGGCTTCTGCCATCGGTGCTTATCTGAAAAGCATTGCTACAGTTAAAGCCGATGTAGACAAAAGTTATACAGAAGTCTATGCTAATCCGTTACTTGCCGGAACAGCTAAGACTACATTGAACACAACTTATACGGCTTTTGGGAAAGCTGTAGAAGAACTTACTACCGTTATTGAAGCCGTTGTAGAAAAAGGGATAGCCGATGCAACCGACAGAGCTTCTGTAAATGGTAAATACGATGCTTTTAATACAAAGTACGGAGCTTTCATAGCTGCTTTAAATGCTGCCAATACTTACATTCAAGACCAGATTGAGAGTAAGGCAGAAAATGCTTTAACGGAAGCTGTTAGCTATCGCTATTTAAAGAAAGCATTTAGCGAATATACTATTATTGAAGGTGGCTTAGTCCAAAATTCACTCAATGTTTTAGGATACACCAATGATAAAAAAGAATTTGTCGTACAAGCCGGAATGAATGGTATATATGACGCTTCTCAAACACATGGTGGTATTGCTGCATGGTATGGTGGTTCTATGAAGGACTATTTCGATTATACTGATTTGGACAGACCGAAAGATGTAGCCAAAGGAGTTGACCGCATGGATGGTACTGGATATCGGGCTAACGGAAACTTATGGTGGGACGAAAATGGTGAGGTTCACGCTGACCCGCTTTCTTTCTTTGTTGGAACAGAAACAGTTGGTGGATTGTTAGCGTCTTTCCAAGTGGTAATGACCAATAAAAAACCGGACTATCTTATTCCAAAAGTACCATTCCAAGACTTAACCATATCAAACAATCTCACAGTTGGTGGAGACATCATCTTAAAAGATGGTATTCTGAAATGGGATGCGGCTAACAATGCTTTCTATGTAGAAAAGAAAGACGGTTCTATCGCTAGCTTCTATGCAACCGGAGAAGTATCAGCCGGAGGTGCTGGCTCTGGTGGAAGTGGTGGCGGAGGCGGTCTCATTGAGAACGTCTATGGCTCTTCTTCTCTTGGAGACGAATTTTCTGATTCAGACTTAAACAATACGTTCAACGCCTACAGTATCAATCAGATATATTTGGACGTAAAAAATTTGAAGTCTGGTGCAGCCGTCAGTTTAGTTGTTAATGGAACAGGAACAGTTCTTACGAATATTGTAAAAACAGGTTCAACGATTACCGCTACCAAAGGAAATCTAGCATTCTCTTCATTGACATCAAAGCCAACTACCATCGCTGGTTATGGCATTACAGATGCTTATACTAAAACTCAGGCAGACGGTAAATATGTTTTAAAGTCTGGTAGTAATATGACCGGAACACTGAACTGGGTTGGTGCAGATGCAAATATTTATCCCATTCTTTTAGGAACAAACCATTATATAGGCATTGATGGTTCTGCGGGAAGTTCCATGTTGCATTGGGATGGAACTAGAACTCATGTGGGGTCTTTAAATGGTTCTGTTGCTATCAGGTCTAACGCAACAGACCTTATTCATAATTATAATGGCACTGGATATATTATACTAGATGCTCGTAACTACAATAACTATGCTCCCAAAAAAGATGGGACGGGTGCTGGCGGAAATTGGGCTATCAATGTTTTAGGATGGGCACATCGGCTACATCAAGCATTGGGAAATAAAACAGCGGAACAAGTATTTACCGACAATGGAGTATATTATTACCAAGTATCAAGTGCCGAGGATACCGGTTATCCGACTGATTATGGTCATGGACTTATGCTTCAAAAGTCTTCTGGGGATACGCTTACAAGTTCACAAGCTGTTCTTGATATATTCACTCCGACTTCGGGGACTAACCTTGTATATCTAAGAACAGGTATAGGGAATGGCACGAAAATAACATGGCAGGCATTCCAGCAAATACTTCATACAGGGAACTACACTTCTCTTATCACTAAGTTGGGAACAGCGACCGTTGGTTCTACCGTTAAACCATTCTATCTTAATGCGGGTGTTCCTACAGCATTTACAACGACCGTTGGTTCTGCTAGTCTTCCTGTATATATGAATGCTGGCTCTATTACAGCATGTTCAACGACGCTGGGTGTAAGCATCACGGGAAACGCAGCCACAGCGACAAAGTTGGGTACGGCTACCGTAGGTTCTAATACGAAGTTCTTCTATTTGAATGCGGGTACTCCGACGGCTTCTAATGCTTCTATTGGTACAGGTACTCACCCAATCTATCTAAATGGGGGTGTATTCACTGCTTCTACCTCTACAGTCGGGTCAGCTAGTAGAGGTATATATATGACTGGTGGATTGCTTACAGCTATGAGCGCAACTGTAGGCTCTGCTTCCCTTCCGGTTTACATGAATGCAGGTACAATCACTCAGTGTTCTACAACATTAGGCGTATCTATTACTGGAACTGCACCAAGATTAACAACAACAGAATTAACTAATCAAGACTTAAACAGTTATACTTACACTAACTATTCTGGCAAGTTGTACTATGCAGGCGGAAGTAATACCACAACCAATGTACCTTCTGGTGTAGGTGCTTACGGTTTGATGGTATGGAGAATCGCTACTGGATATACCGGACATCTGATGTTTGATTCTGCTGGTGATTTTAGAGCAAGATTCCATAATGGTACGACTTGGTCAGCATGGGATAAGTTAGCTTATATCACTGATAATGTAGCAAGCGCAACCAAGTTACAAACGGCACGTACCATAAACGGAACTTCGTTTAATGGTACTGCAAATATAACAACCGCAAACTGGGGAACGGCTCGCAATCTCACTATTGGTGGTGCTGTCAAAAGCGTCAATGGTAGTGCAAACGTTTCATTTAGTCTTAATGAGATAAATGCTGCATATGGTAGAAATGTAACATATACAGGTACTACAACAGCACAAGGATGGTATAGATTAGCTTCTACAGGGCAAAATATAAATACAACAAATTCGTTATTCTTTATATCTGTAACGGTATCTGGACAACATTCTACGTTCTTGTTGCAGGTATCTACCAATTATGGTAATAATCCAAGTCTTATTCAATTAGGAGGTTCTAATTATTCAACTGCATCCATAGACCAATTCCGTTTGGTTTACCATACGACTTATTCTGGTCATTATGGCTATTTAGAAGTAAGGTCAAGAGGTGCAATGACAGATGCGACATTCAATGTCTTTTTGGTAGGTAGAGCTAATACTACATGGACTTTATCTACGGCATTAACCGCAGGTAGCATTCCGGAAGGATATACCAGCAAGACATTAACACCTGCTTCTGCATCTATCGTTGCTCCAACCTTTAGAGGTGCTTTAGTAGGTAATGTTACCGGTAACGTTACTGGTAATTTAACCGGAAATGCTTCTACAGCTACTTCCCTACAAACAGCCAGAACTTTGTGGGGTCAGTCCTTTAATGGAACAGCGAATATAACCGGAACATTGCTCGGGGTTGAAAGCCTAGTTGCAAGAAGTGGTCGTATCAACAACTTCTTAGGTTATTTTGATTATTCAGGTAATCCGGCAACAGGAACTATCTGTATTACACTACCGAATGGCTGGACTTCCAGTATGAATATTTATGAAATATGGATATATGAATATAATACGACTGCGAATGCTTCTGTCATTACAATTGGTGCATATAATTATAATGGTGGTGGAACTGCAAGTAGTGCGAAATGGGTAAATATTGGATACCATACAAAAGGTGCTTACAGTAAAGGTGTACGTTTAGCATATAACGGTAGTAAATGTGTTATTCTATTAGGAACTACGGCTACTAAATGGTATTGCCCCAAAGTATATCTAAAAACAATTTATACAGGACATGGTAATCAGACTATTTGGGGAGGAACTTCTACCATCTCTTTGATTACTTCGGAGACCGGATACACCAATATTGATACACCCGCTAGGATGGATGAGTTCTTCGGAGATACATCGGTAACAGGCAGACTTGCAGTAACCGGTGCAGGACACTTTGGGTACACTTATACCACAATGACAGCGGGTATTAATGTTAAGGGTGATAGCGCAACAACGGGTATCTCTATCTATGATGGTACGGGAAATACTGCTCGTTTATACCGAAAAGGGGATATTCTATATATTACCAGAGGCGGTAATGATAACGCTGGTCTTCTTATGAATACAGCCGGAAGTATATATCCCGGAACAAATAATGCTTTGGCAAATGGAACAAGTTCTAATCGCTGGTCAAACGTATATACCCAATTACTTAACGTAGCAGGTCTGGCAACGACTTCAAGAATACTTGCTTCTGACGAAATACAATCAACCTCAGCTAAGGCTTTCCGTGCCATTTATGGTAGCTATGGCTTTTTCATATATAACGATGGTAATTCCTCCTATTTTATGTTGACTGCCAAAGACGACCAGTATGGAACTTACAATAGTTTAAGACCCCTGTATATAAATAACAGTACCGGTGTTGTAACTATGGAAAATGGTACAAACATTAGAGGTATTCTAAACGTAACAAATACTACAGAAGCTACCGCAACTACTGTTGCCGCTATAAAGACAGCAGGTGGTATTGGAGTCGCTAAACAGTTGAGAGTTGGCGGTGCTGTAACTTTCAGTTCTACTCTCAGTGTTACAGGTCAGATTACTGCATCCGGTGGACTTCGGATTGGCAACTACTACCTGAAATCTACAGCGGACGGATTGGCACTTACTCACGTAACTACCGGAACGGTTGCTAACTTCTACGCTACTGGTGAAGTTTCTGCGGGTGGTGTAGGTTCAGGCGGTTCAGGCGGTGGCGGTGGACTAATCGAGAATGTGTATGGATATAGCAAATTGAATGGAGAGTATAAAGATACCGACCTCAACAACACATTCAATGCTTATACCATTGCACAAATCAATAAGCGGGTAGTTAGTCTGGAAGGCGGTTCTGCATTGACTGTAACGACTACCGGTTCAGGTAATGCAGTGACTTCGGTTGCCAAGTCCGGTACGGCTATTACCGTAACAAAGGGTACTACCTTTGTTGATATTACAAATACCCAAACTATTGGAGGAACAAAAACGTTCTCTTCATCTATACGAATGGGACGAAGTAGTCTTCATTATGTTAATAACTCAACGTCCAACAATGCTACAGGATTACATTGGAAGACAGCTAACTATGCAGCCACTCAATTTGGTATTGGTTGCTTCACCACAAACAATGCTTCTCCGAGAGGATTTATCGGTTGGACTTCTGAGCCGTGGAATGTTGCAAATAGCTTAACGGTATCTGAGACCTCTTTGACCTATAAAGGTAATGCAATCCTTCATGCTGCCAACTATAATACTTACGCTCCGACGAAAACGGGTGGTGGTGCTTCCGGTTCTTGGGGCATATCAATTACTGGCAATGCGGCTACCGCCACTACAGCTACTAAACTTGGGACAGCTACCATTGGCGCAGCGAATAAACCCATTTATCTGAACGCAGGTACTCCAACGGCACTCTCATCAACAGTAGGTGATAGCACTGTTCCGGCTTACCTAAATGCTGGTACGGTTACTGCCTGCTCATGGGGATTAGCCGGAGCTTCTGGAAAGCGTGCAAGAAAGAGTGGATATATAACTAGCAGTACTTCGGGGTTGGCTAGCTATTGGGGAAAGATAGCTTCCTTCAATTGGGGTGATACATCAAACGGTAGAGATATAACTCTTTATATACATTCTGCATTCAATAGTTTGTGGGGAACTGTTGTTATAAGAACTAGATGGAGTAGTGCAACCTCTACTGTTATTGATTTTAGAATAATAAACGGTAATATTCCAACTAGCAGACTTCGATTGTATTATGATGTTTCATCTAAGGATAATGCTGTAACTTTGTGGGGAGACGTAGCTAGTCAATGGGGAGTATTTAATACATACGTATTGTCTGAAACGACAAGAACAAGTACTGAAATTGGCGATGTCACATTATATACTACATCGTTTACTACTGCTCAAACAGTGCCGACAAGTACGTATAAAGAACCAACTTATCTTACCATTCGCAATAATGCTGCTACTTCTGATGTTGCAGATAAGTTAGGGACTTCAACGGTTGGTTCTGGGATTAAGCCGATTTACCTAAATGCGGGAACGGCTACCGCTTCTACTTCAACTGTTGGTGCAGCCAATAAAGGTGTGTACCTGTCAAGTGGTACTATTACTGCAATGTCTTCTACAGTCGGTTCTACAACTGTACCAGTGTATATGAATGCAGGAGCGATAACTGTTTGTAGTACTACACTTGGAGTGAGTATCACCGGTAATGCAAAAACAGCTACTACTTTACAGACCACCCGTAAGATATTTAGCCAACCTTTTAGTGGCGCAGGTGACGTTGCCGGACAAGCGTTCGTATATGGTACTTATCAGGAGACTGCAAGTAGTAGGTATTCGAATGGTGGTCTACAAATAAGAGAGAATGGTCTAGTTGGTGATAAACAAACCGCAGATGGGTATGCTCCTGCTATCGGCTTCCATTGGGAAAACAGAATCGGTGCGAGCTTGATATTAACGACTTCGGGTTTCAAATTTATGAACTACGCGTTTACTGGCTACCAGAATGTATATGGTATATTTAAAGGTAATGCCGATTCTGCAACTCAGGTATATAGTACACTGACCAATCCGACAACCGGTACTTGGTATGTGATTCCATTCCATACTGGTGCTTCAACGACAAATAAATTATTATTAAATAATAATGGGATACAGTACTATTCGGTAGAAGGAACGGCTTCTGCGCAGGGAGAGGCACTGATACAGATAGGAAATTCCACCGCTACCGGAACTGCTGGTAACAAGAGAGGACGTTTAAGATTATATAGTTCTTCATCCGGTTGGGCGGATTTCACTCTAACTGCTACAACAGGTAATTATACTCTCACTCTTCCTGCTGCTACCGGAACTGTAGCTCTAACTTCGAGCAACGTTGCTTCGGCTACTAAGTTGCAGACTGCCCGCACTCTCTGGGGACAGAGCTTCAACGGTACGGCAAATGTGAGTGGAAGTTTGACCGGAGTAGGAAATATAACTGCCAGCGCCGGCATAAATATCATAAGTACAGGAGAGAACAATATTGGTATCTTACGTGGTGGTTCAGATGCTACGGCAGTAGTACTTAATGCTATAGCCTTTAAACCTTATGATGCTGCAACAAATAAACTGAATCTCGGAACATCGACAGCTAGATGGTTAGGCGTTTATGCCAATATAGGAAACTTCTCTAGTACTGTCACGGGTACTCGATTTATCTCTACTGTTGCTACCGGAACAGCACCATTGACTGTATCTTCTACTACGGTGGTTACCAATCTGAATGCTGACATGGTAGATGGCATTCACTCATCTAATATCCCGTTAGAATACGATGCTAGCTATAAACCAACTGGTACTACTGCAAGATGGATTAGAATCGCTTACTTTGACTATAGTAGTGCAAGTTATAGTTGGTCAGGCACATTTGCAATAACTAATACTTATGAAAATGATGAAAATAAAGGTTTAATATTTACCGTATCAACTGCACATGGTACTACTTCTCCTGTAATCACACAAATAGGAGGTTCTGGCGGAGTATTCACTTCCATTAGAATTGTTAAGGATACAACTACGGTATATCCTACTACAGCAAAGGTGTATTTGGAAGTATATTACAATTCAACTTCTGCGGCTAATAATGTTTACGTATCATATAAACCTGCAAATAGAGCAATTGGTAAATGGACGCTGTACACTACTTATACTGCGGGTAGTATTCCTACTGGTCACACTGCTATAGCTCAACTATATACTACTTCCGGTCTTTCTACGACTGCTAATTTGCGGGTACAAGGCGTAGCTGTAATTTTAGGTGCTACTAATCATAATGATAGACTGGATATTCAATCAGATGGCAAGATAGTTCCCCACTCAACAGCTACCAGACGGTCAGGCGTATATGGTGTATATGACTCTGCGAAGATTGGTCACATTTGGTCTATGGGAACTAATTATATGATTGCCGATGATGGTTCTGGATTTGGTAATCTATACGGATTTGCATATCAGTATTCTTCAAGTCTTAGAGCCATTGGACACCAAGCAGTTTGGTGTGTTAATGGAAATCCAAGTGTTGCCATAGGATATAACTTCTGGGTAGCTAACGCTGCAACAATCGGTGACACTTTAACTGTTACCGGAGCAGGCTCGGTAAATACCCTAACCATCAAAAATACAGAAGCAGTTGGGCATCTTAAATTTTCAAGAGGTAGCTTTAATTACATCACTGCTCCGGCTAGTGGAACAATTGCATTTATAGTAAATGGTCAAGCGGTTGGTGAAGCGACGGCTGACCTGATTATTCAAAATGGGGTTCTAAAAGCGGGTGCAGCGAATGCTACCGCTTTAGGACAAGATACTTGCAGATGGTCAAACATGTACTCTGTACTTTTGAATGTAAGTGGAGTAGCTACCTTGTCTTCTACGGTGAACATCGCAGGAGTACTGAATGCTAACAACGCTACGGACGCTACTAGCACAACGGCTGCGGGAGCAGTGTTCGATGGTGGAGTAGGCATTGTGAAACAGCTTCGAGTGGGCGGAAATGTAACTATTGGCGGAAATGTAACTTTTGCAACCAGTGGTCTACTATCAGTACCTTATTCTGGCGGACAATGGATTTCATTAGCTACCCGAACTAATCTTATAGCAGGCAATCAGAATACCTCAGAAGCTAGTGCACACGCATTATACCGAGTGAAGTCTTTTGCTGGGGATGCAGTAGTATTTGGAGGATTGAAAAACTCCATCGGATTTTACGGATTCTATAAAGCTCGTATTGATTCGGGTGATAACAGCTATGATTGGAGAACAGTATGGGATAGTACTACGGGTAAATTATTACATAGTAAGGCATTTGAAGTATCCGGTGCGGTTACGTTCCGTAGTACATTAACTGTAGCTTCTACTGGATTGTTCAACTTGTCTACCGATGCAACCAGTACAACTGCCGCTGCGGTAAGAATTGTAGGTGGTTTAGCTGTTGGCAAGCAATTGCGAGTGGGTGGTGCGGCTACATTAAGCTCTACACTATCAGTGAGCAGTACGCTTAATGTAAGTGGAGTAGTAAACGCAAATAATGCAACCGATGCGACCAGTACCACAGCAGCAAGCCTTGTTTGTGATGGCGGTGTCGGAATTGTTAAGCAGTTAAGAGTAGGTGGAGCAACCACGCTTAGTTCTACTCTCTCCGCAGCCGGAATTGTTTCCTTTACGAATGCAACTGATGCGACCAGCACGACTGCTGCGGCTGTGAAAGTCACCGGAGGACTTGGAGTAGCTAAACAACTAAGAGTAGGTTCAAACGCTGTATTCACCAAAGGTATTTACATCAATGGCAATACAACGGGAGATGAATCTATCACGTTAGGTACATCTGGGGATAAAAAGATAAAGATGGGTGCAGGTGGTTCTCCCGGGACTAGATGGTCTGAAATCGCATTCTTCCCGAACTTTGCAAACAATGGTGGATTTACCGATATCAATCTGAATATACAGGCAGAAGGAACTATCCAGATGTCTTCGCAAGCGAAGTTTATATGGATATCCGGTGGAAACATTGCTGCATCCGGTGAAGTATCCGCTGGTTCTACTTCTGACCGGAATCTAAAGAAGAACTTCTCTTTGGAAGACTATCAGCAAAGAGTACTAGACCTCGGGATGGTACAAGACTTTGAATATCGTGAAGAAGAGATGAAGCGTGCAGTCCGGACTTATAAGCCCGGACGACATACCTCATTAATCGCACAGGACATCAAATCTTGTACTTCAATGGTGTCCAAAGACAAAGATGGATATTTGAAGATTAATCCGCTAGACAAAGAGTTCCTCTTCACCGTTGTAGGTGCGGTTCAACTCAATGTCCTTGGATTGCGTGAGGTGAAATCCGAAGTTGAAATATTGAAAGATGAAATAAGAGAGCTAAAAAAGAGAATAGAATATTTGGAAAGTTTAAAGTAGTTCCATATCTTTGCGACACATAAGCAATTTTGAAATGACAATGTTTGATTTATCTCCCCTGTTTGTGAAAATAGGGGAGGTATTTTTTAAGAGAAGCTACTCTTACTAATGGAAAGGTAAGATATTAGATGATAACTGTGTCACCATCAAACCTAATATATTTAATAAAATTCAACATATAGTTTTTTTTTAAAAAAATTATGCAGGGAAACGCCCTGTTCGTTTTATAAGTCAAGGGAGTCTGGCAAAAAAATCCCTTGACTTTCATATGAAAATATTTTTAATATTTCAGGAATATGCCTGCGTTATAAAGTGGAATGCTTTGCAGAGCATTCCACTTATTTTTTTGATATATAATTTTGATATCCGGCAATTTATATTTATATTTGCGTTCAGTTTATAAACTTAAAAACTATCATTATGGCTATCGTAGCAGAAAAACTTAATTCGATGAACGTGAGAATCGTCACGAAAGACACCACCGACTATTTTATCGAAAGTAATGTAACATTCACTGACAATGAGCTTGGCGCATTTGAGAGTGGTACAGTCAAGACTCTGGATAAGAATACCGACATAGCGTATTTCAACAGTAACGGCTCGTTTACCGTAACGTTCCAGAACGTATCCGACTTTACGGAAATGGGCAAGATTATGACTGCCATTGAAACGTACATGACCGAAGTAAAGACTTTCGACCCCACCACTGTTATGCCGAAAGCTAAAACAGGTATCTAACTAACCAGTATATATATAAATTAAAAAACTTAATTATTTTTTATCATGGAAGGAAAATGTAAGAAAGTTGACTTTACCAAAGTAGCCGTAGAAAACATTGAAGGAAAGGTTGAGTACATCGACTACTCCAAGCAAATCGGCAATGTAATCTACAGCCAGACTAAGGAATTGGGAGAGGTGGAACTAGCTCGGGACATCTACAAGAACGGCATTGTAAACCTCACCAAAGAACAATGCGATACAGTGATGAAGTATTTTGGCGACCAACCGTATTTCATCAAACATGCTTTTGAAATGGCGATGAAATTTGACTAAACTGTGTTTGTGTGAATAATATTCGTATTTTTTGATTTTTGATTCAAACCTCTTCTTCTGTAAAAGCCCTGCGTCAATCTGTTCCGATGCAGGGCTTTTTTTATGCACAGACTCTAACATCAACAAGTGGGCGAGGTACAAACCGGTAT